>TARA_R110002153_G_scaffold28143_3_pt1 | contig 10273 bp, 17 predicted proteins | sample TARA_R110002153 | Tara Oceans TARA_R110002153 (sample SAMEA4398193) | marine metagenome | biome: Polar Biome; feature: [SRF] surface water layer (ENVO:00010504); material: water (ENVO:00002006), including particulate matter (ENVO:01000060) such as... | depth 5 m
CAATAACTACATGTGGCAAGAGGGGTGGGAAACAAAAACCTCCGCCTCATACGAGGATAAAGATTTGCGTGCCAAAGTCCTGAAAGACTATACCTCATATGTAAACAACGTAAAGTGGAAACACGGAGACTCTCTTAGATGGCACGCTATTGTAACATCAATAGAGTCCGTAATTATACCTAACTTAGTAACTCCCTTTGTTTCAAGATTTTCTTGCTTTGAAAACAGTTTAAATAAGCGACTCACACACCGACATCACCGTATAGACATACCAAGTAGCATAGAAGATCTGTATCCTTTATGGACGTTTGCTCAGAAAAATGTTATAGATTTTAATCTATTTGATGCTACCAAGAGCCCAAATCATATGACTGATGATTGTGTATCTGCATTCTTATTAACGTACAAAAAAGAGTTAAGAAAACTCCGTCTAGATTCGATATAAAGTATAAATAAAAATAAGATGGCTAACATACTACAGTTCCCAGAAAAGACACTTTTACCCGTAGTAATACAAGGGTACCGGATGTCATTCTATTCTGAAACCGAAATAGATTTAGCCCTCCTATGTGTAAATACATGGGGCTTTCAACAGAAAGGTTACACAAGAAGAGACTTATCTTCTATAGACCCATTGTACATAAAAGAATGTTTGATACGGGGCTATAACTCCGATCTCATAGCATTACCAGGTAAGAAGCTTATAAATAAGATTATAGACGGGATGGAAGCTATTGAAGTACCATCCAGAAAAATGTGATTACAGGATAGATAATGCCAATATATAGTTTTCAAGATAAACAAGGTGTAGTTTGGGACGACATGATGTCGTATGCCGACAAGCTAATATACCTCGAAGCAAACCCAGATATAATTTCAATCATAACTAAAGCTCCAGCTATCGCAAGCTCACGCGGCGGTGATAGAACTAAACCCCCTGCAGGATTTCAAGACGTGTTATCAAGAGTAGCAGACGCTAACCCATATTCTAATATGGCAGATGATTACGGCAAAAAGGACCCAACAAACGTTAAGCTAAGAGAAACGGTAAAGGGTGTCAAAAAGAAAGTAGGAGATCTTTACGGAGTGACAACAAAGGAGGCACCACCGGTATAAAATATATTATGTTAGGAGCAGTCCACAGTGGACTGAATAGATTTTAAACTAACAGGAGATAACCCAAATGGCTAGAAGAAACCTTCAACTAGTTCAAGACCAACAAAAGCAAAATTCACGGAGATCAACTCCACTCAAAGTTACAGAACACGACCTTAAACGGTTCGATCCAATTACAGATACACAAAACCAGTTCTGGCAAAAATACAAAAGAAAACAAGCATTACTATTACACGGTTCAGCAGGAACCGGTAAAACTTTTATTGCGTTATACAAGGCGATGGAAGATGTTATGCACAGAGGCGGCCCATACAGTAAACTAATAATTGTTAGATCTGCTGTTCCTTCAAGAGAGATAGGCCACTTGCCAGGCGATTACGGTGAAAAGATAGACGTGTACTCTATACCATATCAGAATATGATGGACGAGTTGTTCGCAGACAAAGAGAAGCCATACGATCGGCTAATGGAACAAAAGAAGATCTACTTTATGTGTACATCATTTGTTAGAGGTATTACATTAGATAACTCTATTGTGGTAGTTGACGAATGTCAGAATATGAGCGACATGGAGATTAACAGTATTATGACAAGGATTGGCCACAATTCTAAGATCATATTTTGTGGGGATTTCAGACAGACTGACTTATACAAGAGCAACGACAAGTCCGGACTTAAGAAATTCATACAAATAGCTGAGAGTATGCCATCATTTGACACAGTAGAGTTCGGCCCTGAGGATATTGTACGCTCAGAACTGGTAAAAGAGTACATTTTGGCACGGGTAGCATGGGAAGATTTACACGAAAACACCTAACCTATTGATTTTACTAGCAAAAAGAGTTGAAATCTTTTTAAAATAATGCTTGACATATGGTCCAAAACCCTGTATACTTACGGTATATAATGAAGAAACAAACTAAAATAGTGAGGACTAATATGTTAAAAGAAGAACTAGTAAACAAGGTTGAGCAGTTATGTGCAGATCTGAAGATGGAAGGGGATTTACGTCACCCAAATTTGGCGAAGTATAAATCATATACTTTTAGTGTAGGTAAAAAATACATTAAAATTATATCAGCAGACACGTTTAACGTATCAGCTGGTGGTTGTGAAAGCCAGAGTGTTTGGGGATTTGTTAATATTAACGAATTTGTCAAAGAACGTAAAATGGCAAATGGTATTAAGAAAGTTACTTTTAAAGAAGGTGATGTTTTATTAGCAGCAGGTTGGAATACTCCAGCATTGAATACACCTAGAGGTAACATCCTAGGTAATTATGCAATTGATGGCTCGAACCAATACGGTCCAAGCTACACATTTAGAGAGAGTAATTAATATGAATATATTTGATACTAACAAATCCCCCCAACAGAAGTTGGACGAAGCTTTTGACAGAGAGTGGAAATTCTTAGAACAGGCAGGGAAGGTTACAAACTTCCCTGGCCTTCAAGATGAAGGTGATACCGATTGTTTATGTGGCTTGCCACTAGACAATTCAGGCCCAGACTGTTACTCACATATGACGAAAGGATATTAGAATGATTAGATTTATGTTAGGATTTGTGATTATCATGGGCGCTGCCGGTGGGCTGGAAAAAGACACCATGGACATATCCCAAATGTTATTATGGAGTACCCTAGGCTTGTTGTTAATGGGCTGGGCTGCTTCTTCGTTGAATAAAGAAGAGGAAGAAGATATTGTTTAATCATATACCCGTTGAAGTAGCACAACTTAAACGAAAGAATACAGAAAACGGAAGGCGGTATGAAACACCTTCTGGTGTATTATATCCTTCTGTAACCACAATACTATCACACAAATCCAAGCCATTTATACAAGCTTGGCGTCAGCGTGTAGGTGAGGCAGAAGCTAATCGTATAAGTAATGTTGCTTCTACAAGAGGAACAAAAATACATACCCTATGTGAGGATGCACTCAACAATAAAGATGAGGATGTATCTAAACTTAGTATTCTCGATCAAGAGATGTACAGGGAGTTCCGCCCACTATTAAATGATATAGATAATATACATTGTTTAGAAGGCACCTTATATTCAGATCACCTAAGACTAGGTGGGCAAGTAGATTGCATCGCTGAGTACAAGGGTAAGCTTTCTGTAATAGATTTTAAAACATCTAAGAAGAAGAAAACCCGTTCACAATGCTATAGTTATTTTATGCAGTGTGCTGCTTATGCCATTATGTTTGAAGAAAGAACAGGAATCCCTGTAAGTCAAACAGTAATACTAATGGCTCAGGAAGATGATGGCCCAGCAATATGGGTTGAAAAGAGAGATGATTTTGTACCACAGTTAATTGAGACTAGAGATGCGTACGAAAATGAAAACAAAGAAGTGGTAGAGATCAATAACGATATGATGGCACACTTAGCTAACTCTGCTTCATAAAAGTCAAGACGCTCTTAGCTCAGCTGGATAGAGCAACAGCCTTCTAAGCTGTGGGTCAGTGGTTCGAATCCACTAGGGCGTACCAATATACAACAAAGGATTATAATGCCTAAGAAAGACAGGATACCATTAAAGGGTGGCGACGAATACGATGCACTTACAAATGCTCGTAAATATTATGTTTATCTAACCCGATCAGGTGTTGCAAAAAAGATTAAACAGCAATACAATAAAAGATTTAGAAGACAACGAAAGGAAGACTTGCGTAAAGGTGACGATGAATAATACTATTTACACCATAAATACATAAAAGTTACAAATACATTATCGTAAATAGAGTCACTTTGTATAAATAAGAGTGTTATAACGTGGTTCTATACTACATTATAACAAATTAATATAAACATCTAAAACAATAGGAGAGGTTTCATGACTACTGCCACATTCAGCAATGTAGCGAAGCACATGAAAACCAACGTTGAAAGGCTTAGGGAGAATGACAAGGTTTGTCTTATCTGTGATGCGGTTCAATTAGTAGCGATTATGGCGGCTCCGTTACTATTGCCCATAGGTATCATATACGCTACAAGTACGGGTATTTAAATTCAGAACGTAGACTGAATAGGTGTCGTAAGGCACCTTTTCTTTATCTAGCTTTTATGGTGTTCTTCACTCTTTACAAATACATGCTTTTAAAGTATAATAAATACTATTGTTCGTTGATACTTACGAATAAAGTTTTCTGGACCCGGGTGCAATTCCCGGCTCCTCCACCAATAAAAAATGAGGGGGAGAATTAGGATCGACAGGGAATAATAAGGTAAGTGGAGAATAAGTCAAGGCGGAAGACTTGTTGGTATTTTCCAACGCAGAAGCAAACAAACTAAATGCAGAAGCAAATGGTTACGCACTAGCGGCATAAGCTAGTCGGGGTATGGGCACCACCCTGTTACAATAGGGCCCACTATTAAAGGAGGAACCATATGAAGTTATGGATAACAGTACCGATGATATTGTTTATGATGATAGCAGAAGAAGTAAATGCTACAATGAAGAATAAAGAAAAGATTGTAACTACAACACAAGAAGAGGTAAATTGTTTAGCTGAAAATATATATTTTGAAGCTAGAGGAGAATCAACACCAGGCAGAATGGCTGTCGCTCTTGTTACATTAAACAGAGTAAAGGATAATAGATTTCCAGACACAGTTTGTGGAGTAGTTAAACAAACCAAGTATTACCCTAGCGGGAAGATAGATTTACATTCGTGCCAATTCAGTTGGTATTGTGATGGAAAATCTGACAAAGTAAGAGACTACAAGGTGTGGGAAGACATACATTTAATAGCAGAAGTAATGTATGAATACGAGTCAGTAGACGTCACACAAGGAGCACTATGGTATCATAGTCCTGCGGTTAAACCCAAATGGTCTATGGTTTATAATAAAACAGTAAAGATAGATAACCATATCTTCTATAAAGATGTTGACTAAAGCAGTTAAAGGTCGTATAATAAGCACATGTTAACAGATAAACCAAATGTAATTGTAACAGGCGGGTGTGGATTTATTGGTTCCCACCTAGTTCGTAGACTATCAGAACAAGGGTTCTTTGTAACCGTAGTTGATGATAACAGAACAGGAAAAGTATTCGTTACTCATAACAACGTCGAATACCATAACTGTGATGTGAAGGATTTTAATCCTCATCAAAGTTTTATAGAGCCACCCGTCTGTATTTTTCATTTAGCAAATAGCCCTAGAGTTCGTAGAGCTTTAGAGTATCCTACAGAAACAATAACAAATAATGTTAGCACAACATGTGCAGTAGCAGATTGGGCAAGAGTATTTAATTGTAAATTATATTTTGCTACATCTTCTAGTACACAGTATGTAGAGTCACAATCAAATCCATATACATTTAGTAAGGTGGTGTGTGAATCTACATTAGACTTATATAAGAGACTCTATTCATTAGATTATGTTTTAATGTTTTTCTACAACGTGTATGGGCCTGGTGAAGCAGACTACGGTGAGTATAGCACAGTTGTTAGAAAATTTAAACAAGATTATTTGAAAGGACAACCTTTAACAATATACGGAACAGGTAAGAAGGAAAGAGACTTCACTCATGTAGACGATGTTGTACAAGGTATGTTAGAGTTATTAGCAGATCCAGGCGTTCCTAATACGGCACACTTTGGCTCTGGAGATCCTCAAACAATCTTATCAATAGCAAAATGCTTCGATCACCCTATGGTACATTCTTTCGATAGGCAAGGTGAAGCTCAGAGAACGTTTTGCGAACACCCTTACATTGGTGCAACACATAATGTACACAATTATATTAATGAATGGATAGACAGGAATAAAACTTATGATGCCACCCAGAATAATCGTGGATAACACGATAGAAATGACAAAAGAAAAAATATCAGATATATTTTTAGTTACAAAGGAGTTTCATACTCCTACAGAATTTTCACAATACATGGAGCGAATGGCTTTTAATAGTAAAATATCTAATATGGATGCTGTATGTGATTACTGTATTAAAAAAGAAATTGAAATTGAGAGTATAGGAAAGTTCCTCACATCCAACTTAAAAAACAAAATTAAAGAAGAAGCATTAGAATTAAATCTTCTAAAAGAAAAGAAACGCGCTAAGCTACCTTTATAAAATGGATCCTTTTGACGTATATAAAATCTACCTCGCTGTGAAGTTGCACTTTACTACAGAGTCTTATGATATTACCAAACACAAGTTTGCTACAAGAGGAAAGCGAGAAACTTTTCTTAAGCGTAAAGACTTATTGGTACTTCGTAAGATGGCTAGGGATTACGACAGGAAGGACATAATAGACATATTAGTCGCTAACTTTGTTAGTGGCAAACGTTGGCACGGAATGTTTGATTCCGAGGCAATGGAAACATACAACATTTGGAAAGCTAACAAACAGAAGTTAGCATATACATTTGAACAGGATCTGAACACCATTCAATTAAGAATGGAACAAGATAATATAGAAGACTCCACTGTGGCAAGTGGACACCCTCTTATATTTAAACTGCTACTTGGTAAACAAATAGCAATAGAAACCGTAGTTATACTGAATAAAGGATTACAGTTTGTTAATGAATATAAGGACGATCTTATACTAAAAGATACAGTTCTTATGGTGAACAAGTATACTCCCTTTATGGGAAAGAATACCAATAACCTTCATTTAAAGCATCTAGGCCTTATAAATATAATTGCAAGAACTAGAAATAGTTCTTATACAACGTAAATACAACGCAAATACAGGAGAATACATATGTCGTTTAGTACACTTTCGGAGCTTCGGAATTCACGAGGCAAATTTGACAACCTAATGAAGGAAGTCGAAAAAATATCAAACCCAACATCTAACTTTTCAAAGGGTGATGACAGGGAATGGAAACCAACAGTAGATAAAGCAGGAAACGGTTATGCCGTTATCAGGTTTTTACCTGCACCTCAAGGCGAGGATATGCCATGGGTTAGGATCTGGAATCATGGATTTCAAGGACCTGGCGGTAAGTGGTATATTGAGAACTCTCTTACTACACTTAATAAACAAGATCCAGTTTCAGAATTAAACTCTGAATTATGGAACTCGGGTATTGAGTCGCAGAAGGAAATTGCTCGTAAGCAAAAGAGACGTCTTAGTTATTATGCTAATATAATGGTAGTAGAGGATAAAGCAAACCCAGCTAATGAAGGACAAGTATACCTTTATAAGTTTGGTAAAAAGATCTTTGACAAAGTTAAAGATGTTATGCAACCTCAGTTTGAAGACGAGACCCCAGTCAATCCTTTTGACTTTTGGGAAGGCGCTAACTTTAAACTAAAAATCAGACAAGTAGAAGGATATCGTAATTATGATAAAAGTGAATTTGAAAGTCCTTCTTCTATATCTGATAATGATGATGAAATTGAAAAGGTTTGGGCTAGACAACACAGCTTAGCTGGCGTAGTCGCTCCAGAACAATTCAAGACCTACGAAGAGCTTAAATCCAAATTGGACATGGTCCTAGGCGGAAAGACAGCTAGATCGGCAGAGTCGATTTCATCTCAGACTGATGACGCAGAAGACGATAACTTTATGGAAAAAGTTAAATCTGTCCAAGCAGCACCAGCAGTAGAATCCACACCAACAGTTTCGGCTGATGATGAGGACGATACATTATCTTACTTCAAATCCCTTGCAGAAGATAACTAAAAACTATTAGTTTTTTTGAAGGCTCCTAACGGGGCCTTCTTTTTGACTATAAATAATAGTATGACATATACAGAAAAAGTATCAGCAAAAATAGTAATATTATATGCAGTAGCATTAATAGGGGTTCCTTTGTGGTTTGTATACGCACAACCTACACTAGGACAAGTTGTATTGTGGTTTGTAGTGGCAGCGCTAGTTTCACGAATAGCAAACGCTGGGTATCATCGTTGGTTAACACACGCGCAATTCCAACCCACTTGGATAGGTAGAAAGATAATGTTGTGGTTCATGGTGATGACAGCTGAAGCACCACCTGGACATTATGTTGTATCTCATTTACAACATCACGCCAACACAGATAAAGAGGGAGATCCTCATGGTCCATTACAAATAGGTTTTAAAAGATTATTCTTCGGACAATACGATGAAGTAAAACCTAAGGTAGGATTTCTTAGATACTACTCTAAACAAAAAGACGCACAGTTTGTTACAAAACATTACTGGAGGTTGTACCTCGGCAATATGATTGTATTAGGTCTTATAAGCAAATGGCTTGTAGTATGGTTAGCATTTATGTTTGCTTGGAGTTGGATTTGGTTTCTTGTTATAAACTGGGGCGGGCACGGTGGCACTAAGGCAACACCTACAAACTTGAATTGGTTTTGTAATATCTTTATGGGCGGAGAAGATTATCATGCAAATCATCACGACAAACCTGGCCAACTTGTAATGGGTAGATGGGATACGACAGGTAAATTTATAGTACCTTGGTTACTCTCTAAATGAATAACAAACAGATACTAGGCCTACCTATATATCATGCTCACAATGTAAGAACAGATTTAATCCCTGACTTACAAGCATCGATTGAAGTCATGCAATTACTAAAATCTAATTGGGATAATAAACACAAGAGTAAGCTTAGCATTTATACAGAGTCTGGTGAACACAAATTTAATCTAAAGCAAGATCCAATGAAAGGAGTTGACGGTTGGCAAGACTTACGAAGGAGTATAAAGACTCATGTAATGTCCTACTTAGATGAGACCCAACCTATAGATTATGAGTTGCAATCAGAACTGGGTACTCAATTACGAAACGAGCTTAATTCTTTTTGGCACAACTATGCTTGGTATACATACTTTGATGAGACTGACTCTTACCCTTGGCATTCACATGGACAATATTATCTAGTAGCTACATATTATGTTAGAGCTGATGAAGAACATGCACCATTACAATTTAAATCTCCATTATCAGACATGTACACTAGTTGGTCAATGGGTACAAAGAATACAAATTTAGAAACCGTAATACAACCAAAGACGGGCGACTTAATAATATGGCCTGCATGGCTGGAACATCAGATCCCATCCACAGATACTATTATTTTAAACCATAGTAGTATTAAAGAAGTTAATAAATATAAAGATAATAGAATCAGTATAACAAACTGTTTCGTTAAACCACATACACAATTTTTGTATGATATGCAAAAGAATAAAGAGGAATAAAAGATGAATAGAGATAATATATTTGAACAGTTAAAAGTAGACGAGGGTGTTGTATATGAAGTATACAAAGATCACCTAGGATATCCTACTTTTGGAGTTGGACATTTAATACTAGAATCAGACGAAGAGTTTGAAAAGGAAGTAGGTACATTAGTATCAGAAGAAAGAGTTAAAGCTTGTTTTGAAAAGGATTTAGACACTTCAATTTCAGAATGTGTTGCACTGTACGGAGATGATTGGGATAAGTTCCAAGGTACTGTACAAGAAGTTCTAGTTAATATGATGTTTAATATGGGACGTCCTAGGCTTTCCAAGTTTAAGAAGTTTCAAGCAGCTATTGAATCAGAAGATTTTATAACAGCTTCAGAAGAAATGGAAGATAGTCGTTGGTTTAAACAAGTCGGACCTAGAGCGGAACGACTACAAGCTAGAATTTATAGTTTGGGAATTCCTAACGGTTAAGCGTACGCTGAATCTTGCCATCTAGATAACGAGCTACGGTTTATACGTGCACCCGAAGCAGCTGCCACTGCTACTGTTGGCCCACTATCACCACCACTTGCTACATTAGTAGTAGGGGCTACTATTACTGGTGGCATATCTGCATTTGCCATCATAGCATCTTGAAAAGCATTAGTTGTATTATCAATAGCAGCTGCTGTTGGCGCACCTAGATTTTCAATATTGGACAGTTTTCCTAGTTGATCTATTGCTGCTTTGCCATTATCAGGATCAATACTTCCATCTTGAATCCCTGCTTGAATTTCTTCCATCGTCATCTTGCCCATCTTATAAGACCCTTTAACCGCAATTTCAGCACCGGCTGCATTAGCTGTTCCAGTAATTTCTTTAGGTGGAGATACAGGCATCCCACCTTTATCCCGAGTCCAGCCTTCCGGTAGTTCATCTTTGCCAGTTCTGTCATAATAAGCCTGAGCCGTTTCAAAGGCTGGTGCATACTGTTTGTTATTGAGGCCACTATCAGGGA
>TARA_R110002153_G_scaffold113667_4_pt1 | contig 10272 bp, 7 predicted proteins | sample TARA_R110002153 | Tara Oceans TARA_R110002153 (sample SAMEA4398193) | marine metagenome | biome: Polar Biome; feature: [SRF] surface water layer (ENVO:00010504); material: water (ENVO:00002006), including particulate matter (ENVO:01000060) such as... | depth 5 m
CTAACAGCCAAGTAGTACTTGGGCAACATCAAGACGACCAACTCGAAACTTTTTTATTGCAGCTTAAACGAGGGGCTGGGCCTAAAGGTCTGTCAGCTATGAATCGTGCTTGGGTTGCCCATTGTCCATTACAATCAGGCAAACAGGTAGGATTTTACCGACCATTATTAGATACCACTCAACAAATGATTTTAGATTATGCACAGCAGCACAATTTAAAATGGTGTGAAGATGAGTCTAACCAAAATACTGATTTTGAACGTAACTTCTTACGTCATGATGTATTACCTATTTTACAAAATCGTTGGCCTGAAATTGCGCGTTCAGTAGCTAGAAGTGCTGCTTTATGTGCCGAACAACAAAGTCTATTAGATGAAATTTGTCATGAAAAACTCAAACCATTAAAAGCCTCTGCTAACAGTTTACATCTCCCCGCTCTTAAACAATTGAGTCAGTCATGGTTGCATCAATTAGTGCGTTATTGGTTGTCTGAATTAGGCATTCAAAGCCCATCTGCAGCTGTGTTGAAGCAACTTAAGCCTGAAGTTTTGGACGCTGCTGCAGACGCAACGCCTATTTTGCAATGGCAAGGTTGGCAGTTTAGGCGCTTTGATCAGCAATTATTTGTGATTGAGGCTAAACCACATATTGATAATCAAGTATTGGTTTGGCAAGGAGAACCACAGATAGTTCTTCCTGGCGTAATTGGGGTATTGCATTTTGAGCCATGCTCTCAAGCAGATGCCGAAAGTCCGACATTCGACCCCATTGCTGGAGATCTCACCTTGCAATTTGGTGGTTACTCACAACGTTTTACCCCTAAAGGGGCAGGGCACAGCAAACCATTAAAACAATGGTTTAAACTGTGGGGAATTCCCCCTTGGGTGCGCAATCAAGTTGTATTATTGAAACAAAATGAACAACTGTTAGGGATCTTGATACAAGGGGCATGGCATCCTGCACAAGATTATATTCTCGGTACCGGGGATGCAGTGGTTATTGAGTTTAGTAGCCCCTCAGAACAGAAGGGCTAATTTGAGTTTTATCTGTAAAAATTAAGCAACTGACTGATTAAAACGTGCGCGGGCTATTTTAGTGGCTTCTAACATGTTTTTTAGTGCTGGCGTGACCTCATCCCAGTTTCGGGTTTTTAATCCACAGTCAGGATTCACCCATAAGTTTTCTACAGGTATTTTAGTGCTAGCTTGTTCAAGCAGCGCCAAGATGGCTTCTACACTGGGAATATTAGGTGAATGAATATCATAGACACCTGGCCCTATTTCATTGGGGTATTGGTAACTATCAAATACCCCTAATAACGCCATATCTGAGCGAGATGTTTCTATAGTGATCACGTCCGCGTCCATCTGTGCAATTTGTTTGATGATAGCGTTAAAGTCTGAATAACACATATGGGTATGGATCTGAGTGTTATCGGCAACCACGTTAGAGCAGACTTTAAAAGCGTTTACTGAGTTATCTAAATAGGCTTGCCAATGTTGCTTATGCAAAGGTAATCCTTCACGAAATGCAGCTTCGTCTATTTGTATTATTTTGACCCCTGATCGCTCTAAGTCTTGTACTTCTTCACGTATTGCCAGAGCAATCTGCATGCAGGTATCTGCCCGTGCTTGGTCGTCTCGTACAAATGACCAGTTCAAGATAGTGACAGGTCCCGTCAACATGCCTTTAACTGGTTTGTTGGTTAGGGATTGCGCATAGTTGATCCAGTCTACCGTCATGGCTGATTGGCGCGAAACATCACCAAAAATAATAGGTGGCTTGACGCAACGGGAACCATAACTTTGTACCCAACCTAACTGACTAAAAGTAAAGCCATTTAACTGCTGGCCAAAGTATTCCACCATGTCATTACGTTCTGCTTCACCATGCACCAATACATCCAAACCGAGGGCTTCTTGTTTTTGAATACAAGCATGTATCTCAGCTTTAATCTTCTCTTGATATTGAGTCTGGTTTATCTGATCGGTTTTAAATTGTTTACGAACCGCACGAATATCGCCAGTTTGAGGAAATGATCCAATAGTAGTAGTAGGTAAAAGTGGCAAATTTAACTCTTGTCTCTGCTGTACCTGTCTTTGCGCAAAAGGACTACGTTGTGCTTGAATAATGTTATCTATCTGCTCCATGTTTTGGGCAACTTGTGCATCGTTAACTAACGCCGAATGACGACGGGCTTGAATACTAAGTGCATTGTTTTGTAAGGCTTCAGCAATACACTCTCGACCTTGTAATAATGCTTGGTTGATAAGCTGTAATTCATCCAGTTTATCAACAGCAAAGGCTAACCAGTTTTTCACTTCTTCGGGGAGTTTGTTTTCACGCTCTAAAGAAATAGGTACGTGTATTAAAGAGCAAGATGGGGCTATCCAGAGTTTTTGTCCACGGCTGAGCTGTAAAGGCTCTAGAATATCAAGTTTGGTCGCTAAGTCTGACTTCCAAATGTTACGTCCGTCAATTATGCCTACAGATAATACTTTATCTTTAGGCAGTAACTTTTCTATACTCGCGACTTCATCAGGTGCTCGCACCGCATCGATATGTAGCCCATCAACAGGTAACTGGCAGGCTAAGGTTAGGTTCTCTTTAAGTTCACCAAAATAGGTGGTGAGTAATAGTTTGGTTTTTCTGCTGATTAATGACTGATAAGCGAATTTAAATGCCCATTGCCAATCATCGGTTAATTCTGTAGCTAAAATAGGCTCATCAATCTGTACCCATTCCACCCCACATTTAGCAAATTCGCCAAGTAACTCAGTGTAAAGGGGCAGTAGTTTCTCAAGATAAGCTAATTGGCTGCTGCCATCTTTGGTTTTACTTAACCACAAATAGGTAAGGGGACCAATGATCACCGGTTTAGGATTATAGCCTTGTTTTCTACTTTGAATAACCTGTTGGATAAGTGGCTTAGGATTAAGACTGAAGCTTACTTCGTCATCTAACTCGGGCACTATGTAGTGATAATTAGTATCAAACCATTTTGTCATCTCAGCAGCGTTAATGGCACAACAAGAGTCGTTTTTAGACTGGGCGCCTCGTGCTACAGCAAAGTAGCTTTCAAGTTGACTGCTGTGGTCAGTGTTTTCTAAGTGTTTCACTTTTGCAGGGATATGCCCAAATAGAAAACTGCTGTCTAAGACATTATCGTATAACGAAAAGTCACCAATCTGTGCGTAATCGAGATACTGTTGTTGAGCCAATCGTTGTTGTTTTACCTGTTCGGCCTCAGCTAATAGGGCTGTTTCGTCTATTTCTTTACGCCAGTATTTCTCTAAAGCAAATTTAAGTTCGCGGTTTTCACCTATACGTGGAAAACCTAAGTTATGTAATATCGCCATCTTTTATCTCGGTCATTCATTTGGATGGCAAAACAATAGCGAGTCTGATTGATTTAAAATAATGGTTTATTTTCAAGTAACCATGAATTTTATTCATGTATCATGATGTTGTTTTAACCAATTAGGCATGAATATAAATGTTAGAGCGTTCTCATTTAGTCATTATCCGTACTGTTCACGAGTTGGGCACTCTCACTGAGGCTGCAGAAAAACTCTGTTTGTCACAATCAGCATTGAGTCATGCCATTAAAAAACTAGAAAATTATTTTGGAACAGCTGTGTGGATAAAAGAAGGGCGTCGCCTTCGCCTGACCCAAGCGGGTCAGACCTTACTCAACTTGGCGCAAAGGTTGTTACCTCAGTTCGAACACAGTGAACAAATTATTAGTAATATTGCTGGTGGTGGACAAGGCTGTTTAAGAATTGGCATGGAGTGTCATCCTTGTTATCAATGGCTACTGAATATTGTTGGTCCGTTTTTAGAGCAATTCCCAGATGTGGACTTAGATGTAAGGCAACGCTTTCAATTTGGCGGTATGGGGGCACTGTTAGGGTACGATATTGATATGTTAGTTACGCCAGATCCCCTATACAGCCTAGCGTTAGAATATTTACCGGTATTCGATTATGAACATGTGTTGGTGGTGCCAAAATCCCATGCTTTAGCCAATAAACCTTGGGTAGAGCCTTGTGATCTGAGCAACGAGGTTATTATTACCTATCCTGTTGAACCCTCTAGGTTGGATATATTCAGTCAGTTTTGTCACCCTGCGGGCATAGCCATTAAAAAACATGTGCAAATAGAGGCAACCGAGATCCTGTTACAAATGGTAGCTGCGGGTAGAGGGTTTTCAGCATTGCCAAAATGGTTAGTTGAAAGTTATCAAGAAAGTTTAGGTATTTGTCCGCTCAGATTAGGTAAAAAAGGTTTATATAAAACCATTCATCTTGGTTTTAGAAAAAATGAACAGCGCCCCGCATACCTAAATCAGTTTATTCAAATGGCTAGAGAAAATAAAACAGAGTTTTTAACTGCTATTACCTAATTGGAGTAAATTTTCTTAGATAAAAAGGTTAATCCTGAAGTACGCTTGTTTTATCAATCCGTTCATTGTACTCATTTACCTTAGTTTGTTGAACTTCAGATAATGTGACTTCTTCTAACGTCTCTAAGCATTTTTCTACACTTAGGGTTTCTTCATCGGATAGTCCGTCTTCCTCGGCTAATATAGCCAGCACTTTTAATAGAGTAATCGTAATGTTGGGATTATTAGGCGATAATTGTGCGGCTTGACACAGCAAGTTATAAGCTGGTTTATAGCGCTTGTTTTTGTAGTAGGCGGAAGCCATTTCACCCAATTCTTTTGGGCTATAACGAATGTCTTGTCGCTCTTTTGATTCTTGCTCTAAATATTCGCTCAACACTTTACCTGTAAAAGAGTCATTCTCAACATCATCTTTCATTTGTTCAAGCAAACGCATAGATTGCTCCCATAAGCCAACTTCATGAAAGGCTTTTACTTTATCTAGATTATCTTCAAAATTTTTCAGAGCACTAGCGCGTGAATGTTCTAACATCACTTGTTCTGCCTGCTTTTTATTTTGTCGCAAATTCAGGCGTCTTACTTCGATAATAGTGAGTTGGTCGGCAAGATCTGAGGTGGCGCCAAAGTCTTGTTTTAAGCGTTCTATTGATTTTTCCGTGTTAACTAATACTTTATCTGATTCAGTATCTGATAAGGTTGCCGCAAGATCTAAACCAGAGCGAATAACATTTAATTGTAGATCAGGTGAATCATGAATTGAGTTTTTTGCGTATTTAGCGATATTTTTGGTGGCTAAATATTGCCCAACTTTATCATGATTTAATCTTGCTAAATTCCACGATTTTGTATTACGTTCAATACTTCGGGGAGCTAATTTTGTGGCCTCTTGAATAATTTCGTAACCTTGCTGGTAGTCTTCATTATCAATATGATATTCCGCCAGTAGATCGTAGGTAGCAAATTTTGTATCGTCTCTTTTTAATAACTCTGTAGTTAGTTCGGTTGCTTCATCTATTTTGTTTTGTTTGAGTAAGGTGCCAGCTAACCCAAGCTGAACCCAAGCGTAGGAATAACTTTTAGCTAGTTTCTGATAAAATTCTTGGGCTGCTTGATACTCTTTTATATTAAATAAGCTTTTGCCAATTAATCGATTAATATGCGGATAATACATGGTCAAAGAGGGATCTTCTAACTGGCGCTCGGCGTAGTAGATAACCTTTGGGTATTCACTTTGGTCAAAATAATAACGCAAGGCGTAAAGTTTTTTCTCGATAGTGAGGATGTGATAAATACGTTTTATTACTTTGGAACGATCCAAAGGTTTGACCCAAAAATCAGTGGGCTCCATTTCCACTACGCAGTTGACTAAACCTTGGCTGGTGTCCGCGCTTAGGAAAATGACACAAGTGGTTTTAGTGATGTAACCTTTGTACTTCATCTCTTCTAGTAAGTTAAAACCATCTTTGTCACTTTTGACGTCAAAGGCAATCAATACCATGTCGAAACGTGTTGTTTGACATAATCTTAAAGCAGAGTAAGCATTGTGGGCACTTTTTACCTGTTTAATACCCGCATCAAGTAAAGCGCCCCTAATCACAGTATGCACCAAAGCCTGAGCATCTATTATCAGTACTTCAATATCGGCATTAGGCTTCTGCGCAGGTATTTTGAGCAAGTATTCAGTCCTTTGTTTTTTGTTATAGCAATCAACAGTTTAAACTCAATAGCTAATCTATTATTGTCGGTACTGATTGTCTAGTAAATAATCACGATCCCTTAAAATACGCAGTTTTTCACTTTAGATACAAAGACGTATTTAAGCCTATTGAGAATGCCGCTTAAACACAAACTTGGTTTCGTGTTTTTCACCATCATTGTCTATTACCACAAAAACATGCATCTCATTGTGACTAATTGATTTATAGGTATAACCTTCAAAATAAACGGCATTGTCAGTTAGCCTTACCAACTTAAAGTCCATACTCTGCTCTTTTTCTTCCCAACCAATGAGATCTTGACCAAAATGTTTAAGTTGTAACAGTAAACTGCCTTGATGTTCTGATATTGTCATTAACTCATAAAACTTCACTTGGTTGTTTTCTGTAAACTTGAAAGAAGCCATCATTGAGCCTGCCATGGGGCGTGACCAAATCTCCTCAAACTGACCTCCCCAAATTTCGCCTTGCCAGTATCCGGAGATCCAATCTAGATCTTCAATCGAAGCTGCTGGTGAGTTTTGTTGTTCGGCGAGATATTCGGTTTGAGGGGGAGTCGTGTTTTCCGCGAAAGCTGTGTTTAAAGGGCCAATGAAAGTTAGTAAAAATAAGCAACGAACATAAAAGGTAAACATAATTAATCTCACAAAAAATGAATGGTAACTATATGACGAATTAGCAAAGTAGATTACGACAGATTTTAAAGAAAGTTATTAGTTTTTTTTAGAGGCTATACAAGAATTTGCGTTGCACACTGACATCCTTAGCATTTTGACTCGAATTCCTTCGAATCAATCATTCACACATCATGGATATTCGGAATCCAAGCTCGAATTTTTTAATGAACAATAAAAAAGCGCCTTTTGGCGCTTTAAGCTAGTTGGACATTTTTTAAACTGAATACTATTTTGCGAACTTCTTACGTGCCGCAAAACCAAGTAAGCCGGTAAGCAATAATGCCATTGTTTGTGGTTCTGGAACTGCAGTAGCGCCGGCACCCACTATAATCTGTATTGAGGTACTTGCCGCTAGTCCACCGTTTGCGTCAAAAGCAGATAAGGAAATGTCGTAAATGCCATCTACTGTAGGATCAAATCCTGGAATATACCAATGTGGCTTCCAGGAATTTTGTGCAACATTGTTTGACGAAATTAGTCCTGCGTAAGTTGCAGCGTCATTGCTTGCAGATTCAACTCCTGCACTTTGGGCTGTTGTGTTGTTACCAATCGAATGATCCCAAGCTACAACACCACTACTAGGGTGAGGGTTAACATCATTGATTGGATCAAAAGTGAAAAAAGCAGCCGTTGCTGAAGGATCTGTGTCAAGTCCCAAGATGTAGGTATAGCCATTCAAAAATCCACCATTGCCATTATAACTTGAATTGATTGACCATTCGAAGCTCCAAACACCCGTTGGGGAAGATTGAGTTGGGGCAACACCTGCATCAAAACTATAAGTACCGTCACCGTTACTATTAAAAGTATTTTCTGCGGCTCCTGCGGCATTGTGGCGTAACTTACCGCGCAAACCTAACTCAACACCATTCGCCTGATCAACAGTAAAACCGCCATTAGTGATGCCACTACCCATGATAACGTTTGAGGTTAGGTTAGTATCGTAAAGAAGAGTTGCAGATGCGGATGCAGACAACATACTTCCAAGAAGTAACGCTGCCATTTTTAATTTTTTCATGTTTTTTCCTTAAATTTTTTTAATTATAAATTAAAGTCCAATACGACTTAGCTGAGACAATCAAAATCACTGAAAGCAAGAAATACACCATAAATATTAAAGGCTTATATTTTAATGGGTTGTAAATTAGATGTGCGCTTTTTTTAAATGAGTTGTAAATTTTCCCGACAGTTTTACTGCTAACAAAGCAGTTTTTTAAAAAACATCTACATTCTTCAAAACTATTTTGGGGGCGCTCGGAAGTTATTTGGAGTTAATACAACATTAGTAATCAGATAACAGATTTACTAGACGTTTCGTAAACTAGTTCAAATGAAACAGCATCTTTAATTTCAGGAATGAAGCGTTTTGTTGGGCAAGTGCTTTAACGAATTTTGGGATGAAAAATAATACCATTACATTTTTAGAAGAATTGAATATGCCTATCTTTGTGTCTATATTACACGCGACTAGCAGCGACTAGACAGGTGGTTACAATACCAAATAACCGTCAATAATGAATAAGCGGCTCGAGCGCTATTGAGAGAAAGATTGTTAGATAAATTACCGAGGAATCAATAATATATGTTTATTCGATATTTTTTATTTTTTATCTTTATTCATTCGATGAACGCGATTGCGAATACTGAAACTATGCAAGTATACAGATGGACGGATAATTCTGGGGTAATCCATTTATCTGAATTCCCCCCTGAAGATAAAAATAATTCATTTAATGTAGAAAAAATTCAAGTACCAATCCCAGTTTCTGAGCCTCCCAAAGGACAAAGTAACAGTGCACGGATGGCAAATATTAAGAAGTATATCGACGATAGAAAAGTAGCTAGAGAATTACAGTTAAATACTGTCAATACTGCAAAAACAAATAAAAACAATTGTAAACTCGCACGAGAGAACTTAGCACTTTATCAAAGTGGTCAAAGAATTAGAACAAGTGTTAATGATAGTAGTGCAATTCAAATATTATCGGAACAAGAGCGCATCAAACGCGTCAAACGCTCAGAAAAAAACATCCAATCTTATTGTAGTAAATAGTGAGACAGCCCTATCCAAGATGATGAAGTCTTGATTTCGTTGGCTTATTTATTCCTCTATATTCAAACTACTGATTTCTTGTTCTGTTTGAGCCACTAGTTGCTCCATGGTTTTACCATGGGGGACGGGTCTTTTACTCTGGGGATCCACTTGAACAAACACAATATCATCAGCGAAGCATATGGTATTTTTAGTGGCTTTATTACGCACCAAGCAGGATACCGTAATAGACGTACGGCCGACATTTTTGGTTTCCAGACCAAATTCCACCACGTCACCCTGAATAGCGGGAGACTCAAAGCTAATTTCACCTATATGTTTAGTCACCAAACAATTGGTTTCTAACTGACATATCGCATAAATCGCAGCTTCTTCATCAATCCACTCTAAAGCGCGGCCACCAAACAACGCATTGGCATAATTCAAATCATTGGGCATAACTAATCGGCGGGATAAAAAGCGCATGGGTATTCCTAAGTAAATTTTAATGCAATTAGGCATTATATTACCTACTAAACCAGTCACCTGAAATTAATGCTTCAATCTAAGGTAGAACAAAGGCTAGCCGGGCGTTTTGAACAACCTTGCTAAGGTCAGTTGAATTAAATAATCTTTGATTGGCGAAGTTTGCCAATGACGCCAGTGTCATAACCTAACAACTCAGTTAACACTTCATCTGTATGCTCCCCTAGATTTGGTGGTGCCTGATGGTAAACAATAGGGGTACGCGAAAAATTGATAGGGTTGCTGACAATGGGAACTTTGCCATTTTCAGGGTGGGTGAGTTCATTTAACATTTTACGATGTTTTATTTGTGGGTTATCGAATACTTGTGCAATGTCGTTTATGGGGCCACAGGGCACACCTTTTATTTCTAACTGTTGTAACCAAAAGTCACTGGTTTTTGCTTTGATAATTGTAGCCAATTGTTCAATCACAATCTCTCTGTTGTTTACCCTTGCTTGATTAGTGGTAAATCGCGGATCTTGGAGCAACGCTTGGCATTGTGCCACCTCACAAAAATCTGCAAATTGTGAGTCGTTACCTACTGTTAAAATGATAAAACCATCTGCGCTTTGAAAAGTTTGGTAGGGCACTATGTTGGGGTGAGCATTACCCATACGTTTTGGGGTTTCATGACCCACTAAGTAGTTCATGCCTTGATTGGCCAAACAGGCCACTTGTACATCGAGCAAAGCAAGGTCGATTTGTTGCCCTAACCCAGATTTCTCACGCTCTATAATGGCCGCTTGTATCGCTGTGGTGGCATACATACCGGTAAGAATGTCAGTCAAAGCTACGCCAACTTTTTGCGGGCCACCGCCGGGTAGGTGGTCGGGTTCGCCGGTTACACTCATCAATCCGCCCATGCCTTGTAATAAAAAATCGTATCCGGCTCTTTGGGCATAAGGTCCGTCTTGA
>TARA_R110002153_G_scaffold88243_2_pt1 | contig 10271 bp, 2 predicted proteins | sample TARA_R110002153 | Tara Oceans TARA_R110002153 (sample SAMEA4398193) | marine metagenome | biome: Polar Biome; feature: [SRF] surface water layer (ENVO:00010504); material: water (ENVO:00002006), including particulate matter (ENVO:01000060) such as... | depth 5 m
TTCTTTTAATGTCATGCCTTTTTCTAATAAAGAATTAACTCTATTTCTATAAAAAGTAGCTCCACCCGATGCAATAGCAAAGCTATCTGCTATTTGAGTAGGTAAAAAACCTAGTTTTAATAATTTATTTATAAACGCTTTAGCTTTGTTTTTAGACTCTGCAGCGATTTCTGCAATATCTGCTTCATTTACGTTTATTTTCAAACCATTACGTCTTTCCACTAAGTAATCAGAATTCATTAACTCTATTACATCATTCCAGTACTGTGGTTGATTAGCAAAAGCTTTAGCAGCTTTAAAAATATTATTGTCTGTAAAATTAACAAAGTTAACTGCAGATATAGTCTGTAGTACAGCGGATCGCATGTTAAAAAACATAATAGCACCAACAGCTCCATTCATCCAATCGACAAACCTACCAGTAAGACTATCACCTAAAGCTCCTCTATTACTACCTGTTTTCATACGACCAAGTATATTTTCTAGAGCATCTCTATAACCATTACCAAAAGCAGCTTCAAGTTTATTTAAATTTTCTTCATTAAACACTTCATTAACATTGTTTTGCCATTCTTTTAAATACTGAGGCCTAGAAACATTGTTTATACCAGCTAATAAATCAGTTTTGATTGTACCAGCTAACCACGAGTCACTAGGCTTAGGATAACCATTTTCTTTATTTATAGTTATAAGTTGGTTAGCAAATGAAGTTAAATTAGTATCAGCTTCAATAAAATCAACTAATACTGCTTGATCAGCTTTAGATAATCCAGGTATAGTCATACCTTGTTGAACCCAAGTATAAACTCTAACAGCTCCACCAACAGTATAAGGTTCACCAGGTATTTTTTTATTTAAATCTTTTGGACTAATGTTTAATATATTTTTTAAATTTTTAAAATCATTAGCTAAAGCAACTCTAGCGTTTGAAATATCTATATTAGCTCTAGCAAATGGATCTAAAAAGTTTTCTTTAATCCAAGCAATAGCTTTATCTCCTTGCTTGCCTTTACCAACAAAATATCTAGTTAGACCTACAAAATCTTGAGCAGATGGTGGTATACCTAGTAGGTCAAATCTACCTTTACTTGCACCTACAGCTCTAGCTTTTGTTTTACCATATTTTTTTTCCTTACCAATGCCTGTAGCTTTTTCAATAATATCATTAAACTCTTCATTTAAAATCTTGCTATTTTTACTGTTAGTTCTAGCTTCTTGAGCTTTAACGTCAAGACTTTCCATTTTATTTAACACATCTTCATTAGTTGCATTTTTAGGAAAAGTAATTTTAGAGTTTTTAAATTTACTTTCATTATAAACTTTTGCTTTTTCTACAGCTTTATAAGCTATAGGTTGATTTCTAGAAATAGGTATTATTTTACCTGTTCTAATGTTTTTCATTGAAAAAGGAAACTTACCAAAAGTATTAATATTGTAGTATCTTTTATTTACGTTATCACCTATTTGATAACCAGTTACCATAGTATCTTTATTAAACTTTCCAATAATATCATCCATGGTTTTTGGAATCATAGCTAAACTATAATCTTCCATCAACTGCTCCATTTTTTCTTTTGTAGTTTTACCGTTGTTCATATAATCTGCTGCAAAAATAACAACAACTCTTGCTGGAATATTATGTTCCCAAGTCCAATCACTAGCATTTTTACTTGGAAACTTACCATCTATAATACTTTCTAAACCAGCAGCTGTTCTTAGTATAGTATTCATATCAGAATTCATACCCATTAGCATCATACCCGCATCATTTAAAGATATTGTAGATTTAGAATTATTAGCTTTATTTTTATACCAATCTAAAACTTCTATAAAAGCATCACCATCTTGCTTAGACTCTTTAGCTCTTGCTTTAAGATTTAATTTACCATTTAAAACATCTTTTTTTCCAGCTGAACTTTGAGTTACTTTAGTTTCTTTTAACGCTTTACCTTTATAAAATATACTAGTTCCTCTTCCTGATTTTTTTATTGTAAGGTCTTGTTTATTGGTAACCATAGCTTCAAGAACTATTTTCATAAATTTTTCTTGAGTATCATAAATACCATATCTTAAACTATTCGAATACTTTGGGGCAAATGGAACTTCAAATCTTTCAAGACCTTTGTCCGCTACATATTTTGGATTTTTTACAAGTTGACCTTTATTGTTAAAAATAAATTCAGCTCTAGCGGTTTTACCCATACTTGTCAAAGCTTGACTAACTTTGTTAACCATAAATGACAATGCTTTTTGCTCATTGCCATTAAACTTTCTTAATATATGCTGGCCTAAGGCAACAATAGAATTACTATAACTTTGTAATTGAAAGCCATCATTAAAATCTAAAGCTTTTTTATCTAGCTTTAACATAGCTCTTATATCGTCTCTCTCTGTTATGCCAGCTATTTCCGTACTAATATAAACATCAAGTGGTACTTCTAACTTAGTTTCAGCTGTTTTATAATCTTCTGTGATTTCATTGTACCTATTAACTATGTCTTTCATGTCAACAACCAAACCGTCCCATTGTTTAACGGAAAAAGATGAGTTTTCCCTGTTACCATATACTTTGTTCATAGAAATTTCTACAGCAGCTTCATTACTTCCATACATTTTTATGTCCTCTACAAACTCTGCATACCTAGAAAACCATACGGCTTTTTTATTTATAGGTAAATCTCTTATTACTTTAGAGTTTTTAAAATTATCAAAAGATCTGTCTTCAAAAGCTTTTCTATCTAATTCAACAGCGGTAACTAGTAGTTTTTCATTTTCTAAAGCAATAGCAACTTGTTCTTTAGGTTTACCAGTTATACTTTTAATATTTCTAGGCTCAGCAAGATAATTATAAACAGAAGGTGATGCTAATCCTTTACCCATTATTTTAAACAAAGTGTTCTGTCTTGTAACAGAATTTCTATTGTTTGCTAAAAAGAAAGACCCTATAGCTCCTTTACCAGCAGCTTCTATTTTAAATATATCTCTACCTGGATAAGTTACTTTGCCTGTAAATTTATTTACATTTTTAATGTTTTCTCTACCTATTTTAGTAACTTTAAAAAGTTTTGGTGTACTACGTGTATAAACCTTTTTAATATCTTCTAGTGGAATAGCTCTAGAAAATAAATCAGATTGAGTATCAAAAAATTGTATATAATTTTCTGGCATTATATATTCTACTTTTCCTGATACAGGGTTTTTTTGAGTAGAAATTTTACCTAACTTTTCATACAATAAATTAGTTATTTCTTTTGCAGCAACTTCATCCAAAGCTTCTATAATGTTTTCAGCTTTAATATCAGGATCATTAGTTGTGTTTAAAATAGGTTTAATTATATTTCCTATTTCTTTTATAAATTGTGGTGTTGCAACCGTAAACTCTTCAAAAGCAACAGGAACTCTAGCTTTGCCAGTTCCTTTAATTTTTGGTGCAACAACAGTTTCTTCAATAGCAATTTGCTTAGCCTCAGCGTCATCCATTTTAGTCAGCTGCATGTCTTCAGGATTAAAACCTGCATTTCTATATATTTCCTCTCTTCTAGCTTGTATTCTAGCTCCTGTAAAAGTCATCACTTCGGTACCACCTTTTTGTCCAGCAAAAATATATTTATCAAAAAAGCCTTGCTGTCTACCTTTAGTTAATCCTTTTCCTATTATCTGATTAACAAGTGCCATATCTATTGCAGCTTGATCTAAATCTTTAGTTAAATCAAAACCTAATTTAGGATATAATAAACCTTTGTTAGCAAGTACAAAGTCATAAGCTATACCCATTTTTTCACCTTCAGAAACATTAGGATCTTTTAATTGCCTAACATATTCATCATTAATGATTTTTGAGTTTTTACCTTTAGGTTTTTTACCAGATTTTTCATATTTAAATCTAGCGTTTTTCATAGCTTTTATGTCTCCACCTAAAACAATACCTTCTGATGTAGCAACTTTTATAGCTTTTGAAAACTTACCTCTTTTTGTATCATAATTAAAATCTTTAATAAAATTAACAACATCTTTACCTGAATTAAATTTTATTTTAGAAAAACCAACGTTTTGTAAAACTCTTCTTATTGAATTCCCTATTTTATCAACTACAGTTTCCTGCAACTGTACACCTTCTACTTTAAGCACGTCACCTAATAAAGTTAACAATTCTTCCGCTTGTATGCTTTTAGACTCATTTTTATAAGCCTCCATTCTTTTAAATAAACTACTACCTTTTTCTAGTATAGAAGTATCTATTTTGTTTAGTTCTGTTCTTAATGCGCTAGCCACTTGTATAGCTGCTTTTGATTGAGTATATATTTTATTACCTTTAGCATCTACTTTTCCAGTATCTATAGGTGCAAATGTTTTAACTAAAACTCGATGTAATATTTCATGAGCTGCAACATTTACGTTACCAATTTCTTTAGCTGTTTGTAAATCAATCACAACTCTTTTACCACTTTCAGCAATCGCACCATCAGAACCTTCAAGACTAATTTTATCATTTGGATTAGCTGCATTCCACTCTTCTACTGCAGCCAACGCTTCGTCTTTAGTTTCATAAATGTCTATACCTTGAGCTATTTCCGCACCTTTAGCTGCTTTCATGGCTTTTTGAGTAAACTTCTCCGTAATAGCAATACGACCTAGTTTTTCTTGCAAGACTTTCTGTTCTAGTATTAAATCTTCTTGTAGTGACTCTGTACCTTGTTCTTTAGCTTTTTTTAACTTTCTACCAATGCTTTCTAATTCTATTAATGTTTCTAATGTATCCGACCTAGATGATTCAGAGAAATATTTAGGTAGTTTTATACCTGCGTTTCTAATATCAGAAAGAGATTCTTTATCATTTTGGTATTCTTCTTCTGTATAACTCCAATTACCTTTCTTATCTTGAGTTCTATTTTTATATGCTTCGTCATATTTGCTTTCAACTCCTTTAAACCATTTTTCAGCGTCTCTAAAACTTTGGCCAAAAGAACCAAGATCAAAGTTCATAGCTAATGCTCTTGCTGTTTGAAAAACTTCTTGCTTAGCTTGCCTCACAGTTGCAGAACTGAAACCTAAACCAGCACCAACCCATAAACCTACTTTACCTTCTTTAAGAGCATCAGCTACATTTATTTCAGAAAAAACACTTCCACCATCTAAACCTCTCATGCCTCTAGCGTCTGCCATTTGAGAACCTTGAGCTGTTTGTGTGGTAAGTTTTTGTAAAGTTTCCGTTCCACCTTCTACTAAACCAGCCTCTGCGCCAGTTACTCCAACATTTGCAGTATTTATACCTAATTGTTTAAGAGCAGCTTTGTTTACAGTAAAAGCATATTTGCCGTTTTTTTGAAAAACTTTACCAATTGAAGTTGCAAACTTGCCTTTAGCTTTTAAACCTTTTCCCGTAGCTTTTAAACCATAATATTCAAACGCGGTCGCTATACCTGCACCAGCCGCTGCAACACCAGCATCAGAATATTTACCTGATTCTAAGGCTTTTGCAATTTCTTCTTGAGTAGCTTTTCTTCCTAATTCTTCTTCTAAAGCCTTTACAGCTGCACCATAATACATGTCACCATACTCTTGTGTAAACATAGAGGTAGCAGCTAAAGCGGCTACGTAGGGTGATTTAGTAACAGCCGCTGCACCAGCTAAACCTAAATTTATAGATTGCTCAGCAACTACACCAGCCCATCCAGCAATACTATCAGGTAATAAGCCTTCTCCTCCTGCAGAATTATAAGCATTTAAATATTTTCTAAGATCTTCTATATCCTTAACGTCTCCCGTTATTTTAGATAATCCTTTTTCATATTTTTTAACCAATGGATCCATTAGTTTCATTTTTTCATCAAGTTGAAACTGAAGATTACTATACTCATTAAAAACAGCTTCTGACACTTTTTTACCGTCAACTTCAAAGATTTCTTTAAAAACCTTACTACCAAGTTCATTTGCTTTTAATTCTTTACCACCTATACCTTGAAATTTTTCATTTAATACAAATTCTTGTTGACTTTGTAGTTCTGATATTTTTTCGTTTAAAGATTTTATAGCATTTTCCTGATCATTTAAATCTCCTTTATCAAAAGTTGTGCCCGTTTCTTTTATGGCAAGTCTTAATTGTGTTACAGATTTTCCAGCACCCTCTAATACATTAAACAAAGTTGCATCAAAAGGAATATTGTTATTATCAGCGTCTTCAGGTCTATATTTATCTAGTGTTCTAAGCCACCAATCATTGTTTCTAGTGAATTCTTTACCTTTTCTAGAAAATACATCATTTAACGAAGCGTCTACACTACCAGCAATTTCTTTAAAAATTTTACTATTAACAAGATCTTTTAATATTACTTCGTTTACTTGTTCATTTAGCTCTTCGTTAGCTTTAAGGTGTTGATCTTTATCATTTAAATCATATTTTTTTGCTAGATCATCTGCAATTTTTTTGAAATCATCGAGTCTTGCTAAGTTAATATTAGCTCTTTCATCTTTTATTAAAGGGTTTTCAAAGATTAACTTTTGAGCATCTTTCGCTATAACTTCTTGAATTTTCTCTTCTGATTCAAATTTAGATACATCTATATTTTTAGTGGCATTTTCTAAAGCATTGACTATTGTTGGATCAGGGATAAACTTACTTCTCATTCTTTTTTGTCTTTCTTGAAAAGGAACAATATCTATAATATTTTCTTGAACTGTTGGATCTACTTCCACGGCTTGTATTTTTCCAAAGTTTGGTACGTTTTCTCTATCTAAAACTTGCTTACGAATTTTAACGCTTTTATCTTTTAAAAAAGAAAACTCTCCAGTAGCATTCATAATATCTTTACTTCGTTGTTGGTAAAGATTTTTCTGAATTTTTAATTCGTTTTTATCACCGTATTCTGAATCACCACCTTGACCTAAGCTAACGCTCTGTTGATCATCAAGAATTGGTGCTGGTAGTTTAAAGTTTTTAGGTATAATGTTTTTAGGATCTGAATATTCTAATTTATCTCCATCTATATAAAACTCACCTTCAGGTCTTTGTGAAACCGATGAACCATCTTCCGACGGTAATACCGTATCGGATGCTATTTCTTCTCCTGCAGTCGCATCCTTTGCTACAGGTGTTGTCTTTACTGGTTTAGTGTCAAACTCATATTTTTTTGTAAAATCTTCATAAGAATTTGTATAAGCTCCTTTTTTTTCTAAAGCACCATGTAAGTCTTTACTACCTTGCTCGTTATTGTATTTTTTTTGAAATTCTTCAAACGACAATGTGTAAGATCCATCCGCAACTAAAGCATCGTATAGTTTTCTCATAAAATTAATTTAAATATCCAACAGTAAATTCATCGGATGGGGTCTGGTTTTCACCTTCAGGAAACTTGTTTTTTATAAAAGCTTTAACAATAGCATTAATATCTAAACCTTTTTTAGAATATTGTGATTTTTCTCCAGTTGCTTTTTTCAAGGTTTCTTTCAAAATAGCTGTAACTTTTGTTTTATTATCTAAAGGAATTTTTTGAGTATTACCATTTCCATCTTCAAAAACTAAATTTTCAACCCCATCAATTTCTTCTGTTTTAGCACCCACATTACCAGTTGCAATAGTAAAGAAATCAACAAAACCACCAGGTTCAATTATCTGAGAGATTACCTCTTGAGAATTAGTATCTAAACCAGTATCACTAGAAACATTAGCAGCAGCTCTCTGAGCTCTTTCAGTTGCAGAGAATTCAAAATCATATACTCTAGACTCTGCAGGTTGACTTGAAACAGGATCAAAAGCTCCGACACCATTCATGTATTGAAATTTACCAAAAGCAACATACTTGTCAAACTCTTCTTTACTATAACCCATAGTTTCTTCAGTGCCTTGTTCATTAAAATCTTGGCTAAGTATTCCGTTAACACTGTCACCTAAAACCATTTCAGGACCAACTATTAATTCACCGTTAGGCTTTCTATAAACCATTTCACCATCTATCATTTCTCCATATTGAGGAATAGAATATTGAGTCACAGTTCCTTTAGCATCTTTAACAAATTTTCCATCTACAATTTTACCCATTGTTTTATTAGAATTTGTTCTTATATTACTATTTGCAGTTGCTTGAGATCCTGACCACTGTAAATCAGCAGTTGCATTGTTTTCAGCATCTTGCGTTAATAATCCTATTATCTTAGCTGTGTTTGGCCATGTCTTTTGTTCTGTGTATTGACCTCTTGAATCTGTAGTTGTAATTTTTTCTCCTAAAGTAATAGTTCCTGATCCAGGTTTTGATGGATCGCCTGGTATAAGTTTTCCATCTTCTCCTAAAACATTTTCTGCTTTACCAGCGGTTATTATTTGCTTAGCATCATCTTGAATTATAGAAAACGGACCAAAAGTATTAGGATTATTATCGTCGTCTTCAAAAATTCCGTTTATTTGATCAAAACTTAATTCATATTCATCTGAAAAATTATCTTTTTCGTTATCATAAGTTAATTGAACAGCGTTGTTTAAGTATTCTCCAGTTAAACCTTCGTCAGCTAATTTATTTCTTATATTTTCTTTTCTAATTTCTTCGCTTTTAGCTACTTGAAACATTTGTATTTTACCACCTGGTCCTTTTCTAGTAGTCCAGCTTATACTACCTGAATTAAGTCCTTCACCGTTTCCATCACCTATTAGCATCATTGCTGAAAACCTTGGATCTGTAGCTTCTGGATCTACACCTCCAGCTTTACCTATTCTTTTAACTTTTTCTCTATACTCAGAGGTTAAAGCTTTCATAGTACCAAATCTTTCTCCAATATTATCAATAAAAGATTTTGAGTTTCTTATAAGAGCTTCATCTTCTTCTCTACCTTCATAATCTCCCGATGAAGATTCATAAGTTTTTAAAGCTGTATAATAATCGTCTATCAAAGTATTAAAACTACCATCTAACGAATTTAACTTAACATTTTCAGCCGCTACTTTTGTTTTGAAATTAATAATCTCGTTAGTTTTTTGGCTTTCTACTTGTTTACGTATTCTCCAATTTTGTTCAGCTCTTATCCTATCTCTTTCGGCTTCTTTTCTTTTTCTTTCAGCAAATTCTTTTTCGGCAGCTGCTTTTTTTTCGGCACCAGCAGCAACAGCTCCACCTATTTGCTGACCTATGCCAGCTATAGCTTGGCCAATCATTTGACCGGATTGTCTATCAATACCTACATTGACATCTGGATTATCGTATGCTCCCATAATTTTTTATTTAACGTAGTTTTGTGTTTCGTTTCCAAACTTACTAATGTTTGCCGCTTTAGTCGAGGCAGCTGAGCTTATACCCGCGCTAGCTAAACTTCCTAAACCACTTATCATTCCAGTTAATGCTGCGTTACCATCAGCTCTAGCTTGAGCTTCTTGATTAGCAGCTCTATCGGCTAAGCCAGCAGTTCTATTTATTTTAGAAACCTCTCTTGTTTCTTGAGCATTAAAAGTAAATGCTTTACCTTGTGCATCAGCTTGTTGGACTCTTTGTCCTTCACCTATTTGAATACTTTGTACCCTTTGTTGCTCACTCATTTTCATTTGCTCTAATTGTTGTTGACCTTGAGCTCTTAGTTTTTCATTAGCAGCTTCTTGTCCTTCAATACTTGCGCTTACGCCTTTTTTACTAGCTAAAGCAGCTTGAGCTAAAGCTGTTGCTCCACCCGCACTTGCACCTGTAGCTCTTAAAGTATCTAATGTATTAGCTAAAGCAATGTCAGCTTCTTCAATCTGTATCTCAGCAGCTTGCGTAGACACACCTAGGCTTGCATAAGGGTTGCTTAAATTACCACTTAAATCTTTTGCCATAGAACTTAAATCGGTGGTTCCAGAATAAGGGTTTACTATTGATTGTCTATTTCTTTCTAAGTTAGCTAATTTAACTTCTTGCTTTTTTTTCTCTGCAGCAGCTCTTCTTCTAGCTCTTTTAGCCGATCCCATACCAAACAAACCGCTAACTACTGTAAGCGCGCCACCCGCTATTAAAAAACTCATATTATATTGTTTTATTGTTATATTCTTCCATTGTCATTGAAACTATTTCGTTTTCTAACTCTTCAATGTTTTGAGTGTTAGAAGGGTTTTTGTGAACATTTACAAATACAGAATCTTCTAAAGCATATATTAATCTTTTAGATCCAGGTTCTGATATTGTATAGCAAGGCGCTATATGTTCTATTTTTTCTCCATTATTATTTATAATAACTTTTCCCGATAATAAAAACCAAGCATGTAGATGATTGTGTATAGCTCCTACTATAACATAATCTTTTTTAAGGTTCATTTGCCT
>TARA_R110002153_G_scaffold49738_5_pt1 | contig 10259 bp, 8 predicted proteins | sample TARA_R110002153 | Tara Oceans TARA_R110002153 (sample SAMEA4398193) | marine metagenome | biome: Polar Biome; feature: [SRF] surface water layer (ENVO:00010504); material: water (ENVO:00002006), including particulate matter (ENVO:01000060) such as... | depth 5 m
AGAGTCGGCCTTTTTGAAGGCTGATTGATAAAAATAAAAAACACCCAAAAAAGGGTGCTTTGAAAAAAGATGCTCTGCTACCATCAGAGTAATCAACGGCATTATAACGAGATAAGGTTTAGTGATGCAATGCAAAGCAATAAAAACTGCGATTTACTTCTTGGTTTTATCAGTCTTATTAAACAGCACTAATAGCTGGGCACAAGAGTGGAAACTAGAAAAACAGAAAAACAATGTCAGTATCTACAGCAAACAAACCGATTCTGGGTATAAAGAGGTATTGGTTAAAACCATTGTTGAAGCCAATCCTCATGCTTTAATAGCCTTGCTCGATGATGCAGCGTTTTCTTCCCAGTGGATCCACAACTGTATTGAGGTAAAAATACTTGAAGAGATCTCACCAACAGAACGCTTAGTACATGGCTTTTTTGCAGCGCCTTGGCCAGTAAAAGATCGTGATATGGTGACATTTTCATCAACCACTTCCACCGACAATTCTGTTCAAATTGTCATATCGGATAAAGGTGACACTAAACCACAACATCCAAAGTATGTGCGAATGCAAAATATGCATGGATTATGGGAAGCAAATGCACTAGAAAATGGGAAAAGTGAGATCACTTACACTGGTGGTGGTAATCCAGGTGGCAATCTTCCGACTTTTATTGCCAATAGTGAACTGATTTCTACCATGTTTAAAACCTTCCAAAATTTAAACAAAGTTATTTTATTAGACCAATATCAGCCAATCAAAATTACTGAATGATATAAAAACTTCTTTGTACATAACTTAATCAACCATACAAGTTTGTTAGTTACACCATAATTAGCCCATGGCATAGCGAACAGGGTTTGAACATGTGGCATTTTATTAGTGAACAAATCAGTAATTGTATTAAACAAGATTTTATCTGTGACGACATTCGTGAAGTCAACGCTGGAGATAGTCATAAAGCCTATAAAATATCCGATGGGAAACAACGTTTTTTTGTCAAAACCAATGAAAAAATTCATCTAGCTAATTTTGAGGCTGAACAGGAAGGTTTAGAACACTTAAGTAACACCCAACTATTTAAAGTGCCAAAAGTCATTTGTTCGGGTTTGGTATCGGATCATAGTTTTTTAGCCTTAGAGCATATCTCTATGGCCCAAGGTAACGAAACAACCTGGTTTCACTTTGGGCAAGCCTTAGCAAAATTACATAGCAACTTCACACAAAAAATGTATGGCTGGCAAGAAGATAATTTTATTGGACTGACTCAGCAACCCAATCTTTGGCAAAAAAAATGGAGCTGTTTTTTTGCTGAACAACGAATTGGATTTATGTTGCAATTATTATTTGAAAAAGGCCATGAATTAGCCAACATAGACAGCGTAGTAGAGTCAGTTAAAAGCTTACTTGCAGGTCATAATCCCACACCATCAATGCTGCACGGTGATCTTTGGCAAGGTAACACTGGTTTTCATAACAATCAGCCCGTTTTGTTCGACCCTGCGTTTTATTTTGGTGATCGTGAAACTGATATAGCCATGTCAGAATTATTTGGGCGATTCCCTGAAAACTTTTATCAAGGTTATGCTGACATTTGGCCACTTGAAACTGACTACCAATATCGAAAGCCTATTTATCAGCTCTATCATGTATTAAACCATGCATTACTTTTTGGTGGTCAGTATATCGATAGTGCAAAAATCACCCTGAAAAACTTAGACACCTAATTTTCGCAGGGAAAATGTTAGGCGCTATTGCTGTTTCCTGTACGGTTAACCTTATAATTTAACGCGGTTTTGAAACGTGCATTTAGAGGTGGTTTGGGTATACCCTTAGATTTTGATTTTTTAAGTATGAGTAAAATGGAAAACAAAGTCACCCTCATTACCGGTGGCGCCAAGAGAATTGGCGCACATACCGCAAAGTACCTGCACTCCTTTGGTTCAAATATAGTGGTTCACTGTAACGAGTCTAGGCTCGAAGCAGAAACCTTGTGCAGTGATCTAAACAAAATCAGAGCCAAATCTGCAATGCTAGTACAAGGTGACTTATCTGATTTGTCTAGCATCGAACGTATCGGACAACAAGCCATAGATTCATTTGGCCGCTTAGATGTACTTATTAATAATGCATCCTCGTTTTATCCCACTCCCATGGGCACTATTACAAACAAAGACTGGCAAAGCCTTGTTGGCAGTAATATGCAAGGACCATTATTTTTATCCCAATACTGTACCCAAGCATTAACTCAAAATACCGGCGTCATCATTAATATGGTGGATATTCATGCTGCCAGACCGCTTAAAGACCACACTCTTTACTGCATGGCGAAATCAGCACTAGTGACAATGACGCAATCTTTAGCCTTAGAATTAGCACCAGAAATACGCGTTAATGGTGTCGCCCCAGGGGCGATACTGTGGCCAGAGGCGCAGATAAACGAAGAAGATAAACAACAAATACTCAATCAAGTACCGGCGCAGCGCTTAGGTACTATGCAAGATATCGCCCATGCCATTAAGTTTTTGATTGAAGCCTCGTATGTGTCAGGACAAATTATTGCAGTTGATGGAGGCCGCAGTATTTCTTCATATACAAAAGGTTAGTCGCAGTGTCGAAAAGGCTGGTAATTTTGTTGGTGATCTTTTTATCTGTGGGCTGTGATAGCAGTCACCTATTACAAAAGCATTTACAACAATATCAAGAACGTATGGCTAACGTATTGGATGTTGAAGACCCAGACAAGCTGACAATAAGTTTACCTCCCTACCCACCACTCAAAGATTTAAAACAGAACATTCCAGATACCACAATCAAACTTTTTGAATTTTATAATCTTAAGCACTGTGAATTGTATTCTCTCGTAGCCGAGCGCAACACTTCCCTTGGTAACCTTCAGTTACCCTCAATTCGTTATATTTACGAAAGACGTTTAATCAGCGCATTACAACAATGCCTAATAGACACAACCGACCCAAAGTTGCGAGAAAAATTAGAAAATTGGCAACAAACAAAAACCGAACAGTTACCTATGGTATGGGCAAACTTAATTCAACTTAGCAGCGAATTAAAACAAGGTTTGAGTGCCAACTTTGCATTAGTGGAAGGCAACCAACAAGATGGTCTGATACAAACCAAGGAAACCTTAAATTACCTTCTTAACATCAACCAAAATAAGCACATTAACAGTGCAGAACTAGAACGACATTTAAAAAGTATAATGAACAACCCGCTACCGGCGAAATTATGGTTAAGCCAACTCACATTTGCAGAGCACCTAAATCGCTCAACCAGTTGGTTGCTACAACACACAAACAACTTACAGTGTTCTGGCGGTAGGTCAGAGAAAAAAATAGAGTATTTGAGCAACGTTTTTCAGCAGTTTTTTATTGAAAAAATTCAGCCTATTGGCAGTCAAATTAATCATTACCACTACCAACTTAGTCCTATTTTCGAACAGTTGACAGCCCAGCCACATCTCTCAACAAGCTTTAAAGAATATATTAAACAATTTAACCAACAAGGCTTTGAAAATTATCAGATGGCAATGCAACAGCACATCCAATTTTGGCAAGACTTATTTAAACGCTGCAATATAAAACCGGGAAAACGCTAGCTGTTGCCACTGTATGCTATAGGTCACCATTAGGATCAGGCTGAATTCCTGTTATGCCTTCTGCCACTCGTTCACAAAGCGCGGAAATAGTTGCTACAGGGTTGGCACCAACGGCGGTAGGCAACAAAGAGCCATCCGCGACATACAGACCCTGATAGCCAAATACTTGCCCAAAGCTTTCCACACTAGCACTAGTTACCCCTTTTTCTGGACTATCAGCTAGTTTACAGCCACCCAAGGAATGCACTGTGACATTTCTTCTTAGTGGCCAAAGAAAGTTAGGCATAGGTAAAAATGCCTTGGCATTGACCCATTTTTTAAATCGATTTCCCATATTCATAATGGCATTGTATAACGGCAAGTTGTCTTTATAAGGCCATTGAATATTCAGAAAACCCCGTTTGTCTAATTTCATTTCCCCAGCGCTATTATCAATTCCCATACACAACAAAACAGCTGTGGTGTATGCAGCATCATTTTTAAGTGACTCACGAAATGTATATCCCACTCTTCCTGTTTTAGCGCCGCGCACAAAACGTTGATACAGAGCCTTTAAAGTTCGCAACAATCCAGAAAGATGTAAAACATCAGGTTTTATTCCTTCGGTGTACCAAGAAGCAAAATTCGGAAAACTAGCATCTTCCAAAATATAGGCTTGGCCCGATTTAAAATCTGAATACAGGTTGTAGTCAATTTTTTGGGTGATCACAGGACCATAATTAGGATCGGCTGGTTTATCACCATCAATCACAAAAGATAAAAAATCGCCATTACCGGAAAAATGCTGCCCTAGATTTTGATTAATATTGGGTAAGGTTTTAAATACATCACGGCAACGAAGTAGTAATTCATTGGTACCCAAGGTACCTGCAGAAACAATGACTCTTTTACTTGTGGCTGCGACCTCTTGCTTATCGTTATTTAAATCAAGCCAGACAACTTTATAACCAAATTCACCATCGGCATGTGAGTCTTCATCGCCAGCGCTATTTAGGGGGACAATTTTTTCCACCAGCGTCATAGTGTTGATCTGTGCTTGATAATTATTCTCAGCCACAAATAAATAATTTAAATCAGTGGTGTTTTTAGAATGAGTATTGCAACCCACATCACACTCGGCACAATATACACAGGACGTTTGCAGCGCACCGTAACGGTTTTTTTGTTGCACGCCTATATCTGTTGGTTTATTAAAATCATTACCAAAAAACACGTTAATATCCACCAGTTCAGACTCTCGGCCATCGCTTTTGGCAAATTGCTCAAATAATTCGGTGCGTAACACTTTCCGTCTTGGTGCATTTTGATCAGGAATAGGTCTAGCACCTAATACCGATTTAGCCGTTTGATAATAAGGTTGAAGAACGTCTTTTTTGCAGCTAGCAGGCCAGTTATGATCAAAAATATGCTCAGGTGGTTCAAGAAATACATTGGCGTAGATAAGCGAGCCTCCGCCCAATCCGGCCCCCACCACAGCATCCATATGCTCAAAACTTCGAATATCAAATAAACCGAACATTTCTTTACTGCCGGCATTTTTAGGATGGTCTTGTTTGTCTCGAACAACATTCCAAAAATTGTTCGACATATCATGAAGGGTTCGAGGAAAACTGCCCATGGGATAACGTTTACCTCGCTCTAAAACTAATACCTTGCCCGGCCATTTTTTGGCTAATCGACAAGCATTAATAGCACCTCCAAAACCACTACCAATTACAATTGCTTCATAATCAAATTGCATATAAAACTCCTACTCCATTCTTACGTGACTCGTTACCCTAAGTCCGGGTTAACTACTTTTTACATAGCTATCCCATAACTCTCCCATAAAAAATTGACCAAATTTTGCCACGGTAACCGCTTTATCCTTGCTGGACTGAGCATTCAGCACAGTCACTGTAGACACTAATTTTAATAAGTCCTTCACGCCTAAACTTAAGATACCGGCTCCCACAACTGGGGCATTTTTATCTGTTCCCTGGTGTAACTGAGTCAATAAAGTAGTGGTGTCTGTCCATAGGTCAAAACCCGGATCATCCCTGACCTCTTTTTTCCCCGCTAAATAGTATTCTTGCCCCTGATGCTTAAAACCTAATTCGTAAACCATCAACTTCGTATCAGGTTGAGAATCTGGGTAAAACAAGTTGAAGACGCCAGAATGAGCGACCATGCCCTGCCCCATAGGGGTAAAATCAATACTGCCAGACAGGCGCCCAGCATGATTAGGATCATCCACAAAACTTTGTAGATCATCAATGTCCACTTGGGCGTGCATAGCCAACTCGAAGCCCTTGTGTTTGCCCATGCTGTTACCTTGCTTAGGCTCGTTAGCACCTAAACAAAAACCGCCTGCCATGGTTTCTTTAAATTGAATTCCCAGTGTTGTTTCTGTCATAACGGTTATATGAGGTTCGAAAGGAACCCCCTCCTGTGTTTTATGGGTTAAATAAAATTCGGCGTCTTGACTGCCCATAGCGATTAATTGTTGATGAGTAACATGGCCAGTATATAAATCAGGATCGAGAGGCAAAGGCGTCGCAGGTTTAACTAAATGCAACCTAATGGGCTGATCATGCCCGTAAACCACCTCGCCTTGCTTGATACGCTGGTTAATATCAGCGATTTGCACCAATTCTTTATGAAGAGCGGCATTGGCACTCATTTCTAACATCTGCACATAACTGTTTAGTACACCTTTTCGATAACGAGGGATATTCGCCAGAATCCAAATTAACCAGATTTCATTTGCCCCCCTTTTGACTGCTTCTAGTAAGTTGGCGTCTTGCACAAACCCAGCATCTAAATAAACCTCACCATCAATTGTTACCGGTGGAAATACCCCGGGCAAAGACATACCCGCAATTAAATAATCCTCAGATAAGTCTTGATACTCAACCACTTGATTTATTTTTTTACTAAAATTTCCAACATTAAAGGTTGCCTGTAATCCAGTAGCGGCTTTGATTTTTTGTATATCTATTCCTAAGTGCCTAAAGACCTTGGTACGAAACGCCTCAGCGCTGCCTGATGCGGTAAATTCAGTTAAATTAATTGCCTGTTTAAACGGCAAAAATGCCACAGTGTCGTGCATATCTAAACTTGCCCAACGGGCGCAAATATCATCAATGCTTAATCCTGACAACAACATAGCTAGATTTAAGGCACCGCCAGAGGTGCCATCCATATGTTGAAAAGTTAAACCTGAAGCAAATAGTGTCCTAATCACACCTGCAGCATAAGACAAGCGCAACCCACCACCCGAAATAATCAACGAACGCCTAATACCATCATCTGTAACTGGCGCAACGCCTTGTGGAACGTGGGGAAATTCACTCATCGGGAATCACGGCATTAGGTGGAGCCAACCACTGCTCACTTAACTTAAGGTCAACCACTGACTCAAGCCCTTGTGGCGTTATCTCTGGCAATTGATCACTGGTTAAAAACCAACTCTCGATATGGTCGTCCAAAATGCCATGTATAGAAGGCAAATAAACGGTCGCCATACAGTCTTGAATATCTAAACTTTTTAACACCTGTAATCTTGGGTGATCACCAATAACAAAACGAGCTTTGGCTTTACTAAATAAGTTAAATCCCGCCTTATTATCCAGAAAGATATCGGAACGCATCAACATGCCTCGAAACGAACAATAGTTTGAAGCTTTGGCTTTAACGGGAAACCACACCTTCTTAGGCAAGTCTATCTCCACGTAAGTCACTAACTTTCCGTCTAAATCATACTGACTGCTGGCCTTATCGGCAGTCACTTTAAAATCAAGACTGGCTTGATGTTTAGGCATGCCCCAAATGCCTTTACCGCCTTTTACTGATATTTCTGAGGACACTGGCAAGTCAATAACATACTGACCCGCTTTATAAAGACTGGGTAACATGGCAGGCAACAATCTGGGGGCCGGATTTTTGCCATAGGTACAAGCTATAGCAATGCTATATTCCACATATTTGCCGATAGTGGTTTCACGATAATCAATCACAGTAACTACCAATAAAGCGTTTTTCCATAAACGTAATGGATGAATTCCCTGTGGCAATAAACGTTTAGCCTGTTGCAGATCACAAGGGAAAACGGCCATCAAAGCTGGTGAATTAGTTGCGTCTACTGGCAAAGTGAATGGAATGCCATCTACCAAGGCTTTTTTACCTTTATATTCTTTGATGCGTTTAGGTATAAAACTCATAAGCGCTCCGCATAATTTTCAACCCTATTAGGTTTCCCAATAGGGTTTCCCTTGTTTAGCTCATCGATAATAAAAGGAAAGGTATCTTTAGCCGCATTTTTGCCCATAAACACATCTAAGTGCCCGTAATCCGGGAAGATCTTTAAAACATGAAAGTCAGCAGTAATAGCGGAAAAATATTGGTAGCTGCGTTTCTGACTTTCAGCCAAAAAACACAAGTTTTTCTGCCCCGCACAAAACACAAAACGGGCGCTAGTTTTAGGAATGTCTTGGGTAAAGTCTTTTGGCAGAGCACTATTACCCTCTACTGAGATCAAATTACCGCGCTTAATACTACGAGTAATTTGTGCAAAAAACGTCAAAGGTACAGCGGCAAACTCATGACTAAGCCATGAATGTGTTTGTTCGTTGAGGTTTCTATGGGACCACAATGCGGGGAACCCGCTACCGTAGGTAAAACTCACTAGTTTGCATACAGGGTTATCACATTCGTGATGAGTCAACATAACCATAGCGTTAATTAACTTTGCTGCAAAAGTGGGCGCTTTAATGCCCCATTGAGGATCCAGATAATCGGTCATCAATCGTACCAAAGGCAACATAAAGTAAAGTTTAAACTTAGACCACTTAGGAACAACAGGATGCAAAGACACTGCATTACTTACGACAGTTGTTACTTGTGGCAATAGCCCCGCCATTAACGACATAGTAAAACTGGTAGAACCTTGACAGTGAACAAGCGCTTTTAGTTGGTTAGCACCTGTGACCTCTAAAATCTTTTTTACCGCATAAGGATGGTCGTAAACAGCGGCTTGATCTAAGGTCCACTTCTTATATTTAAAATCGATACTGGCCCGCCAGTTTTCTAACCAAACGTCATAACCCTGTTCAACCAAAGCATCAACTATGGTCTGGGTAACAGGCGCCCTAAAAATATTGGCTCTGACCCCAGCGCCATGCACCAAGATCACCGCCCCTTTACTTACATCATGAGGGTTTTTAATGTTAATTAGATTGAGTTTTAGACCATCACCGGCAGTGAACGGAATAATAGTTTCAACTTGATTTGGTGAGGCGTGTGTCAATTTTCACTCCTGAAAATATCAACCCAGATATACAGCAGGACATATTTAAAGAATCAGATGTCAGATCAGGCTAAGAGCTGTTGTAAAGAATGTTAAAAGCATAGTGGCAAGTTATAAATTGTACAATAATCGCCCAACAATTTAGTGTTAGGTCCATTTAGCAGATTAAAGGATCTCCATAAAAGGTAAATTTGTATGATTGCTGTGCGATTGAACAAAGTTAATCAAAAAAGGGCTTGCAGATAAATAGTCTCGTCGTTATTATACGCGCCGCTTCAAAGCTCAGTCTTTACAGCGAATATATCAATCTATACAACCGTAGCTCAGCTGGTTAGAGCACTACCTTGACATGGTAGGGGTCGGTGGTTCGAGTCCACTCGGTTGTACCAATTCTAAAGGGCTGTAGCCAAAGTACACACTAACAAAAACAACATATAATGAAAAATGGGGCCAGTTTGGGGCCATTAATAACTTAAACCTACTTGTCAAAGGTTTTCCAGTTTTTCAGCCAAACCAGCTGCGCCATTACCATGATATTCAAATACGTTTTCTGACCCCCTACCAAGCATATTTCTGAATCTACTCTGAACTCCACCTATAATATTTTTGTCTTCTACATCAAATACAGCAAACTCCTGTAAAGGTCTTTTACCTACTGTGCCTAAAGCAAATAATTGTTTAAAAAAACCATCTGTTTCTGGCAAAGAATAACCTAGACAATATATGTGAGACGCATCTGCAAAAGAGTCTGCAGCTTCTCTCCATATCTCTGAAATTTCACCGTGATACGAAGATTTATTCCATACAGGAGGGACAACCACTGGAACAATTGTTTCAGAAAATTTAGTTATAACTTTGTTAGCTTCTGTTACTAGGAAGTATGGATCTGAACGTGTCCTTCTTTTAGGCCCAAAGATTGGGATTGATTTTACAACATTTCGCTTATTTGTGAGGCCAGCAGATACTTCAACTTTCTCCCAATTAATTGAGCCATGTAATTTCAGAACTTTTATATTTTTTTCATTTGATACTAGATCATCATTTCTTAAGCAATAATTTACACCTACTCCTTTATGTGCGAGGATTGACTCAATTACTATATCGTAATTAAAAGTCACGAACGTCAGATTCCATCCTTTTTCAATAAGTTTTAAAGCATTAAATACTGCTTGATCAATTGCTTTGGCTTGATCAAAACCCAATACTACAAATGAATGATTGCGCTGAATTGATTCTGGCAACTTATCAGAATTTAGCATTTCTATTTGAGACTCTACCGTCTTAGTGAGGAAAAATTTCATTGCCTCATCTAGTTCTTTCCAGCTTTGCCCTAAAGTTCTTTTTAGGTTATCCAGTTTGAGCAA
>TARA_R110002153_G_scaffold191481_1_pt1 | contig 10253 bp, 7 predicted proteins | sample TARA_R110002153 | Tara Oceans TARA_R110002153 (sample SAMEA4398193) | marine metagenome | biome: Polar Biome; feature: [SRF] surface water layer (ENVO:00010504); material: water (ENVO:00002006), including particulate matter (ENVO:01000060) such as... | depth 5 m
TTATATCAGTTGATGGAAATGAAGATAAAAAAGAAATTAGAGAATTTATAGATAGCTATTTATTAGCAAGAGATTCTAGATCATTTCGAAATCATATTAGAGATACACAGCCGGACGTAGATCTAACAGTTTCAATAGAAACTAAAGACGGTGAGGAGGACGTGACTATCCCTATAGGGATTAGGTTTTTTTGGCCTGACGCCGACTTATAGAGTAGCACTTTTTACACAAATTCATGAAATACTATTCCACGGTAAAGGTGGATATGACTGGCATACAATATATGATATGCCTATATGGTTACGTAAATTTACTTTTACTAAAATTCAAAATTATTATACTGAAGAACAAGAAGCTATAAAAAAAGCAAGAGGAAATAGTAATGGTGCTAAGTCTATAACTACTGATGGTAAAGTAACATCTCCTGAATTTTTAAAAAATGCAAAATCACCATCAAATTCTAAGCCCAACTATACAACTAAAATGTCTAAAAAATAATAGTTTTTGATATTTATAATAAAATTAACCATCAATGGCTAAACTAAATCTTAAAGAAATTAATGAAGCAATTCGTCTAATTAGAAAAGACCTAGGGGAAGTATCTAAAACTCCATTTCTAGAGGGTCAATTAAAAGAAGCAAGAAAAGAATTAACTAGTTTAAGAAAAGAATTTCAATCCGCTAATAATGATTTAAAAGGATGGTCTGAATCATTAAAAAGTTCCCTATCAGAACTTACTAAGGTAGGTTTTGAATTATCTTTAGCAAAAAAATCATTTAGAGGTTTAGTTAGTATAGCTGATCAATTTAACCAAATTCAAGAAAATGGAGTTTTTCTAGATAAGAAAAAAATCGCATCTTTAAAACTTCAAGGTAAACAACATGAAGAAAATCTTAGATATGCTGTAAAATTTGGAACTTTAGATAAAAAAGCAAAAGATGAGATACAAGATAGGATTGATTCAATGAAAGAATTCAATCTATCCTTAGATAAAGCATCACAATTTCAAGATAAAGTTCAGGGTGCAACAGGTGTTGGATTTTTTGGGGCTTTATCAGAAATATCTAGTGCTATACCGGGTATGAATTCATTAACAGGAATGTTTGGTGATGCATCTAAAGCAGCTGAAGAAACAGCTTTCCAAAATCAAAAAAACATAGATAGTCAAGAAAAATTAAAAGAGTTAAGACAAAAACAAAGAGATACAGATTTTGAAGCATTGAAATCAGGTAAAGGATTAAATGTAGAAACAGCAAAAAGATTAGGTTTAGAAGATAAGTTTAAATTTAAAAAGGATGGTAATGTAAAAATGTCTTCATTTAATTCAAAAGATGTTGCTAGTTTAAAAAAAGGTGCAGCTCCTTTAGCTAAAATAACTGGTGGTAAAATGATGGCACCTTTAATGGCAGGTATTAAATCTCTAGGACCAGCATTAATGAAAGCTTTAGGTCCAATTGCTATAGTAATAGAACTTGTACAGGGTCTTATGGCAGCTGATAGTCAAGCTGTTAAGCTTCAGAAAACAATGATGTTAACTAAAAGTGAAGCAAGACAGTTTAATATGGGCCTTCAACGTGCAGCTGCACATCAAGATAATATAAGTGTAACTGGAACTAAAGTTGCAGAAACATTTCATTCTATGTCTAAATCTTTAGGATTTATTGCTAAATTCTCAGAAGCTACGTTAGGTTCTGCTGCTAAATTACAAACAGTATTAGGTATAAGTGAAGCATCAACAGCTAATTTAGCTGCAGCATCAGAAGCAACAGGTATTTCTTTAGAAGATAATTATGAAAATATATTAGCTACTAGTTATGAATTACAAAGGCAGTATGGAATTCAACTTGACATGCAGGGAATTATAGAAGAAGTAGGACAAGTTACAGGTCTTATTAGATCCGGTATGGGTGGTAATGTTACAGAAATTACTAAAGCAGTTACACAAGCAAAATTATTAGGTACTAATTTAAAATCAGTAGCAGCAGCAGGTAAACAATTATTAAATTTTGAGCAATCTATTTCTGCTGAAATGGCTGCTGAATTACTAACAGGTAGGCAATTAAATTTAGAAAGGGCAAGAGCAGCGGCTTTAATGAATGATCAAGAAACATTAGCTAAAGAATTAGCTAAAAATATGGGTGATTTTACTTCATTTAGTAAATTAAATGTTATTCAAGCAGAGGCTTTAGCAGCAGCTCTGGGTATGCAAGCAGATCAAGTAGCTGATATGTTGTTTGCACAAGAAACAATGGGTAAAACAGCTGAAGAATTAAGGGCTATAGGTAAAGATGAATTAGCAGATAAATTAGAAGCAAAGACAGCTCAAGATCAAATGAATGCTGCTATGGAGCAATTAAAACAAACATTTGTTCAATTAGGAACAGCTTTATTACCTATTGTTAATCTTGTAGGTATAGTTGCTGGTATTGTACAACTTCTTATGGGTCTTTTACAAGATGGTATAGGGTTTCTAACTGGATCTCAAGAGTTTGGGGATTTATCAAATACAATGAAAGGTGTTGATACTATAGTAGATAGTGGTAAAGGATTTGTTGGATTAGCAGAGGGAGGTATTATAAATAAACCTACTATAGCTATGATAGGTGAAGGGGGTGAATCTGAAGCAGTTATACCTTTAAGTAGACTTAATGATATTACAGGGGGAGGTAATATGAAGGAAACAAATGCTTTACTTAAATCATTAATTACTGTAGTAGCTAATAAATCAAGTGATGTAATATTAGATGGTAATAAAGTTGGAATGCAGTTAGCATATGGATCTCCCCAAATAGGTTAATATTTATAATAAAATTAATAAAATTTAAAAATTATGGCACAATCATTAGAAAACAAATATCTATCAAACGGTTCAGGGTTAGGATATCCACAAAATCCAGCACAACCTATACCTACAGGAGTTGGACCTAGTCCAGCTGCAAAAGGATCAACAATGCATAAAGAATACTCTTATATTGGAGACCCAAATGCATTAGCAGTTGCACCTAGGTATGATAATACAGGTAGACCTCTTATGGAGCGAACTCCACAACCAACTGAATTACAACCAGGCAATGGCCCTCACAATGATTTAGCAGCAGGAGCTGGATTTAATACATACCGTGCTAATTCAACTTATGACGATTTTGTACTATCTCAAGGAGGAGCTACTATTATAGATAGGCTTAGAGACGCAATAAGATAATAAGTAATAAATGTTAATAAATTCAACTACAGATTTAAATAAGTTGAAATTTACTTCAAGTGGTGGTGATAGATGGGACAGAGGACAAAGTGGTCAACCATATATTACAACATCAATACCTGGAGCAAATGATACTTTTGAAAAGCAACTTGATGGACAACCTTTACCTAAAAGTGGAGTTGATTTTCTATTAAGGGGAGGATTACTATCTGTAGATGCTGCTACTAATGATGTTAGTAGACTAACAAAATTATTATTTGATACAAAATCACCAAATGGTTTTGAATTTATAGCTAAACAAAATGTATTATCACGTCAAAATGTAAAAACAGAAGCTTCTTTTGGAACCGGATATGGTTTTGGAGCTCTTAATCAAGGTTTATATACTCCTATAAGTACTTTAGCACAAGCAGGAGTAGCACCTATTGCACCTGGTAAAATAAATTTATTTGGTGCTAATCCAATTACAGATAGAAATCCTCTATCAGGAGATTTTGGAAATGAAAGATCTAATAATGGGGGGTTAAATGGTTATTTTGGTACTGTAAATACTCAAAATATAATTCAAGATGGATCATGGAGTGATAACAATAGATTAGTTTTATTAAATCAAGGTATATCAGTTGGAACAGAAAAAACAACAGTTGGAGGAAACATTACATTAAACCCAGATAATGCAGGAGTTAATATATTAAATTATGGTGGTGGTCCTGGTTCTATATTATTATTTGGAAAAACTAATATTAGATTTGCAGATCAAAGAACAGGATTTAAAAATGTAAAATTGCCCTTAGGTATTAATGGAGGACCTTCATTTATAAATCCAACAGGTCCAAATAATTATAGTATTTTTGGAAAGGTTTATAACTCTACCATAGAAGCTTCAATTACAGGTATAACTGATGCACCAAATGATACTTCTGCAGTAATAAAAGCTAATTTATTTCATATAGGGGCAACTCGTACATTTTTAACTAATTTAAAATCAATAAGAGATATTTCTGTCCCATTTAAAAATAGTACAGATGAATTTTTTGAAGGTTTATCATTATTCGCTCAAGGTAAGACTTTTGATAGTGGGTTTGAATATGAAAATATGGCTCCTGGTGGTCTTTTAAATTTTAATCCCAATGTATATGAAGGTAGTGGATCATTAATAGAAAATACAACAAATAATTTTATAACAGAAGAATACGGGACTGAAGTTTTAAATCAAGCACAATTATATTCAGCATCTTTAAATAGTAATGGGAGTGGAATAACATTAAATCCATCAGATTTCAGGAATGTTAAAAGAAATAATGATAAATTTAATAAAGGAAAAACAATTTCTAACGGTGGTATTGGTCAAGGACAGTCACCAGTATCTTCAATATTATCCTTAGCTCCTAATTATGTAACTCAAAATGCTAATCAGTTATTTAATCAGGGTGACCCTGGAAAAAGTAACCCTACAGTTAATCTTATAGGAGGAATTGGAACAGGCCCAAAAAATGTTTGGAATTATGCATTTTCACCATCAGGTAGTATGGCAAAAACAGCATTAGATAAAATTAATGCTTTAGCTATGTATGAAAGCAGTTCAGTAGACACTATTTCATCAACAAACGATTCCTGTCAATTTAACATAGCTGTTATTAATAATAAGAATCAAGGAGCAACTAATACATACTTACATTTTAGAGCATTTTTAGATGATTTTAGTGATAGTTATAGTGCTGATTGGAGTGAAGTTCAATATGTAGGTAGGGCTGAAAAATTATATAATTATGCTGGTTTTAATAGAGATATTACTATGGGTTTTACTATTTATGCTCAATCAAAAGCTGAATTAATTCCTATGTATAAAAAATTAAATTATTTAGCATCAACATTAGCTCCTGATTATAGCCCAGCTGGATATATGAGGGGAAATATAGTTAAAATGACAGTAGGGGGTTATTTATATGATCAACCAGGAATTATTAAAAGTTTAAATTACTCAATTCCTATGGAATCTACATGGGAAATAGCTATTAATACAGATGGTGGAAAAGATTCAAGTGTTAAGCAATTACCTCATATGATTAAAGTAACAGGACTAACATTTACACCAATACAGAAATTTATTCCAGCAAGAGCAGATAATTTATTAAACCCAACACAAAAATTTATAGCATTAGCTAATAATAATTCTACATCAAATTATGAAGATGTGTATGAAAATAATTTTGCTGCATCTCAGTTAGCAGCAAATAATCAAGCAATAGAAAATGAATAGATATCAAAAAATAGAACAAATAAGAAACGAAAACCAATTTGTAGCAACTATAGGAGATTTATATTATAATACAGTTTCTTATCCTGAGGTTGGAGCTCGTGAAAGTGATATTTATCTTGAAACCGAATTTGGTGATAGATTAGATGCTTTATCTTTTCAATTTTATGGTGATGTAACTTTATATTGGATCATATCATGTAGAAATCCTAATAAAGTAAGTTTTGGTTCACTCTATTTATCTCCTGGTTCAGTAATAGCTATTCCACAAAATATTAATAGTATAGTTGATAGTTATAACATTTTAAATGAACAATAATGGCTATAGGAAATGTAAAAGGCGGACCCTTTAAAGATTGGGTAACTAACCAAATTGAACAGAGAGAAATATCTTTAGGAAAAGGAAGTGGGGAAAACCCAAAAGATTTACTTTACCAACAATCAAAAACACCATGGCTTAGATTAGCATCATCTGTTGATATAGAATCTACAACCTCATATGGAACTTTAGATAGATTACTTAGTTTACCTGGTATAAACCAAGCTGACATTGAAGGTAGACAAGCTGCTAGAAATTTTATACTACAGGGTGGAGCAATTTCGATCCAAGAAACTTTCCAACCCCCACTAATTGATCCAATATTATCACCAAAATCTAACTCAGGTCTAAATTTTAATTCATCAAGTCCATCAACTATTGATTTAGCTTCAGGAAATAGCTTATCAGGAGCATATGGTTGGGGTGGTACTACTGAAAGAGGCCTAGTTCCCATGCCTGGAATTACAGGGGCTACAGTAAAATATGAAAATAGCGGGGCTTTAACTAGAACAGAAATAAAAATAAAATGTTATAGTAGAACCCAATTTGCATTAGTAGATGCTTTATATTTACGTCCAGGTTATACATTGTTATTAGAATTTGGATGGAGTACTTATTTACAAACTCAAGATCAAGATAAATTACTTACAGGAAATGAAGTTAAATTAGAATCCTCAGACCCTTTCTTTACTCCAGCTTTAAGCATGCTATTAAATCCAAAACAAAAAACACAATCAAACCAGTATAGAATAATTCAAAAAATTAAAGAAGAAAGAAAAAGAACTTCTGGAAATTATGAAGCAGTATTTGGAAAAATTGAAAATTTTAGTTGGAGTATGGATCCTGATGGAAGTTATAATTGCACAATAATTTTAAGAGGCCCAGGAGCAGTAATAGAAAGTTTAAAAATGAATATAAATTCTACTACTGATGAACAAAGTTTAGATGAGAAGGCAAAAAAGAAGGCTGAAGATGATTTAAATACTGAAAAAGATTTAGATCCAATTCCTTTAATAGCTATGGCTCAAGCTGGTGGTACTTTACCTGAAACACTATTTGCTATTTACCAAAATATAAGACTACAAACAGGTGTTGATACAGATACATTCCTTGATGATGTAGGTTTATCGGGAGCTTCAGATTTTATAATTTCCCAATCTGAAAGAGTAGGTAAGGATTTAGGAGTTATTAGCGCACTTATAGGAGAAATAGATCCTGGAGAAGATATAATGAAGGATGTAGTAATTAGGGATTTTCCAATAGTTGATAATAAAGGGAATTATAGCAGAAAATCAATCACAATAAAAAATGGTGCAATGGGGGTTGTACAAACCACAACAGACGATAAACATAACTTTTCTCCTCAAGTGTATATAACTTTTGGTTATCTTATAGCTTTAATACAAAAGCTTATTGTTCATAAAGATAAAAGTACTGGTTGTCCCTTTTTTATTTTTGATATGGATTTTAGAAATCTTCATAAAGATAAAAATTATATAAGAAGAATACCAGGTCAATTTTCAATAAATCCTTTAAAGTATTTAATACCCTATAATAATCACGCATTAAATAAAGTTTCGATAAAATACTCAACAAAATTACCATATTTATTAGATTGGTCTACTGCAGATAATCCCAAATCTCTAAACTATTTTATTAAAAAACATAACAAAAATTGGATTTATAATGAAGGTTTAGGTAGACTATCTCAAGTTTATGTAAATATTAATAATATATCTAAAATATTACAAGAATCAGATGTAATTTTAAATGATCTTCAAAAAAGTGATAAAACTGTAATAAATTTTTTAGACACGGTTTTAAAAGATATGAGTATTACTTTAGGAAGTATAAATAATGTAAAAGTAATAGTACCTAATGATGGAGAGAAGATTAAATTTGTTGAAAATACCCCACAAACTTTTATAGGAGGCCCCCCTGTACCATACCCAGATAAAATGTGTAGGTTTAATACTTTTGGATTTTCTTCAAATAATCCATCACAAAGAGGAGGAAGTATTGTAAGAAATTTAGGTATTGATTCTAAAATTCCCACTAACTTTTCAAATATGATAACAATAGGATCTCAAGTTAATGGAAATCAATTAAGTGGAAATTCTACATCATTTTCAAATTATAACAAAGGTATAGTAGATAGAATAATACCTACTAAAGTAATTGAAGATACAAGTGAAAAATCTACTGATCCTCTTGAATCTCAGGTTTTAAAACTTTCATCAGTTATTACAAAAATGCAAACATCAACCCCACTAGGAGAAACTCCAGCTGGTAAAGCTGTTGGTCAAGATAATGGATTAATGGGGGATATTTATCGTGATAGAGAATGGTATGGGGATGACTTAAAAGCTTTTATAAATCTAGGTACAACATATCACCAATTATTAAATGGGATATACACCCAATCTCCATCTATTGGAGGTTTAGGAATATTAAATGCACCTTTTTTCCTTCCTTTTAATTTAACTCTAGATATAGATGGTATATCCGGCATAATAATGATGCAAAGGTTTGAAATTGATCAAAAAATCTTACCACCATCTTATGATAAAGACTCAGTAGAAATAATTGTCCAAAGTGTAGATCATGTAGTTACAACAGATAGTTGGTTAACTAAATTAGGTACTCAATCTGTTCCAAAATTTAAAATCAGAAAAACAATTGAAACATCTCTTGCAGAAGGAACTGGACCTAAATTAACAAATACCACTACTGTTCCAAAAAATGATTTAAATGAAGATAAGGTATTTAATTCAAAGACTACAAAAAGAAGAATGAGATTAACAAAGTTTTGGTCTAATGAATCTGTTACTTTGGGGTGTTTAAATATATACAATGAAAATGAAAAAACTATTGCCTATTCACTCCCAGTAGTAATGAAAGGAATAGAGGGGGGACTTAATGAGATAAGTCAAGATACTTTATTTAATGATAGGTATTTAGTACAATATGATAAAAGTCAAAAATACCCCATTGCATTTAAGGTTGTAGGAAACGCTTCAAATGGTTATGATTATAATAAAGGCCTTTATAAAAAAGGAGAAGGAGGAGCAAGATTTAATGTTTTAATGTTTAGTGAACCTGAACCAAGGTTTATTGGGCCTAACATAGGTGTCGGTTTAGGATTTCAAATGGTACCTGAAGGTTATACTCAATATAATAGATGGGGTTTTGATCAAAGTGGTTTAGGAGCATATTGGAGATTTCGTGATGGGACATTCAAAGAATACAAAGGGAGCAGAGATGATGGTAAATTAGCATTAGAAAGAATATATGCGACATTAGGTGAAGTTGACCAGTGGTATATGGATGTTGAAACCCCTAACGCTTCTAACTCCCCTATTGGTGGAGATAATCTTTCAATAAAAGATATTATTTTAAATAAATATAAAGAACTAAGTAATGGATTTGAACCACCAAACCAAACATTATATAATAAATTCCCTGTTAGGGAATGGAAACAATCTTTAGGAAGAAAGGCATTGGTTGGTAGTGCTATAACTGCAGCAAATATAATTAATGAAATTAAATCTGGACTAGAAGGAGATGATACTTATGATAATACTTATGGTACTACTACCAATAATGTTGATGACACAACATTTGAATAAAAAGATAAAATGTATATACCTAAAAATAAAATAAAAACTGATCAATATACTAGAGGAGGTGAATATCAAACTGCTCTTAATGGTACTCCCTATGTAGGTTCTTATTGGACTATGTACAATGGAAAAATATTTTCAGGTATTAACCCTAATGACACACCTCAAGAAGAATTATTATCTTTAGAATCCACTCCTTCACCAACATATCCAAGTAATACTCTATTTCAAGAATATTCCTATAATTGGAATAAAGAAACAGTACCGGGACAATATCAAAATATGAACACTATCATAACTTACAATAATATAAAAAGAGTAGATATGAATGTTAATAAATTACTCCCTCAAAATAGTGTTCCATTGCCAACCAAAAAAGACTATAAAGCTGGGGTATTTACTAGATATTTTTGCATTAAAATTAACGAAGTTGTAATTATAGAGTTAACAAAATTATTTTATGAAAAAATGAGTGAAAAAGATCTTAATATAGATTGGGTACCTTATAGATTATTTATATTAAAATGGGTTATAACTGGGGATGAAGAAGATGTATTACAAACAAACTTTAATCAAGTAGCATTAGTAGAAAAAAGACTAGGTAGAAAAGGTCTTGGTGAATATTTAATGGGTAATTATATTCAACATTATGCAAGAAATAGTGGAGAAATTTTATATTCAAATGGGGAAGGTGGCCTTATATTACCCGATGGAACAGCTTATATAGGATATTATCATGCTATGTTAGATGGAACTCTTATGACTGGCAAATATCATGGTAGAGGTCAAGATATAGTTCTAACAGAAATTTATGATTAAACTTGGATTATAAATAAACCCATCGTATATTGA
>TARA_R110002153_G_scaffold71682_6_pt1 | contig 10245 bp, 6 predicted proteins | sample TARA_R110002153 | Tara Oceans TARA_R110002153 (sample SAMEA4398193) | marine metagenome | biome: Polar Biome; feature: [SRF] surface water layer (ENVO:00010504); material: water (ENVO:00002006), including particulate matter (ENVO:01000060) such as... | depth 5 m
CTAATGGCCGTAAATTAGTTACTTTAAACAGTGGATTCGTTTCTGAGCAGATTAATAGCGTATACGACTCTCTATATTTAAGTGAAAATATATATTTAACAATAGATAATATTACTTATCCAGTTAATTTAGAATCTAAATCATTTAATTATAAAACTCATTTAAATAATAATCTAATAAATTATAGCTTAAATTTAAGTTATTCTTTTGATTACATTAATAATATTAAGTAGTTTTTAAATAAAGTTTAATTAACTAGAATATGTTATTTCTAATGAAGTTGCAAAGATACGACTTTTTTACGACATACGCAAGTTTTTAACTAATTTTAACATAACTTTAACATTTCTTTAACAGTTTTATGCAAAAAAGAATCGATTTATATATAGAAGGCCAAAAAATAGATATGTTTAAAGACGAAAGTCTTAGCATTACTGAGGTTATGAAGGACATAAAAGATCCTAGTAAGATATTTACATCTTTTTCTAAGAGATTCACACTACCAGCGTCAAAAACAAATAATAAAGTATTTAAACACTATTATAGATCTTATATAGATAACACTATAGACGGTAGAGCTTATTTAAATGCTGAATTAAAACTAAATGGAGTTACTTATAGAGTTGGTAACTTAGAGTTAATGAATGTAGGTATGTCTAATAACAATCCAGATAACTATAAAGTAGTATTTTATGGTAATACAACTGAATTAGCTAAACAACTAAAGAATGACGAATTAACTGACTTAGATTTATCTGCTTATAATCATTCAGATACTGCTGCTAATATATTTTCTACATTTAGAAACGCTACTGACTCATCTGTTATTAAATATCCTTTAATTAGTAAAGAAGATAGATTTGTCTGGGAACCTTCAGATGCTACTTACGCTGTAGGTACTGATAATATGAAAAATATTGCATTTGTAGACGCTACTAGACGAATTGGAGACTATGGATTAACTACAGAAGATTTAGCTCCAGCTATGAAGATTTCAGCTATACTAACTGCTATAGAGAATAAATATAACTTTACTTTTGATAGTAATTCTGCTTTAAATCAACAATACATTCAAGACTTACATATATTATTATATAGAAAACAAATTGAAACTGCTGAAGACGTAGAAACTACTGCTTCTGCTAATTTCACTAACTTTGGTATGGCTACTGTTAATAATGGTATTATATTAGGTGAAAATATAACAATTAATTCAACTGGATTTGGAAACGGATTATATCATTACTTAGATATAGCTACAGCATCTTCTGGAACTGATCCTTACACAGTAACTGTATTTAAAAACGGTGTTGACTTTCATAATTATACAATAGCTACTCCTTCTGGAACTTACCAAGAAACAAATATCTTATTAGATACTGCTGCTGTATATACAATACAAATAGATTCTACTATAGGATCTTCTTTTACTAGTTCTATTGATTTAGAAGAGGGAGTTGTTGGAATGGGATCTAGTTCTGTTAACTCTACAGGATCATTAACACTTTCAGGAACTGGAGGACTAGTATTAATAGATAATTTATTGCCTAAAATGAAAATAGTTGACTTTTTGTCTTCTTTATTCAAAATGTTTAATTTAGTTGCTTCTATTGATAAAGATAATGTTATACTAGTAGAATCTTATGATAAATTTCAATCTCAATACGTAGAAAGAGATATAACTAGATATATAGATCAATCTGGATTTGATATAGCTAAAACAAATATATTTTCTGCTATTAACTTTGAATTTAAAGAACCTAAACTACAATTAACAAAGGCCTTCAGTCAATTTACTAAACGTAATTATGGATCTCAAGAATATGCTCCTACTATATCTAATAATAGAATAACAGGATCTGACTATAGCGTATCTATACCTTTACAGATGCCAGTTAGTGAATCTATACCTAATTTAGACTATCCTAATAGTGGATCTACTGACGCTGGAGTTAATTATTTACAATTAGTTAATGAATCTGGTAAACAAACTGATATAGCTCCTTATTTATTTTATCCTTTAAGAACAGGATCTGGAGTAGGCCAAAATTCTAGAGATATAGCTTTTGATGTGGTTACTTCTGTTGTATCTGTTCCTACTTGTTATGTTCCTTCTAATGTAAATAGAAGATATAATAGTACCGATCTAGTATGGGAATATTTGAATAATTTATCATTTCAGGACGAAATTGCTATATGGGATAGTATATCTGTTATAGATAAAAACTTATTTAATATGTTCTATAAGACATTTATAGTACAATCTTTTAATGCTAAGTCTAGACTATGGAATGTAAAAGCTAAATTAAGTGAAGGATTCTTACATAACTTAAAATTATCTGATATTTTAATATATAATGATAACAAATTTAGAATAAACAAAATTAAATCTAATTTCACGACTGGTATAAGCGATTTAGAGCTTATTAGCGTTACTGACGATATGTTAACTGAACTTTCTGTTAATGCTGTTGAGTTGTGTGCTGTAACCGATACTAAAATAGGTTATATAGACGTAGACGGTAATCCTGAAGTAGAATTTATAGCTGCAGGAACTTGCGAGACATTTAATATAATAGGTAATATAAAAAGCTCAAGTGGTGATTTTACTGCTGAGATATTAGACGCTGAAAAAATCTGGAACTTAACTACTCTTAAATGGGATACTAACATAAATACATATAATGCTTAGAGATTTATTAAACAAACTAAAAGACTCAAATAGCTCCTCTGAATTAGTAAAGAGAGCTCAAGGTAAATATAAACTACCTTTAAACTATAAAGAATTTAAAAACTATATAAAAACTAATATATAATGAAAGAAACTAGATATATAGATATTAATGTTAGATCTAATGCTTCTAAAGTAAGTAAAAAGGCTAATAAAGATGTAAAATCAATGGGTAAGTCTGCAAAGACTGCTGGAGCTGTAGGAACTACTGCTATGACTGGTTTTGGAGCTTCATTAAAAGGAGTAGCTGTTTCTGCTAGTGCTGCAACTGGAGGAATTAGAGCTATGACTATGGCTTTAATATCTTCTGGAGTTGGAGCTATTGTAGTTGTTTTAGGTACGTTAATTGCTTCAATGATGGCCATTACTAATAGATCAAAAGAATTTGCTGTAGCTCAAAGTAACTTAAAAGCAGTTCTACAAGGCTCAAGTGATGAGATGAACGCTCTATCTAGGAATGCTAAAGATTTAGGAGCTTCTACTATGTTTACAGCTACTCAAGTAACTGGAATGCAGTTAGAATTAGGTAAATTAGGTTTTACTACTACTGAAATATTAGACGCTACTGCTGGAGCTTTGGATTTAGCTGCTTCTAGTGGTGCTGACCTAGCTGAGTCTGCTGAGGTTGCTGCTGGAACTCTTAACGGTTTTGGATTAGATGCTTCTGAGACTAATAGAGTAGTTGATGTTATGGCCAAATCATTTACGTCTTCTGCTTTAGATATGAATAAATTTAGAGAGTCAATGAAATTAGTTGCTCCTATTGCTAAGGCTGTAGATGCTTCTATTGAAGAGGCTTCTGCTGCATTATCTATATTAGCTGACAGAGGTGTCGCTGGTTCGATGGCTGGAACTCAGTTAAGAAGAGTTATGTCTGATTTAGCTGTTAAAACTGGTAAAAGCTTTCAGGAATCTCTAAAAGTAACTGCTGAGATGTTAGACGGAGCTACAACTAACGCTGACAAACTAGCTATTGCTAAAAAATTAGTAGGTGATAGAGCAAAAGGCTCACTTATTGCTTTAGCTGAAAATAGAGAGGAATTAGCTAAATTAACTGGTGTATACGAAAATGCTGAAGGTGCTGCTGCCAATATGGCAGGTATAAGAATGGATAACTTAACTGGAGATACTAAGATATTAGCTTCTGCTTGGGAGGGTTTAATGTTATCTATTGAAGACGGAGACGGAGTAATGTCTGGTATTGCTAGAGGTGCTGTTCAAATGTTAACTAGAGGTATTACTAATTTAACTAATGGATCTAAGTTCTTAGGGTTTATGTTTACTGACGTATTAGCTGGAATGAAATTATCAATGAATGCAACTGGAGACTTTTTAGGAGGAGCATTTAGTAAGTTAGGTAATCAAATAAAAATCTTTGCAAATAAAGCTCTATTAGTACTAGCTGACATTCCTATTATAGGATCTGGATTAGATAAAGAAAAAATAAGACAAAATATAGACGAGGCTGTAGATGCTATCAAAGAAGCTGAATTAAAAATGCAAGAAGGTAGAGAAGGATTTAGAGCTGCTCAAGCTATGTCAGAAACTAGATATATCAGATTCTTAAATGATCAAAAACAAAAAGAATTAGAAAGAGCTGAAAAGAAAAGAAGAGATACTATAAAAGAAACAGAGGAAGGTATATCTGAAGACGCTAAGGCTGAATTAAAAGTTAGAGATGCTAAAATTAAAGCTTTAAAAGCTAGTTTGAAAAAAGAACAAGAAGACGCAGACGCTGACGACGAGATAAAGAAATTAGAATTAAAAAAAGAACGTAGAATTAGAGAAGTTGAAGCTTTAAAATTAGATAAGAATATAGAAAGACAATTACTTAAGCAAATTGACGACTTATATGACTCTCAAATAGACGAAGCTAAAGAAGAGAAAAAGACTAAAGACGCTGAGGGTTTTGCTGCATTTATGGAAAAGCAGTTTAACATTATGGATCAAGATGCTCTTAAGAAAATGAAATTAGACGAAGATATAGCTAAGTTTAAAATAGGAACTATTAATAAAGGACTAGATGCTGCTATATATGCTGCAGGTGAAGAGTCTAAGATAGGTAAAGCTTTATACGTTATAAAACAAGCTCTAGGAATTAAAACTCTTATAGATGACGCTAAAAATGCTATGAAAAAGGCTGCTTTAAATGCTGCAGAGTCTACTGGTGAAATTGCTAAAGGTACTGCAAAGGCTACAGCTACGTTAAATCCATTTATAATAGCTTCTTACGCTGCTTCTGCTGTTGGTGTTATAGCTAGTATAGCTTCTGCATTTAGTAAGTCTAAGGCTGCAGTTGCTGACGTTGGAGGAGTATCTGCTGGAGGAGCTACTATTTCTGCTCCTAAGGCTCCTAGTTTTAATCTAATAGGTAATGCTTCTGCAGGTGAAAATAAAATAGCTTCTGCTATAGAGACTAAAAATAACGTTCCTTTAAAAGCTTACGTTGTATCTGGAGAGGTTTCAAGTGCTCAAGAATTAGACAGAAACGTAGAGAATACTGCGTCAATAGGATAGTAATTAATTGTTTTTAAATAAAGATAATATGAATATATTTGAACTGATAATAGACGAGGAAAACGAAGAGGCTGGAATTCAGGCTATAAGCATAGTCGAAAATCCTGCTATGGAGTCTGATTTTATTGCATTAAAAGAAACTCAAAGAATCGAATTAGCTAGAACTAATGAAGATGAGCAGTTGTTAATGGGTGCTGCTTTAATACCTAATAAACCTGTCTATAGAAAAGAAGGAGAGAATGAATTTTATATATACTTTAGTGAAGAGACTGTAAAACAGGCTTCTCAAATGTTTTTTAAGAATAATAACCAATCTAAGGCAACTCTAGAACATCAGGCTGCAATCGAAGGAATGACAATAGTTGAAAGCTGGATCATTGAAGACGAGCAGTTTGATAAGAGTCGCAAATATGGCCTTGACTTACCGAAGGGGACTTGGATGGTATCTATGAAAGTAGATAATAAAGAAATCTGGGATAACCAAATAAAAGGTAATAAAGTATTCGGATTCTCAATAGAGGGCATTTTCGCAGATCGATTAGCTAAAAAAGACGCTAACTTATCAGATCAAAGACTAGACGCTATACTTAATAACGTCAAACAGATTATACTAGACAATAGATAAATCAACCCATTAACTTATTATTAACTTTTTAAATTTTTAACTAATGCCAATTAGAGAACTAACATTCAATAATGACGGATCAGAGTTGTTTCCAGATAACACTAATTCAGCCAACACTAATAACAATCAAATAAACTCTTTAACTAACGATTCTACTGATTTACATTCAGGAAGGACTATTAACGAAGTTGAGATTGAAACACTAAAACATTTTAAATACGATCCTGCTCAAGATCAATTAGTAGGTGATAGAGCTATCGAGACTACTCTTAACTCACTATTTTTAGGTGAACAACATAAAATGAGTTCTGGAGCTGAGAATATATTCTTTACTAACTTAGGTAATGAGACTAATTTCTATCCTATGTGGGGTGGTTTAAAAGATCAGTCTTTAACTGTAAATCAAGGATCAGACGGATTTATTCCTCCTTCTGGGCGTGTTTATAGTGATATGTTTAACCTTCCTTTAGGTGGTAATCCGACTTTAAATACTACTCCCTATTCAGGTGGTAACTATTTTGGTGTTAATATTGCTGGATTAGGAATTACTACTACTGCTGGAGAATCTATACCTTCAGATATTGATTTAGTTTATTTTTTATCTGTTAATGGTAGAAATGTATATAAACAAATTTTACCTAGAATAACTAGAAGTCAAATATTTGCTGGTGATGTAATTGAGTGGTTTTTTGACCACCCAGTAGAGATACACGCAGGAACTACTATATTTGCAGAGATTAGAAAAATAGATAGAACTAATGATATAGATTATGGAGCTTTCTTAGTAAGAGAAGGAGACGAATTACAAGCTGACGGAAACTACAGATACCAAGCTATCGTACATAACAGATTATTTGAAGATAAGGATCTAGAATTAATTTCACCTTATATAAAATACCAAGCTATGGACTTTGGATTAGATTCTACAGGTTCAACGATTTTACTTAGAGATTTATCTTTAGGTACTGACAGTTTGTTAATACCTCACGCAGTAAACACTTTAGAGGCCGTTGCAAACGGAACTACTATAAGAATTAAAGCTAAAGGAGGTCAAAAAATTATAGTTGAATCATTACCAGTAAATGCAGTTAGTATTGACGGATCGTTTGTAAACTCTGTATTAAATCAGGCTGTAGTTCAATTAAATGCTATATTTACTAACACTGTTGGTTTTGCTTCAGACGATACTTTTGTTGATTCTTTTGTGATGTCTAATAATGACTTAACTTTAGGATTAAATGACGGAACTTCTTACACTGTAGACGTAACTAGCTTAGGAGTAGATGAGAATAACTTCGTAGCATCTGGAACATTGTCAGGATCAGATTTAATTCTTACTATGGACGATGCAACTACAGTAACTGTAGACGCTTCTAGTTTAGCTGTAGACGAAGATACTACTATCTCATTTGGAACTATTAACGGTAATGTATTAACTTTAGAAGCTTCTGATTCTAGTACAGTAACTATAGACGTAACTTCTTTAAATGTAGATACTAATTTATACGTGCTTTCTGGAGCTTTAAATGCAGACGGAATCAATATAGATTTAACTATGTCTGATAATAGTATTATACAAGTAGCTGTAGGAGCTCTAGCAATAGACAACGATACAACTATATCTTCTGGAACTGTAAACGGAACAGATATTATATTAAACCTCTCAGATGCTTCTATAATCACTATAGACGCTACTAACTTAGCTTCAGGATCTTCAAATGAAGTAGTTTCTGGATCTGTAGTAGGTAATAATTTAATTTTAGTTATGTCTGACGCTTCTGAAATTACTATAGATGCTTCAAATATGATTAACGGATCTTCTGGCCTAGCTACTAGTTCTGGCTGGTTTATATCTTACGGAACTAATGCTAATGACGCTGTAGGTACATCAACTAACGATTCTACTGTAAATCAACAATTACCTTTCTACTTTGGTGAGGCTTTAGAACAAGGAGCTGAGTTTAAATGGAATTTTCAAAGTAATGGAGGATCTAACTTAATAATTGGTATATGGGACGGAGCAGAAGCAGCTATAGCTTATAACGGAGGAGCAAATACAGCTTCTAACTGGGGAACTTCTTTCGCCTATGCAGGTGGTTTCACTAATGGATCAAACAGTACTTTATTAACTACTAACTCTGGAGCTAAATATGTAGTATCTAACGGAGACTCTTTAGGTATTAGATTTGATAGTGAAGGATATTTAACTTTAGCAGATTACTCTGGAGCTACTCCAGTAGATATAGCTAAGACTAATAACGCTTTAGCAGTTACTTCTTTTAATTTACAAATGTATACTTGGGCTAACGGAGTTTTGCCTAATGGAATTATAAATAATTTAGATTTTCAATGGGAATTAGCTCACGATTTTGCAAATATAGAAAACGGAGTTGTTAATGGAATCTTAGATCATACAATTATTAAAAGCTCTGCGTCTATTGGGATAGGAGAGAAATTAATGTTTATGCTAGACGAAGTAGGAACTGGAGACTTTTTTGGAACTGGATATACTAATTTAAATACTGGTATCTCAACTGCTGAGGAACAATTAGATAATACTTTTATATATCAAACTAATGAATCTATAGTATTGGATACTTCTGCTGGAGTTTCTGACTGGAATGCTAACACTTCTGCAAGTAACTACTTTTTTGCAGCTAGTTTAAATCAATATAGAGACGGAAGTGCTGGAACTATTCAAGGTATGTTCAGTCTTAGATTTAATAATGACGGTACTTTAAGTTTATTTGACGAAGATTCTAATGAAACTGTAGCAACTTGTAAAGTTAACCCTACAATAGGTTCTAGCGTACATTTATACTATGGAGTAAAAGGAAACAGAGCTTACTATTCAATTCCTGTAGTAACTAAACAAACTATAAGTCAAGGTAGTCAACCAGACTTTAATTTCGTTCCAACTGTTGCAAATCAAACAGTAAACGTAACTACTGGAGATGTTTTAAACTTTCAAATAATATCTTCTGATAATATAGTAAATCAATTCGTAGAATCAGATGCTCCTTCTTGGATGACATTAAATCAAAACTCTGGTATACTTTCAGGAACTGCTCCAGCTTATTTAGGAACTTCTGCAGACATTATAGTAGTTAATTGTAAAGCAGGAAACGCTATAGGAGGAACTGTAGACTTTACAGTAACTGTAACGGTTGAAGATGTGGCTTACACTAATAGTAAATCTCTACAAATGCCTTCTAGTTTAAGTGGATTCTTACAAGGTAATCCAGCTAATATGAATGCAATGGACAGAGCTTCTAACGGAGACGGTAACGCTTGGACAGTAAGTATGTGGGTTAAACCTAATGCTTCTACAGCTAATCAGACTTTAATGGTTTATGGAGCAGGTGATGACTATAACTACGGAGCTATAACTATAAAACAATCTGGAGGAACTAGCTTAGTAATGAATTACGGAACTGTTTATGACAATATTATATTAGTATGTGGGAATGCATTTACTTCTAACACTTGGCAAAATGTAGTAATTACCTTTAATGGTGGTTATACAGGTTCAATTCCTGCTGACTCAGCAGTATATTACAGTAAGTTTAAAATTTACGTTGATAATGTATTACAGAGTCCAATCGGAGTAGCTAGTAACGGTGGTTATAGTGGCGTAATTAGTGGATCAGATCCTTCTAATAATATATTTAGAATAGGTAGAGCTTCTAACGTACATAATAACTATTTTGGTGGAATTATAAATCAATTAGCTATTTGGAACTCAGATCAGACTAGTAATGTATCTGATATTTATAACTCTGGAGCTACTCAAGATCTAAGCTTATTAACTACAGCACCTTCTCATTATTACGAGATAGAATCTTCAGTAACTACTATAACTGACATTATAGGTAATGCAGATTTAACAGGTTACAACCTAGCAGCGTCTGACTTAGTTAGTGATACTCCTTAATACTGTTTTTAAATAAAAGCTATGGCTAAAGTAATAAAAGCAAAATATCCTAAAATAGGCTCTGAATTTACACATTCTGGAATTCAGGGTTTTGGATCTACATACGGAGGAAACGTTAATCCAGTAGTAAAAAATCAAATTGAACGAAACGAAACATTAATAACAGAGAACTCAAGCGAGTTTCCAAACTAAATTAAATTATGAGCGAAATTACAGAAACATTTATCAACTCTTCTAATGGAGTTAATTCCTTTGACGTACAGCAGAGTACTGGTGTAACGACTAACAATAATCAACCTGTCACAAAAGTAAACTCTAGAACTGGAGGATTAGATACTGTACTAACTGAAGAGCAAATTGCTCAATTAGGATTCATTAAAGTAGATACTAATACTCAATTAACAGACGCTCAAATAGAAGCTCTAGGATACGTTAAGA
>TARA_R110002153_G_scaffold50989_3_pt1 | contig 10239 bp, 17 predicted proteins | sample TARA_R110002153 | Tara Oceans TARA_R110002153 (sample SAMEA4398193) | marine metagenome | biome: Polar Biome; feature: [SRF] surface water layer (ENVO:00010504); material: water (ENVO:00002006), including particulate matter (ENVO:01000060) such as... | depth 5 m
GCCAAGACGCTTTGCAGCTTTGTTCGTCAGGCTGCTTTTTTCAAGTTCCAACAGCGCCGCGACCATATAAGCCTCAAGTTCTGGCTGCGTGGCGTATGACGCCCAATTCTGCGCATCGTCGCGCACACGCTCTTGTATCAGCGGCACGTCTGGCAATCCTGCGCCGTGATACTCAAGCCAATGCGTGACAGTGCCAAGCGTGATTTCCCGGTTCAATGACATGCAAGAGTTCAATCCCCGCCAAAGCATATCAACAGCGTTCTGCCTTGCCTCATCTGTCATTGGTTTAACTCCGCTTGAAGGATGGCATTGCCGATCATTTCGGGGATTTGTGGGACGACTGCGTTTCCGGCGGCGAAATGTCCGCCCATGTAGTCGGGAACCCCATCATCCACATGAGAAACTGGCGGGTTATCCACCCCGAAAACCCCATCCCTCCTAGTCGTTCTTCTAAGTTGCTTTCCTGCGCCGCCCTCACCCAACACTTGAATGCTCGTGGTTGCCCGCTTTTCCGAGGGGTAGGCAACAATCCAGACACGCTCTCTGCGATGGGGAGCGCCCAAGGCTGACGCCGGTATGTTTTCCCACTCCGCATCGTACCCGCACTCGGCCAAGTCTCCAAGAACTCGGCCAAACCATCCCCCTCGCCGTTCGCTTGGGCCAGAAAGCAATGCTGCAACGTTCTCCACGATGACGTATTGCGGTCGTAACTCGCCAATAAGTCTGACGATTTCGGACCAGAGACCGCTTCGTGTGCCTTCGCCCATACCGCGCCGCTTTCCTGCTGTGGAAAGGTCTTGGCATGGGAAGCCGCCCGTGATGACATCAACGGAAATTCCGTCTCGTTTAAGAATGTCGCCTGTGAGTTTTGTAACGTCATAATAGCAGGGAACCTCCGGCCAGTGTTTCGCCAATACTTTGCGCGGGAACGGCTCAATTTCGCAGAACGCCACGGTTTCAAATCCGCCTGTGCGTTCAAGGCCAAGGGAGAAGCCGCCAATGCCGCTGAACAAGTCTAGCACACGAAGCTTTTTAATTGATGCCTCATCTGTCATCACTTGGCCCCGTACTTCGGCGCAAGATAGTCGGATAGCGCCTTGATTGTGGATGTTGTGAGATTGGTTTCGCGCCCGTTGCGGATCATCGCCAGCGTGTTGCGGTTTACACCGGCCTCACGCGCCACAACCGTCAAGACCCTATCTTGTAGCGCTGCCCTGATTTCTTCTACATTTAGCATTTCAGTCTCCAAAAATAGCATTGTTGCAAATTCTATATTGCACGGGCGCGAATTGTGTGCAAGTAAGGTCTTGCGGTGTTTGAAGCGTGTTCGCCGCCACGCAGGCCCAATGGGCCATAATATAAGGAGAATGCCTTGAGTATTCTTGATCAAGCATCTGTACCTGAAATGGGACCGCAGATCATAACCGTGTGCGGTGACGCAGGCTTGGGTAAATCCAGCCTTGCCGCCACATTCCCCAAACCAATCTTTGTGCGATGTGAAGATGGCGTTGCGCGCATCCCGGCATCATTCCGGCCTAACGCGCTTCCGCCTATCAGAGCAGAAGAACAACTGTGGGATCAGTTGAAAGCACTGGTTCACGATGAACATGACTTCAAGACATGCGTGATTGACACCGTGTCAGCCGCCGATCGTATGTTTGTCCAGTCGATCTTGAAGCAGGACGGCAAGGCCAAGTCTCTAAACCAAGCACTTGGCGGCTATGGCGCGGGGTTCTCTGCCCTTTCCGCACGTCACCAGCAGGTGCGCAACGCCGCTGAAATGATGCGGATCAAGCGTGGCATGAACGTGATTTTTCTGGCGCACACTGAGGTCGGCACGATGCGCCTGCCAGATCAGGATGACTTCAGCCGGTATAGCTTGCGCATGACGCATGACAAGAGCCTGCCGCCCTATCTGGATGATGTAGATGCGGTTGGTTTTCTGCGTCAGGTGATGGTGCTGAAAGGCGATGAAGGTGAGCGCAAGAAGGCCATCAGCGGTGAAGGCCGCGAGCTGGTGATGCACGTCACAGCTTCAAACGTATCAAAGAACCCATACGGCATCGTTGATCCGGTTGCGGTTGAATTGGGTGTGAACCCGCTTGCAGAATTTGTGAAAGGATAAACAGATGTCATTTTGGGATTTGTCAGACGGCGAAACGGCGAAATCGGAAAACAAGGAATATGAAATTCCGGGCGGCAATATGGACCCGATCCCCGACAACAGCGATGTGATGGCCGAGGTGAAGGCAGTAAAATGGTCATCGCAGAAAGACAAAGAAGAACGCTTTGTTGAGGTGCAATGGCAGGTTTCCGAGCCTGCGCAATTCAAGAACCGCGTTGTGTTTCAAAAGCTGTGGGTTGATGATCTGGACCCTGGCGCCGCCACTGAGGCGAAAGCCAAGGCCAAGCGCGACAAGGCCCGCCGGATGCTGGCAACCATTGATGCCAACGCTAAAGGCAAGTTGATGTCATCGGCAGATACGCCAACAGATGACAGTTTGGCACTGGCATTGCAGGGCGCGAACATGGTGATCAAGTGCATGGTTTGGGAAATGCCTGACCGTGAAAAATATGGCGAGTTCATTCGCGGCAATTGGGTGAGCGCAATCAAGCCCAAAGGAACCGCGCTGAACGTGGGCGAGGCTAAATCACCGCCGAAGGCCGCACCGCAAAGCGCGCCCGATCGCAGCTTTGATTTGGACGATGAAATTCCGTTCTAAAAAAACGGGGTGTTGAAGCCAGCGGCGTAGGTGTGGAGCCGATTAGCCTGAGATTATTCAGAGCCGCCGCTGGCCTCTTTTTCAAGATAACGCAGTGAGGAATAAAATGGAACAACGATCAAAAGAATGGTTTGAGGCACGCAAGGGCCGGGTCACGGCCAGCCTTGTTGGCGGTCTGCTTGGATGCGCGCCATACATGAAAGAAGATGATGCTTTTCGTGCGCTGGCGCGGTCTGTGCATGACCTGCCAAGCGAGTTTGAAGGCAACATTGCCACTGAATACGGCACGGCAAACGAGGCGCTTGCTTGCTCTGCCTATGAAATGGAAACTGGCAACTTGGTTGAGCATGTTGGTTTTGTGCCGTTTGAAGATTGGGCAGGTGCATCGCCTGACGGCCTGATTGCCCATGATGGCCTGATTGAAATTAAATGCCCTTTCGGCAAGCGCAAGGATGAAAAGCCTGAGTTTGCCAGCATTGATGACCAACCACATTATTATGGCCAGATACAGTTTCAACTTTTTTGTACCGGTCGGCACTGGTGTGACTTTTACCAATGGGCTGCAAACGGCACCATGTTGGAGCGCGTGAAATATGATGGCGGGTGGATCAATGCCAACCTGCCGATACTGAAACGACTGTGGGATAAAGCGCAGGCCAGCGACAAGTCCGAGTTTGAAGGCAAAAAGCGCGCTGATATTGATACGCCAGAAGCCGCGCGACTTGTGGCTGAATACGATGAATTGAGCGATGCCATTGATCTTGCTTCCCAGCGCAAGAAGGACATTTTAGCGCGTCTGGTTGAGATGAGCGGTCACAAAAACGCGGTTGTTGCAGGTCGCAATCTAACCTTGACCAAGCGTGCCGGTTCTGTGGCCTATGCCAAGGCATTGAAGGCAATTGCGCCTAATGCAGATCTTGAGCCGTATCGGGGCAAGCCATCAGAGTTCTGGGGGTTGAAATGAGTTTGCAAGAATATAGGGATTTTATCCGATCAAAGGATAAGGTTTTGCTTAGTCAAGGTTTTGCGTCAAACGCAATAAATGACATGGCAAAGCATCATCAAAAGGTTGCAATTGATTTTGCCCTTGAACGCGGCAAGTCTGCGATGTTTTTGGATACCGGGCTTGGCAAGTCGTTTTGTGAATTGGAGTTTGCGCGGCAGGTGAGCGAAGAAACTGGCAAGCCATCATTGATTTTGACGCCGCTTGCGGTTGCTGGTCAGATGATCCGCGAGGGCCACAAGTTCAACATTGACGCGCGCCAGATCAAAGAACAGTCGGAAGTTGGCGCGGGGATTATGGTCGCAAACTATGAGCGCCTGCAAAAGCTAGATCCGACTGCGTTTGGTGGCATTATTTTGGATGAAAGCAGCATCCTAAAATCTTTCGCCGGTCGCACTCGAAACACGCTTATGGATGCGTTTAAGGATACGCCGTTCAAGCTGGCAGCGACAGCCACGCCAAGCCCAAACGACCACACAGAGCTGGGCAACCATGCTGAGTTTCTTGGCATTATGCGACAGCAGGAAATGCTTTCGCAGTGGTTTATCAATGATACGTCCACGGCATCACAGGATTGGCGGCTGAAAGGCCATGCGGTTGATGACTTTTGGCAATTTGTTGCGTCATGGTCACGTTGTGCCAGTTTGCCAAGCGATCTTGGCGGCGATGATACAGGATACATTTTGCCTGAAATTGAGCGTAAAATTCACACAGTCGCCGCTGACCGTATGACCAGCGTTGATGAAGGTATGTTGTTTCGCATTCCAGAAATGAGCGCAACCAGCTTTCACGCTGAAAAGCGCCTGACAATTGATCAGCGGTGTGAACTGGCTGCAAGCCTTGCAAACCATGACAAGCCCGTAACTGTCTGGTGTGAGACAAACGACGAAAGCAGCATGCTGGCAAAGATGATTGATGGTGCAGTTGAGGTTCGCGGTGATTTACCTGCCGATGAAAAGGAGCGCAGGCTTCTGGGGTTTGCAGATGGCGAATACCGCGCGATTGTCACAAAGCCAAAGCTGGCCGGGTTTGGCGTCAACTGGCAACACTGCGCGCACGCGGTTTTCGCGTCGATCAGCTTTTCATATGAGCAGCACTATCAGGCGATCAGGCGGTCACATCGTTTCGGACAGTCCGAGCGCGTCAAGAACGACATTGTGATTTCAGACACAGAGGATGTGATTTGGCAGGCTATCAACGTCAAGAGCAAGAAACACGACGAAATGAAGCGCCGGATGTCAGAAGCCATGTCAAAAGCGCAATCAAAGGGAAGTGTCAGGGCAATCTATGATCGACCGATTGACTTGGAATTTCCAGAATGGATTAAGGGAGAATGAAGATGAAAAAAGCAGAATACAGTGGCGCGGCATGGGCTGTGCACAATTCGGATTGCATTGAAGGCATGTGGGCAATGCCTGAAAACAGCATTGATTGCGCGATATTCTCGCCGCCGTTTGGTGACTTGTTCGTGTACAGTGACAGCGAGCGTGACCTTGGAAATGCTGGCACGGGTGAGGCGTTTATCAATCAGTATTCATTCTTTGCGGAGGCTTTGACCCGGGTAATGCGTCCGGGGCGAATGGTTTGCGTTCACTGCACAGACCTGCCCATGCGAAAAGGCAAGGATGGAGCTATTGGTTTGAAAGATTTTTCCGGTGACTTGATCAAAGCCCATACAGATGCGGGTTTGGTTTATCATGGTCGCGCGACGATCTGGAAAGACCCCGTAGTGGAGATGCAACGGACCAAAGCGCATGGTCTGTTGTATAAAAACATACGCGGCAATAGCACATTCAACCGCGTTGGAATGCCAGACTACATGCTATTTTTCCGCAAGGACTGCGATACAAGCGATCCAGACTATTCACCAGTTCAACACGCCGCGCCGAGCGATGAAAAGACCGCCATGAAAATCGCTATGGGATGGCTTCAAGATTTGCGGCGGCAAGGTCTTTGCGCGTCCACGCCGGACGAAGCGGCTTTGCGGGTGTTGATGGATGATGCAAAGTTTGACGTTTACGAATGGCAGAAATTGGCCAGCCCGGTTTGGATGGATATAAATCAGGGCAATGTGTTGCGCCGTGTTAAGGCTGTGAACGATGAAAAGCACGTTTGCCCATTGCAGCTTGACGCTATCGCAAAGTGCTTGCGCCTTTATACTAAGCCGGGTGATGTTGTTATGGACCCGTTTAATGGCATAGGCAGCACCGGCTATGAGGCAGTCAAGATGACGCGCCGGTATCTTGGGTTTGAGTTAAAGCCTGAGTATGCCGCACAAGCAAATGCGAATCTGAAAGAAGCTGAAAAGATCAGCGATGATTTGTTTGCAGGTGCATCATGACCCTACGCCCTTATCAGCAGGCGGTGCATGACGCTGCTTGGAAGCATGTGCGCAGCGGCATTGATCCTTGCTTGATTGAAGCTGCCACCGGCGCTGGCAAAAGCCACATCATTGCGGCCCTTGCTGAAAACATCCACAGCCACACTGGCAAGCGCGTGTTGTGCCTTGCGCCATCGGCGGAACTGGTCGTGCAGAACCGTGAGAAGTATCTGGCAAGCGGTCACAAGGCCAGCATGTTTAGCGCGTCAGCAGGTGCCAAGGAATTGCGCCACCCGGTTGTGTTTGGTTCGCCGTTGACGGTCAAAAACAGGATCAGTCGGTTTAAGGATGGCTATGCGGCTGTGATCGTGGATGAAGCGCACGGCATCACGCCAACGCTGTTTGACATCATTGCAGAAATGAGGACTGGCAATCCCAATCTGCGCATTATTGGAATGACTGCCACGCCCTACCGGATGAAAACCGGATACATTTTTGAAATCTGGCCTGATGAAAAGGTCAATCTTGATGACACCGCAGCATATCCGCTTTTCAAAAAGCTGGTGAGCCGCATCACCGCGCCCGAGTTGATTGATATGGGGTTCTTGACGCCGCCTAAAATTGGAACGCCAGATGCCGAAGGCTATGCAACAGATGACATGCGCGTCAACAGTCGCGGGCAATTCGACAAGGCAGATGTTGACCGCGCGTATCATGGCCAAGGCAGGCTGACATCTGGCATTGTGGCTGACGTGATAAGCCAGTGCAGGCATCGCAAAGGTGTGCTGTTTTTCGCAGCCACAATCCAGCATGCGCAAGAGGTGATGGAAAGCCTGCCGCCTGAAATGTCGCGGATCGTGACCGGCAAAACACCGAAGGCAGAGCGCGCCGAAATCCTGCGGCAGTTCAAAGCGCAGCAGATCAAATATTTGGTCAATGTCGCCGTGCTGACCACCGGCTTTGACGCGCCGCACGTTGATTGCATAGCCATCCTGCGCAAGACAGAAAGCGCGGGTTTGTGGGCGCAGATCGTAGGCAGAGGTTTGAGGCTGGATGATGGCAAGGCCGATTGCCTTGTGCTGGATTACACCAGCAACATTGATGATCATTTCCCGGATGGTGACATTTTCGATCCGAAGATAGAGACAAATATAAATCCGCCAGGACAAAAGATGACTGCGATTTGTCCTGATTGCGACTTTGAAAACGAGTTTTCAATCAACCCCGACTATGTGGGTTATGATGTAGATGCAGCCGGTTATTGCTTGGACCTAAACGGCCAGCAAATTCAGAGTGAATATGGCCCCATTGCCGCGCACTATGGGCGCAGGTGCGTTGCCCAGCATCAGACCGGCCCGCTGGGTACATATGAGCGATGCACATACAGATGGACATCTAAGGAATGCCCGCATTGCGAAGCGCCGAACGACATTGCTGCGCGCTATTGCTGCGAGTGCAGAGAGGAAATCGTAAACCCGAATGAAAAGCTGAAACTGGCTTTCAAGATGTTGAAGCGCACGCCCACAGAAGTGCAGACAGATGATGTGCGCAGCCTGACCGTCACAGAAGGCATTTCAGCCAAAGGTAACAAGACGATGCGTGCTGACTTCGTGACGCCATACAGATCTTTTTCTGTGTGGTTTCTGCCTGACAGCCCGTTCTGGCAAAGACGGGATGAATGGACAAAGTTTGAGGCGGCAATAGAGGATAGCCAACCAAAAACAGTGACCTACCAGAAAGACAAGGAAAGCGGATTTTACCGGCTGATCGCATTGAACAGGAGTGCTGACATTGCACCTTAAAGACATGCCCTTTTCCGTTTATGGTGACGTTTCATTTCGCGGCAAATGCCCAGCAGAAAGCATGGAGCAGATCACCTTTTTCAATCGGTTGCGCACCGAGTATCCTGACACGCTCGGGATGCTGGCACTGCACCCGCGCAATGAAGGCCAGCTTAGGGGCGGTCAGTTTCGCGGGATGATCAAGCAGAAGGCAGAGGGCATGACACCGGGCGCGTCTGATGTGATCATCCCCGGCGCGCGCACATTCGTTTGTGAAATGAAACGGCAAGACCACACCAAAAGCAAATGGCAGGCCGGTCAGATTGAGTATTTGACTGCGGCGCATGATTCGGGCGCGTTTGCCTGCGTTGCGCTTGGATGGCATGGCGCGTGGTGCGCTTTAGAGGATTGGCTGCATGATATGGCGTGACGGCATTCAGCGGCCATCTACGCTGCTTAGAATGGTCCTGTCAGGCCAGATCAGCATGGATGAAGTTGACGCTGGCATTAGGTCTTGGGCATCGCTTGAGATATACAAAGGCGCGCGTGCGATTGCGGACATACCAAGCAAAGATGGCAGGCGCGCGGCACTAGCGCGGATACCTGAAAAGATACGCCCATATGTTGAGGTAGAGGTGCGGCGCATATTTTAATTTGCACTGGTGCCAATTAACGCTTGCAACAAAACCTAAATTCTGTATTTTGGTTCATGTAGAAACCAACCAAGAGGATCGACCAGAATGACATTTACAGTTTACGCCTTCACAAACAACAAAGCGCGACTTCTTCAAAAGAAGGCAACTTTTTCAAACGATGAAACTGCCGCTGAATTGATAGCAAGTTTCTGGAAAAACGAAGGCTTTATTGTCACATTTGAAACAGAGGAATAACTAAGATGAGCATTGCAGTAAGCATCCACCAAGTCACAGAAGCCTATCATAGAACTTTAGAAGGTGTTAAAAATGACGCTTTGAGGTTCATATCAAGTGATGGATCTGACATAACCATTTTCTTGCCGCCGCATGTCGCCGCCGCAACTGCTGCCGCGTTTAACGCCGCAATGGCAGAGCAGGCCGAAACAGAAGGAACACCAGCATGACCCCGCGCGAGCCTTACGGCATTCAAGAGCCTGCCGCCCTACGCCAGCAGCGCGCCAACGTCTGCTACATCGAAACAATCACGCGCAGCCAGCCATCGAAAGAGGTGCGCAGGCAGTCAGACGATTACCGCGTGACAGCGGGTTTCTACTGGCCCGCGTTTGTCGCGCTGGTGTTCATCTTCATTGCCGCGCTTGTCGCGCTCTTGCATTTCGATCCCATCGGCAAGCTGGCCGCGCATCGTTATGAGGTGCAAAATGGGATTGATTGAACTTTACAACATGGGTCTGAGTGGCCGGGAAGTCGGCAACAGGCTCGGCATTTCAAAATCAGCCATTCATAGAAGGTTGACGCGCGCCAATCGTGCTGGTCACGTTGTTTACCCGCGAAAAGCAGAAAACTATTTCTACGAAAAAATGAAGAAGTTTGGCATTAGTCGCGGATCAATCAAGGACGTGCTTCGTGATACCGATGAAGATTTTGAAAATTGGCTGGCCAATCGCGTGATTGAAATGCAATGTGAAAGCATATCTGAATACATCCGCGAAACGCTTTTGGAGAAATACTACAACGAGGTGCATTAAGATGGATAAGCTGAAAGAGATTTTGTCAAACGTCACGCATGTGCAGGCAACATACATTATCTGCGTTTATCAAAACGGGGTTTTCACAGACATTGATGACGCCCGCGTTTACCCAGAAAGCGCTTATGGTGCCTTTGTGGAAAGCCTGAAATACTGGCCACCAGAAGATGTTTGCGTCATCAAAGTTTTGAACTCAAAACCGCCGATCCCGCTCAACGTCACGCACCATTTTGTGAAGTGCTACACTGAATTGTGCGAAAATCGCGGCATTGATAACGTGTTTAACAACACTGGCGAAGGCTGGCTTTAATTAGTCTCATTCCGAAGTCTCCTGATCTGTTGAGTGCCGACTAGGCGGATACCATCTGCGCAACACTCCATCATCATCTTCACAGTAAAATGTGCGGCTTTTCATTTCGTCAATCCGTCTGCGGTAGTAACTGACCAGCATCAATGCCTCATCTTTTTTCATCTATTTGCCCTCCTTGTCGTTGACGTAGGCGACTAAAGTTTTCCCACTGTCGGTCAGGTATAAATAAACGGACAGCCCATCCCGCATCAGCCCCATCCCGTTACGCGAACCGCACCGCTCAATAGTGCCGACATTGGCCCTTGCCATGTCAGCCACAATCGCGAACTGGTCCTTGGTCGCGTTACGGATTTTCAGATCAATCATTCGCCTGACCCTCCTCATTATCAATTTCTACATCGGCAAGCGGCGTGTCAGGTTC
>TARA_R110002153_G_scaffold52868_2_pt1 | contig 10228 bp, 8 predicted proteins | sample TARA_R110002153 | Tara Oceans TARA_R110002153 (sample SAMEA4398193) | marine metagenome | biome: Polar Biome; feature: [SRF] surface water layer (ENVO:00010504); material: water (ENVO:00002006), including particulate matter (ENVO:01000060) such as... | depth 5 m
CGCCTTATCAAATAAACAATATCAAAGAAAACCCTGATGAGCTCTATATGTGCTATTGGATGAAAACTGATGATGTTTCATTAAAAGGCAAAGATATTTGGCGCCCCTTTTGGGAATATAAAACTGAGAATTACGCTTCTTACAAAGATGGTTTTAGAATGATCGCCTTTATGGCTACAGATATTAGAGGTACACCTTATTGGCAGTTTCAAGGAGATATTGGACCACAACAACCTGTTTGGCGAATAGAGAATTATGATATTCCTTTAATTACCAATGAGTGGTTCAAAGTAGAGTATTATTTAAAATGGAGCGACAAAAATTTAAAACAATCGTTTTCAAAACACCTCTTAAAGTGTCTAATTATATCTTACTAGTATCACCACTTACGGAACTCTTTTTTTTACTTGACCAATTTTCTATTTCTTGAACTCTTTTAGAAGTTAGATTTTTGTTCTGTGTTTCAAAAATAGATTTAACCTTATTTGATTTTTCGAGATTGATTAACTTAACAATACTTTCTTCAACTTCATTTTCTGATGATGGAACTTTGGAATTTAAATTATTATTCGAAAATAAATTCCGTTCTGTTTTAGGCACCTCAGCACCTATTTCTTTTTCTTCAAATTCTTCAAAAACACCTAAAAAAGGAAGAAGATATAGCAAGCTCCCAAAACAGACTGCTACAATTAAGCTTAAATTAATCTGTAAATCATTTGTAAAAAAAGTAATAACAATCAAGGTAAGATTACTCATAAAAAGCAAAAATGTAGCTTGCTTATGATTAAGACCAAGTCGTAATAATCGATGATGAATATGATTTTTATCTGCAACAAAAGGACTTTTCTTTTGCATCATTCGAACAACAAAAACTCGAAGTAAATCGAACATTGGATAAGATAAAATTGCTAATAATAATATGGAGGAATTACTAGAATTATAAAACTGAACATTCTCTGGATTAATATTGAGGAACTTAATTCCCTGATAGGCCAATAAAAACCCTACGATTAAAGAACCACATTCGCCCATGAAAATTTTACGATCCTTAGAAAAATTATATTTCAAAAAACCTAGCAACGAGCCTATTAATACGGCGGATAGCAAAGTCATCATAAAATCATTGGCCATAAAAAAAGCAATTCCAAAGGCAAGGCTAGCCAATATAGAAATAGAAGCCAACAAACCGTCAATACCATCTATCAGATTAACGGAATTTATAACTAAAACAAAAACAAAAATTGTAAATAGTATGGAACCAAAATATGGCAATTCGCCTATTCCTAATAAACCGTGAAAATCGGTAATTCTAACCTCTTGAAGCACACAAACCATAGAAACAGCAATTAATTGAATTACTAATTTCTTTTTAGGTGTCATAAGCACTAAATCATCTTTTACACCTAAAAATAACAATATGATGGTCGCGGATAGTAAAGAAAGTAAATTACTTAAATCTGTAACTGTATTATTTAGAAATGGAACAAAAAGCAAAAGTGTTAATGAGAATGTGATAAATAAACCCATGCCACCTAGGTTAGGTACTTTATTGGTATGAACTCTTCTCTTCTCAGGCTCATCCATTAATTTTTTTGTCTTTGAAACGTAAATAATAACAGGATAAAGGTTGAGCCTTGTCGCCATTACATAAGCAAGAATTGCTGAAGTAACAGTTAAAAAAGGTAGACTATAGACCATTTCTTGGATTGAATCCATTAATTATTTAATTAACCCCTCATATAAATCACCATTGAGATTCTTATGAAATTGGTTTATATTAATTCTAATATTTAAATTAATGAACATGTAAAATTTGGGACAAAAAAAGAAAAATCATCCTTTTCTCATGATAAACCTAAGGCCTATGTTTAATAATTTTGGGTTCTTTCGATATGATGCAAGCAAAATCGTTGTTCGGCATAATCCCCAGTATCATTTGGCTAATCGTTGAATAACCATCTTACTTATTAGTTTTAATGGGTATTTCAAACATTGTAGATTAAATCTTACAACTAATGCAAATTATCATTTCCCCACTTAAGGATTCACAGTTAAAACAAACACGATTCTTATCTAGAGAGCAAATAATTTTCAGATTATAATTAAAAACCCATCTACTGTATTTCGACCGAATACCTTCCTTTAAATTGGTGATTTCAATACAACCCCTCCTCTTAAATTTCAAAGGAGGTAATTCATGAAAAATTTCTATCAAATTCGCTAACTTTACTTTTCTAATTTATTTTATCGTATTTGTATACCATCATTGACATAGAGACCACCGGAAACGGAATAAAAGGCAACAAAATAACCGAGATTTCCATATTTAAATATAATGGTCATGAGGTAGTCGATGAATATACCTCATTGGTAAATCCACAATGTGAAATACCTTCATTTATAACGGGTCTTACAGGAATTGATAATAACATGGTGCGCAATGCACCTCTTCTAGAAGAAATTATACCTGAAATTGAAGCAATTACAAAAGACACCATTTTCGTTGCCCATAGTGTGAACTTTGATTACAACGTCATCAAAAACGAATTTAAACAACTTGGTCATGATTTTTCTAGAAAAAAGCTCTGTACTGTACGTCTTTCAAGAAAGTTACTGCCAGGTTATAATTCCTATAGCTTAGGTAAATTAACTGCTGCTTTAGGTATTCCATTAACCGATCGCCATAGAGCAAGAGGTGATGCCCATGCAACTGTTTTTTTGTTTCATAAACTATTAAGGGCTGAAAATGCAGAAAGTGTTTTTAAGTTATTCTTAAACTCAAAATCACAAGAAGCTACACTACCACCTGCATTGCCAAAAGAGGAGTACGAAAAACTGCCGACAACCCCTGGCGTGTATTATTTTAAAAATGAAAAGGGAAAGATTATTTATGTTGGTAAGGCCATAAACATTAAAAAAAGGGTTCTAGGCCATTTTTACGATAAGAAAACAAAAGAAATTACGCTTTGCTCAGAAACTGCCTCTTTAGATTTTGAAGAAACTGGGAATGAATTAATTGCTTTATTGAAGGAATCTGCTGAGATTAAACACCTATACCCTAAATATAATAGTGCTCAAAAAAGAACTATACAGCAATATGGTATTTTCAGCTATGAAGATCGTAACGGTGTAATTCACTTAGCCTTCAATAAAATAAAAATGACACCTAATGCTCTTGCCATATGCTACAGCCCAACTGAAGCCAGACAGTATTTAGAAGCGTTATGCAACACCTTTGAGCTTTGCCCAAAATATTGTCATTTACAAGAAAATGTTTCAAGCTGCTCTCATTATAAGATCAAACAATGTATCGGCATATGTTCTGACATAGACTTAGTGAACAGTTATAATGAACGGGTACAAGAGGCCATAAAAAGTTTAAAAGAGATTCAATCAGATTTAGTCATAAAAACTAATGGCAGAAATGCCGAAGAGAATGCCTTTGTCATTATTCAAGAAAATAGTTACGCAGGTTACGGCTTCATACCAAAAGAATTTTCCATAGAACATATAGAAGATCTGGAAACCTTTATTATACCGCAGAAAAATACACTAGAGACACAAAGAATTGTTGAAAGCTATATGCGAAAAAACCCTAATGCAATTTTCGCTCTTTAGTCAGAACACTTTAATTGATTTAGTCCTTCATTTTCTTGTACATCCTAATTACAAAAAGCAACCACAACATAAAGACTATGGAGATAAAAATTGAATATAATAGAACAAATTCCATTACTTTTTATATTTAAGATAATTCATAAAACCTAGAATAGTTGGCGCCCAAAATGCAATAAAGATTGCATCCAATTTCTTTCCAGATAGGAAAAGTACTTCCGATACAATTATTATAGAAATAACTACCAATAACATTATAACATTCATTAGGCCAATACGCTCTATAAAATTTTTAAACATTGCCGCAATTTAAATCCTACTTAAAGGTATTAATTAATACTATTTAAACTAAGACACTTTATTCTATTCAAATAATAAAGTGTCCTATATATTATAATGTTGTGGGGCAAACATAATTTGTTGTACGAACGCCTTCTTTTTTAAGCGCGCCAAAACCTCCTTTTACATCTATCAAATTATGAATACCGCGACTTTTTAAAATGGATGATGCAATAACTGACCTATAACCACCTGCGCAATGAACTAAAAAATCTCCCTTCTCAGGATATTCTGCTAAATGCTTATTTAGTTCACTTAAAGGTGTGCTTTCAGCATCTAGAACATGTTCGCTCTTAAACTCACCTTTCTTACGAACATCAAAAACCTTAATATTAGTACTGTCTATCATCTTCTTAGCCTCCTCTGCGCCAATAGAAGTGATTTTATCGATTTCTTTACCTGCTGCTTTCCAAGCTTCGACACCTCCTTTTAAATATCCTATAGATGCGTCGAACCCTACCCTAGACAATCTAGTTACGGCCTCTTCTTCCATTCCCTCTGGTATCACCAACAACAATGGTTGTTTTGTGTCTGCAATTAAAGCGCCTACCCATGGTGCAAAATCCCCATTTAAACCAATAAATATTGATCGAGGAATATGGCCTTTTACAAATTCATCTTGATGTCTAACATCCAACACCAAGGCTTCAGATTCATTCGCTATTAATTCGAATTCTTCAGGTGAAAGACCTTTGGTACCTCGGTCTAAAACCCTTTCAATATCCTCATAGCCTTCCTTATTCATCTTTACATTTAGTGGGAAATACTTTGGTGGAGGTAATAATCCGTCTGTAACCTCTTTTACAAACTCTTCTTTGGTCATATCTGCCCTTAGAGCATAGTTCATCTTCTTTTGATTACCCAATGTATCGACCGTTTCTTTCATCATATTTTTACCACAAGCAGACCCTGCACCGTGTGCTGGGTATACAATGACATCATCTGATAAGGGCATAATTTTAGTACGCAAGCTATCAAATAAGGTTCCGGCCAATTGTTCTTGTGTCATGTCGGCAGCTTTCTGTGCTAAATCGGGCCTACCTACATCACCTAAAAATAAGGTGTCACCAGAAAAAATCGCATGGTCTTTTCCTTTTTCATCTCTTAATAGATATGTGGTGCTCTCCATAGTATGACCAGGAGTATGTAATACTTTAAAAGTAATTTTACCTAATTTAAACTCTTGACCATCTTTTGCGATAATAGCATCAAAAGAAGGATTTGCAGTTGGCCCAAAAATTATTGGAGCCCCAGTTTCTTTAGATAGAGTTACATGACCACTTACAAAGTCGGCATGAAAATGAGTTTCAAAAATATATTTAATTTTTGCCTTGTCGTTCTTTGCTCTTTTCAAATAAGGAGTAACCTCACGTAAGGGATCTATAATAGCTACTTCTCCATCACTCTCAATATAATAAGCTCCTTGAGCCAAACATCCTGTATATATCTGTTCTATATTCATAATTCATTAATATTTATCAATATACCACTTGATTCTCAACCTTCAAAATACGAGGTATAATCAATTCGACTATAATTTTTCTTTTGCCACTTTACTGTTTTCATAAGCCACTTTGGCTGCTAACAATGAAATTTCATTCGGATTATCATAAAAATCTACCGCCTCTTTCGTTTTTACGAATAAAAACTCTCGTTGTAATTCTTTAATAATTCCTGTATTAAAAATAATATCTCGTGTTGGTCCAATCGCACCCGCCATATAAAATTGGATACCTCTTTCACGAATATCATGAATGAGTTTTGTAAGCATATCTGCTGCAGTGGCATCTATATAATTTATTGCTTCTGCATTAAGAATAATTCCTTTTAAATTAGAGCCTTTTGCTTTCATATGCTTTAAAAGCTGCTTTTTAAAATATCCTGAGTTACCAAAATACAATTGTGAATCGAATCGTACAATCAATAAATCATCTCGAACCACAACCTCATCAGCAAATCGGATTACATTCTTATAATAGTCGGAATTTCCAATATTACCTATCTCAACAAAATGTGGTTTAGATGTTCTATATACCATGAGTAATAAAGAACATAAAACTCCGATCAAAATACCTTGAGTAATTCCCATAAACAGGGTAATAAAAAAAGTAACCATCAATACAAAAAATTCATCTTTTCTGTTTTTCCACAGGTGTTTGCAATACTTTACATCGACCAGATTCACCACCGAAACCATAATAATACTTGCTAAAATAGCATTTGGCAAATATTGAAATAAAGGTGTTAAAAACAGTAATGTAAGTACGACTAACAAAACACTGAACACACCAAACAAATTTGTCTTCGCACCTGCATCATAACTAATTGCTGACCTTGAAAAGCTAGCAGTAACCGGATACCCTTGAAATAAAGAACCGACTATATTAGAAGTACCCAAGGCAATTAATTCTTGATTGGCCTGTATTGTTTCCTCTCCACTTTTATCTTCCAAGGCTTTACCTATTGATATAGCTTCTAAATATCCCACAAGGGCTAGGGCAACTGCAATAGGCCATAATTGCCTTAGGTCCTCTAAATCTATGGTAGGTATTACAAACGAAGGCAATCCTTTTGGGACAATGCCTACTAACTTAATTCCAAACGTTTCCATCTGAAAAACATACACTGCCAATATGCCCAAGACTACGATTATTAATATACCCGGAATATTTTTATTCCATTTTTTAAAACCTATCAAAAGTCCAATACCAACTATGCCGAGACCAAAATCGAACAAATTTATTTCACTTAATTTATAAAAAATATTAAGAACTGTCTCGTAGATTTTATTGCTATTTTCTACCGATATTCCTAGAAGATGTTTTAACTGACTTAGTATAATAATTATTGCAGCTGCAGAAGTAAACCCACTAATTACGGGTTTGGATAAAAAATTGACCAAAAAACCCATTCGAAGAACACCCAATACTAATTGTATAGCACCAACCATAAGGGCTAAAACAACCACCATTTTAATGTAATTCTCAACTCCTGTGATTGCCAAAGTACCTAAACCTACTGCGACTAATAATGAGTCCATAGCAACTGGCCCCACTGCTATTTTTCGTGAAGTACCTAAGAATGCATATGTAAGTACAGGAAACAATGCTGCATATAAACCGTGAACAGGAGGAAGCCCTGCAATCATGGCATACGCCATACCCTGAGGAACCAAAACAATACCAACAGTTAAGCCTGCCAGTAAATCTTTAATAAAATAGGCTTTTTTATAGGTAGATACCCAATCCAAAAATGGAAACAAATTCCTCACATGGTAAATTTAATCATTTCACTGAGCATACGAAGAGGTATTTACAACCATTACTTTACAGGTTTAAAAGTCTATTAAATTCTAAAGATTTTTCAACCCAAAAATCTAAATCATCTTCGCTATCAAAACCATCAGCGCCTATAAATAAGAATCCGCGCATGGGTTTACCGGTGAAATCCATTGGTTTACTACCAGGTTGATTCAATAATTCTTCATAATTTAATTTTCCAACTCGTACCATTACCTTATCCTCTTCACTTTTTTTATCGAAAAGAATTCCTACACACATTTTACCATTTACCATAAAGGTGAGACCGCCCATCATCTTTTTCTCTTCAATTTCACCCTCACCTTTTAGTCGTTGTCGAATTCGGTCTGCTAAATACTCACTGTACGCCATTGGTTAAAAATTTAGTTCTTCGGCTGCCAATTCTTTGTACGCTACTTCATCTGAAATAGAATCTACGTTACCCTCATAACTTTTTCCTCGAAGTTTACCTACAGAATATGCATGAAGCTGTACATCGCCACCAGACTTTACTATTGATTTTAGATCATGTTCAAAATCTTGTTTTGAAGCCAACCACTGTTCTTCCATCTCAGTTAGAAGCATTAATGGCATGCGTGGACCATTCAATTTAGGATTGTTATGAATCTTACTCATGATATCATTACCCTCTGTAGTTACTATTGAAAATGAATTTACTACACCGCCATTTTCATGATTTACCCATTCAGACCAAAGTGCTGCCATAGCTAAAGGTTCTTTATTTTTTTGCTGGATAAAAAACGGATATACTTGATTTTTATAATGGTGATGTTCATAAAATCCGTCAACATAAAGAATGCATCTTTTCTCAGTTGCGGCGTCTCTAAATGCAGGTTTTTCAAAAATGGTTTCTACCCTAGCATTTAAAGTATTGTTCCAAATTTTCTTTTGCTGTTCAACACTTTTAACCCAATGTGGAATGAGTCCCCAAGTGGCCACAATTGGATAAAATGGGTCATCATTGGTATAAATCAACACCTCAGGATGCGAAAACCCAGACGCATGGTGCAATGGTAAATCGGTTAACGGAGCCAACTTTTCAATAATCTCTTCAATCGCCTTTAAATCTTGATTTCTTGTTGCTCGTTTTAATTGTGCCTCTAAACTGGCTTTTATATCGTAACACATTTTTCCAATATTTAAGGTAAGCTAAAAACTACATTGGCTTCAATACTACTTTAAAATCGCTCGGTTTATTGGTTAAGTGCATAAAACCGTCAGCTAAATTTTCCTGTTTTACCTCATAGGGATAAAAAGTAATAGGCTCTATACATACCATATTAGGCACTTCGGTCCAAAGCATAAAATGTTTAAAACCTTCCGTTGAAATTTGTAATTTTTTTTCGTCACTTAAGCTAATAACATTCGTGTTAGGCACTTGCAATGCCTTACTACCTACTGCCATCACCTCATCAATTGAAATATCCTTATCGCCGACTGAAATTATTGGGTTTTTAGAATGAAGCATAAATGCAGGATGATATCCCAGCATAAACGGCATACCTTGATCCCCAGCAATAGTAAAGGTTATAACCAACTCATCATCCTTTAGCTCAAATGTCTTATTAAATTCAAAATCATATGGCCAGCTAAGCTTTTCAGTGCTTGATTTTGTAGGATATTTAGAATTAACTACCTCTTTATTGGCTTGATATTTCTTAATAAAAACAGCTTTACTTTCGGTACTTTGAGTAATTGTATATGTCATTTCTCGAAGCAAACCATGCTGGTCTTGTATCGCAACGCCTTTTGGTGTACTTACTTTAAACCCAGCTTCGTTTGTTGGGCCAATAATTGGAAACATTTCGGTATCGACACTTCGCCAACCAGGATTCCCTTTTTGGTGCATAAATTCATGACCAGAAACTTGATACCCTACAAGTTCTCCGCCTTCAATGGTTACTGTTTGATTTCCGACCTTAAGTGTTGTTATATTACTCATTTATCAATCTGTAAATTAATAGTGCCGTTCTTTTGGTAAGTGCTTCAATAGTATTCAAATTAACCGTTTCTTCAGGTGTATGGGCCGCATTCCCCATAGTACCTAAACCATCTAAACAATCTACATATTCCGCAACGAAAGATGTGTCTGCCGCACCTCGCTTACCAGGATCATATGCAATAACTTCACCTTGTTTTAAATCTTGACTTACAATATTTAATTTAGCCAACAAAGCTTCGTTGCCTCTTGTAGGTTGCATGGCAGGGTAGCTATCAGTAAAGGTAACTGTCGCCGAAGTGTGAGGTAAATTTTCAGCAACAACCGCTCTCATTTTATCACGTGCACGTTCTTTTTGCTCTTCGGAAATAAAACGGAGTCCGCCACGAACCTCTGCCTTTTGGGCAACTACATTTGTTTTACCGAAAACAGTGCCTTTACTTGTCATTTCATCAAATTCTACAAAAGTACCACCTAGCAAAGTACCCGGATTAAAGGTCAATAAATCTTCACCTCTAACATCAGTATAAAATCCGTTTAAAATCCGTGACATTTCAAAAATAGCTCCTGCACCGGTATTTTCACTGAAAATTCCAGAAGAGTGGGCTCTTTTACCTTCCACTACTACTTTCCAATCAGATGAACCTCTACGTGCTACAGTAGCATAATTAAATCCGGTTGAAGTTTCAAAACCTAAAGCTATATCACTTCTTTTTGCAGCGGCAATTAAGTCTTTTCTACTTTCTTCTAAAGGGTCGCCCGTACTTTCTTCATCTCCTGTAAAGGCCACAATAATTTGGGCATCATTTAAAAGTCCGTTTTCTTTCAATGCCTTCAAAGCATAAAGTACGATTACATCGCCACCTTTCATATCATTGCCCCCAGGCGCATGTGCGATAGAATCATTGACCATTTCGAAAGTCTGGAACGGACTATCTTCTTCAAAAACAGTATCTAAATGACCGATAAGCAATAATTTCTTGCCTTTAGAACCTTTAATTTCAGCAAATAAATG
>TARA_R110002153_G_scaffold163838_1_pt1 | contig 10219 bp, 7 predicted proteins | sample TARA_R110002153 | Tara Oceans TARA_R110002153 (sample SAMEA4398193) | marine metagenome | biome: Polar Biome; feature: [SRF] surface water layer (ENVO:00010504); material: water (ENVO:00002006), including particulate matter (ENVO:01000060) such as... | depth 5 m
TACCCTTACCACAAGATAAGTTTGATAGACAACAACAAGATATTCTGATAAGAGAATTAGAGAGTATTATTGAACAACTAAACTTTACGTACCAACAAGACATACGTGAAGAATTAACAGCAAGGACCTGGTATTTAGGATGAGTGACGTTTATAGAAATAGCAGTGTAGTACTTACCAATAGTAATCAAACAACAGTATATACCGTGCCTACAGCTGATGCTGACATTGTGCCAAAACAAAAACCGGTGCAATCTTTAGTAAGTTCTATTAGAGCTTGCAATAAAAGTGGTGGTGCATTAACGTTAACCCTAGTTTATACCGATGCAAGTCTTGGTGCAGATGTAACTATAATTAATACCTTATCTATTGCTAGTAATACTGCTGTAGAATTATTAGACAGATCTTTCGTTTTAGAAAATAGTGATGCTTTAAAAGCAACTTCTTCAGGGACTGGAATGGATATAATTGTATCAGTATTGGAGATATCTTAATGAAAAAAATACAAGAAGCTAAAACTATAGGTCACGAAATGGTTGAAGGTAAGAAAATACCGGTTATTCAACCTGAGGTTTATCATAGAATCTATTGCAAAAATTGTGAGAATGAGGTAGATTCAGAGGAAGAAGCAATAGGTACGTGTTCTGATTGTGGAAAAGATTGGTCAATTCATATGGCTAAAGATATACACGTTAAAGTTATCCAGTTGCCTATGGGTTCTGGAACCGGCGAATAAACAAGCTTAGCCACCTTGCGGTAATGTATGGATGATGTTTTAGATATCATGGAACTTTTTAAAAGTTCCTATCCTTCCTGGAGGAATGAAAGTATTAAAAGCATTTATTATCACATTTATCCCTCTATAGCTCTAAAACAATATGCTGTTAATAAAGATGAAAACGGTGAGATTTATGGTTATACAAATTGGGCTTTTTTTAATAAAGAAGCCGAAAAACATTTTTTAGACAATCGATTTGTAAGAATGAAAGATTGGCAAACTGGAGACAAACTTTGGATCATAGATTCAATTTATACAAACGAACATAATAATATGAAATTTAATAAAACATTTTTTACACATTTATTCGGAGTTGGTCAAACAGTAAACTGGTTGCGTTTAGCACCTAATGGTTTATTAAAAAAAACATTTAAAGTTACTACAAAGGAGCATTGGTTATAATGGGTTCAGTTAAGAAAAAAGTAAATAAAGTATTTAATAAAGCTGCAGATAAATTAATACCAAAAGAACTAGCTCCTTTTTTACCTTACGCTTCCTTGTTACTACCTTTTATGGGTCCCATGGCTGGTATTATGGGTTCTACTGTAGGACGTTATGCTATTCCACAACTGTTAACTGCTTTAGGCTCTGCTAAATCAACCGGTGAAGTTGATTTAAAAAAGCAAGCTATAGCTGCTGCTTCTAGTTATTTAGGTGGACCTGGTGATAAGACAGCCACTAACATGGAAAAAGCTTATTTAAAACAAAATCCAAACGCGGCTATGTCCTCAACTTCTGCAGGAGTTCCAAACGCTATTTCAGGAGCTAGTGGCCCGGTCAATACAACTTTTCAAGACTTTACAAAAATAGATGCTGATGCACTAGACAAGTTTGCAAAAACATACAAACCTACCGGCAATGCTTTTTTATCTAATGCACAAGACTTTGGTACAGGTTTACAAAGAACAGCAAGTGGTGCTGATGGTTTCCTGAGACAAGCTAGTTTAATAGGAACACCTTTACTTACTCAAGGTGGTATTGATATAGCAGAAGGTGCCATCAAAGATCAAGAAGAAGAGCTTGCAAATAGAAAAGCTGGTATTAGCAATTATAGAGCTGCTTCAGGAGCTTTAAGTGATTACTATACTGACATGGAAGGTGACTATGATCGATTATATGGTGGGTTAGATTATGGAAAAAGATTTATGAGAGCCGCAAATGGTGGTCGTGTTGATATGAACATGGGCGGTGTTCCATCTGAAATGCTGGCACTAGAACAAATGATGCCACAACCAAAACCAGATCCAAACTTTTCAAAGTTTATGGAGCAAATGCGGGAAGCTTCTATGAAAGGAACACCAGGAATTCCTGAAGGAGCTGGTGGTTCTTCTATTTTTGACAAACTTAAAAGCGTAACAACGCCAGCAAGAACAGGTTTAGAAGCTTTAAGTGAACGGATGAATCCTATGTTACCTAAAGCTAGGTTAGAAAAACCAGGCGTAGAAGAAGAAGAATTATTAAGAAAACTGCAAAGAGAAGAACAAGATATGTCGCGACAAGACGCTGAAAGTAGTTTATCAGAATTGTTTTTTGAATTAATGGGCAGACCAGAAGATCAATATAATCAAGGTGGTCGTGTTGGTATGAACATGGGTGGAAATCCTGGTGATGATATAAGCCCAGCAAGAATGAAAGAGTTTGTAGACTTTGCTCTTTCTGATGGTTATGACATGGAAGAAGCTTTGGAATACGCTAAGAGAATGGCGGCTGGAGAAACACAGTATAATCAAGGTGGACGTGTTGGTTATAATCAAGGCGGTTCAAGTGGTATGTCTTTAGTAGATAATAAAGGTGGTTTAACTGGGTTTGGTGGCAAAGTAAAAGATCAAATGGGTTTAGCTGGTTTGTTTGAATTATATAATTTACTTGGTCCAGCTTTAGGAATGAACCAAGGCGGTCGTGTTGGTATGAATGAAGGGGGTTCAGAAACGGATTATGAAAAACCTTTTAATATTGATTATGGACCAGATAATCGTTCAGGTCCTTTAGCCTCAATAGCTAATGCTATTACTGATATGGCACCTGGAGATTTTATTGACAAAGGTATAGTAGGTATAAGAGATTTACTAGGTATTGAATCAGAGTATGAAGAATATTTAAGAATTATGGAAGAATCAAATAGAGAGTCTAGAGAAGAAAATAACATGGGCGGTCGTGTTGGTTATAACATGGGCGGTATGGGTAGTATTCCACAAACCCCAATGGTACCACAAGGCCAACAACTAGATGGTCGCGGTGGCGGTTTTATTCCGATGGGTGCACAAGAAAAAAAAGATGATGTGCCAGCAATGCTAGCAAAAAATGAATTTGTTATGACATCTGATGCAGTGCGCGCAGCAGGTGGTGGTAGTATAGAAAAAGGTGCACAGAAAATGTATGATGTTATGAACAATTTAGAGGCACAAGTATAATGGCAACTTATGACGAAATTTTAAAACAGATTCAAACCTCACAAGATAAACTTGATCCATCCTCTATTTCGGTTAGTCAGAAAAGTCCACAACTAGAAGCCTTAATGGGTATCTATGGACCTGAGTTAGCTAATGTACTGAAGTCTCCTATTGATTTAAAAAAAGCAGGAGCATTACCTCAAGCAGCTGGACAAAACCAATTACAACAACAAGCAATACAAATGCAGCTTAACCAAGCTGGTTATGGACAAGCAAATTTTGGAAACGAGGGTCAGTTTACCGGTATTCAAGGAGCTAGCGCAGCTAATCCTTATGGTAACACAGCAGCAGGTGGGCAAGCTACAGGGATAGGTGGCTATCAACAATATTTAAATAATGCTTCAGCTGCAGGACAAGCAGCACAAGATATGATTATTGATCCAGTAACTGGACAAGCTAGGCCAGCTCCTAGTGCAGATGCTATTGCTAGCGCAGCTAATTATGGAGATTTAGCTGGACAAGCAGCAATTGCGGGACAAGGTGCAAGCGATCCTTATACACAAGCAGCACAAGGTTATACTGGTGCTAACGCTTATCAACAATTTATGTCGCCGTATCAACAAGAAGTTATTGATGCCACGCAAGCTGATATGTCAAATCAATTACAACAACAACAAGCACAATTAGGTGCAAGTGCAGGTAATGCATTTGGAGGTGGACGTTTTGGAGTAGCTGAAGGCCAACTAGCCGCGTCTGGCGCATTAGGCTCAGCTTTAGCTGGAGCACAATTAAGACAACAAGGATTTGGTATGGCTAATCAATTAGCTAATCAAGCCTTTGGTCAACAAATGAATATGGGTACACAAGCAATGCAACAAGCGGGACAGAATCAAAATGCATATTCACAAGCACAACAAAATCAATTAGCAACTGGCCAAGCACAGTCAGGGCAATTTCAAACGCAACTAGGTAACTTTGGTGCACAACAACAAGCACAACAAGGACTAGCAACATTGCAACCACAACTAGCAGCGCAACAAATTGGAGCTATTGGTCAAATGGGTGCACAACAACAAGCACAACAACAAGCTATTTTAGATACCACAACACAGCAAAATAAAATGCAAGCGTACGAACCGTACGATCGTATGGGTTTCTTTGGATCACAGTTAACTGGTTTATTAGGTGGTTACCCACAAGGTAATACTTTCTCTTCTGTACAACAACAACAACCAAGTCCAACTGCAGGGATACTTGGTTTACTAACTGGAGTAGGTTCTTTAGCAACAGGTATAGGATCTATGATGGGCAATAGACCTGTAATGGGATAATAAAATTATGAGTACAACTTTAAAAAGAAAAATGTTTAAAATGGGTGGTAAGGTCGATGCACACGGTGTTGGTATTACTTCAGGTTTAGAAAAAAGAACTGGTATGAATCAAGGTGGTAGGGTAGATCGTGGTATAGTTGGTTATCAACCAAAAGATCATCCAGCGCGACAAGGTAACAGAGAAGGTCACAGTGGGTATGCTATAGGCAACGCTATATTCAATAGTTTAAAAGGTGTTGCTTCTCTGGGTTTAGCTGGTAAAGGTGGAACAATTAACGCCCTTAAAATGCTTAAGGACAACCCAAAAGAAGCATATGCTTTAATTAAACAGTATGGAGTTAAAGGGGCGGCTGAAGTTATGGAAATGGCTGCTAAAGCCCGTTCTACAACAGGTGGTGCTACAAGTTATTTAGGTGGTAATATTGGTAACGCAGCAAAATTAGCTAATCAAGTTAAAAATTATAAAAGTCCTATTCTTCAACAAGGCTTAGGTTTAAATCAGTTAGGTGGTGCTACAAGTGGTATTGCTAGGGCTGGTTTAAAAGGTGCACTGCAAGTAGGTGCCGGAACAGGTATTGGAACGGCTCTTCTATCTGAAGAAGGCAATGATGATATGGTAGCTGAAAGGATTGCTAGAGGTATAGGTAAAACATCATTGGATTTAGGAACAGGAGCTGGTATTGGTACTTACCTAGGTCAATCATTAAGAAGTTCAGATGAAAATCCAAAACAAACTAGTTTATATAATTTACTTGCTGGTAAACCAGCGGACAAAAAAGTAGAAGATGTTCCAGAAGGTGAGGTTATGTCAGTAGCAGATCGAGAAGAAAAAGCTTACGCAGAAATGCAAACAGAAGCATCTCGAAAAGCTGAAATGATGTATCAAGCTTTAAATGGTGGTGTTAATAAAATGGCTGCTATTAGTGCTGGTTTAGCTGCTGCTACACCATACATTGCAAATGAACAATACGCTGAAGGTGCCGCAGCTTTCACTCAAGGGTTACAACCAGAAATAGCTAAAGATGATGCTTTAAGACAACAAATAGGTGGTCAAGTTTTAAGTGATATGCAAAATCAAACCGACTTAGAGAATAAGTTTGTAAATACTTTAATTGGTTCAGGAGATGGAACTACCGCAGCAGAAGCTAGAAGACTATACAAAGCTGATAGAGAAATAGGTTTAGAAAATATTGGTGAAGCTACGATAGTTAATGGTAAGGTAAATGTTACAAAACCTGGTGTTTATGTGGACAAAACCGGTTATTCAGGAAAACTTTATATAGCAGTTAATAAAGATAAAGAAGTAGAAGCGTTTGATGTTGTAGAAGAAGCGGTAGAGTTCTCTAACACTGCAACAGCTTAAGGGTATTTAAAGATGGCTAAACTTACTTTAGGTGAGGACAATAGAGTAGGAACCATTCAATCTGTCTTATCTGGAATTGGTGCAGGTTTAATTGACATTCCTAAAGGTGCTTTTAGTTTAGGAGCCGCTTTAGTTGATTTAGGCGCAGGTACAAACAGTGCAGCCAAAGTAGAAAACTGGTTTGATGACTTAACTACTTTAGACGAAGCTGCTGAAGCTACCACTGCTGGAAAAATTACTCGTATTATTGCTAACTTAGGGGTTCCCGGAACGGCTGCTTTTAAGGCCGGATCGCGGCTCGCGAAAAGTGCTATTAACGCCAGAAAAGATTCTAAGTATTTAACTATTACCAAAGACTTAGATGATAAACTTCAAACAACTTTAACTGCTCGAGGTAAACTAAGTACTACTTTAGGTGGTGTTGCTGGTGTTGCTGCATCTGATGCAATCTTTGTAGGGGACGCTGCACAAGTTGGAACTTTAGGGGATGCCTTCAATATGGGTCCTACTCAATTATCGGATGATACTAACAACTCAAGTCGTTTGTTAATGAATCGTGTAAAGTTTGGTTTAGACTCAGCTTTCTTAGGTAGTATTATTGGTGGAACGGGAAACGCTATAGGTCAAGCTATAGGTCGTAGTAAACAGTTAAAACGTAATAACGACTTTATTGATAAAATATTAGATTATACTTTACCACAAGGTAGACAAACTACGGAAGGTTTTGAGTTATCACGTTCTTTCAAAGGTGCTAGAGCAGCTGACGTAGATAAGATACAAAGAAAACAAAGACAACTAGATCAGATTATTGATAGTAATTATGGTCTTTTATCTAAATTAACTGGTTGGGGAGTAATGAAAGAAAGGCAAGCTATTACTGAAATAGTGAATAATGCTTTAGTAAGTACTTCTAAAAAAAAGGGACCTTCAGTAAAAGATGTTTTTGATGATGCTGGGGAATTAATTGGTGGTAAATTTAGTTTAGGCGACATGGATCCTAAAGCTTTAGATGCACTTAGAAAACTTAAAGTTAATGGAAAGTCTATAGACGCTACTAAAATTATTAATAATTTAACTGAAAGCAGGAAGATAATGGAAGGTTCTTTCTCTGCTATTGGTGAAAATATACTTAAGCAAGGACCTGATCTTAAATCTATAGCAAAAGGAACTTCAATAAGTGATGCAATGAAAACTTCTTGGAATAACTATAAACAAGCTTTTACAGATAAATCACAAGATTGGATGGAGGGTACTTATCGTATCTTTGGTAATTCAAATAATGAAGCTTTAAAATCTTTTAAACCATCAGCGGAAGCTTTAACTAATGCTACAAGTTTATTTAAACAGGCTTCTATGAAACTAGAATATAATAAAGCAATAGGAGCAGGAAAAACACCTGCTGAAGCAACTAGAATTATGAATAATATTAATCATAATGAGATAGCTAATTATCAAGTAGACCAAATACTTAAAGGTTCTAGAGGAGGTAAGTTCGTAACAGAAGGTTCACCATCACCTCTTTTAAAAGATGAAGATGGAATTTTATTTGGTGTTCTGGCAAAGAAGTCAGGCACAGATTATGCTAAATCAATGAAAGAAACAGCTGTTAAAGGAGTTTCAGCGGTTGAAGATCTGGCTGATGGTACTAAAAACAAAATACCTTTAAATCAAATAATGGATGAACCAATAGAAGGTATTAATGTTGCAGGTCTTTCTCCTAGAAAAGTATTAGGAGAGCTTCTTGGTAAAGTACAAGATCCTGCTGTAACTATGCTAACTAAAATAAATCAGCTTTCTATTTTAAGAAGAAGTCATGAATACTTTGATGATCTTTATAAAACACTTGGTGCTAAACCAGTTTTAAATTCTGTAGAAGGATCAGTTGATTTTGGTAAAGTTGTTAAAAATGCTGATGGAACTGATAAAATGAAAGGTCAAATATTTGAAACTAGACAAGAAGCTGTAAGAGTCTTTGGAGAGTCTAACGTTGGAGATAAAGCTATAGGCATGTCTAACCAAACAGGTAAAGGTGGAAGTTTATATATTGATGCTTTAAATCCTTTAGACGGTAAATTTACTAGTAAGGGTATGCAAGAAGCAATTGAAGGTACTAGAAAAAGTTTTTTAGATTGGACGCAAGAAGGTGGATTAGGTGCAGCTCTTTATACAAATCTTATTTTATATCCGAAAGCAACAGCACAATTAGCTAAGACTGTATTGTCTCCTATAACACATGCTCGTAATATTATTAGTGCTGGGGCGTTTGCTGCAGCTAATGGTATTATGCCTTTAATGAATCAAGCAGCTGTTGCGGAAGCTAGAAAAGCTTTTGGGGCTATTGGTACAATGGGTACAGAAGAAGGTGCTAAAAGATTACGTGAACTACAAAGATTAGGTGTAATTAATAAAAGTGCTAGACTGGGAGACATAGAAGAATTGTTAGCTGATTCTAACTTTGGGTCTTGGGCTGGTCAACAAAAAGCTTTAGAAGGAATTTTAAGACCACTTAAAAAATTAAAAGAAGGTGCTACCGATGCTTATCAAGCGGAAGATGATTTCTGGAAAGTTTTTACTTTTATGGCAGAGCGTCAACGTATTGATAAAGCCTTAACATCCGCTGGTATTGACAGAACTGTTTTTGCTCAATCTTCTAAAAATGATTTAGGTAGAGCTTTTAAAACTACTGATGACTATTTAGATGAAGCTGCAGCTTCTGTCGTACGTAATAATGTACCTAATTATGATTATGTAAATAATGCGGTTAAAGAGATACGTAGGCTACCTCTTGGTAACTTTGTATCTTTTCCGGCAGAGATTATGCGTACTTCTGTAAACATATTAAAGAAAGGTTTTACAGAAAATAACTTTACTTTTAACGGTGTTAAACCTTTTAAAGGTATTGGTTTACAACGTCTAATGGGTTTTGGAGCAACTACTGTTGCTGTGCCATTTGGTACTGTTGAAGCTTTTAAACTTATGTATGATGTTAGTGGTATGGAAATGGAAGCATTAAGAAGATTTGTTCCAGATTGGTCTAAGAACTCAACTATTGTTCCTATAAAAGATGAGCAAGGTAACTTTAAGTATGTAGATTTTTCTCACGCTAATGCCTATGACACTATGATTAGACCTTTTAAAACTATTATGAATGCAGTTGCTGATGGTAGAACGGATACCGATACAGTTATGGAAGATGTAATTCAAGGTGTCTTTACATCTACTAAAGAATTAGGTCAGCCTTTTATTAGTGAATCTCTTTGGACTTCCTCTTTAGGTGATGTTTTTTTAAGAGAAGGACAAACCAGAGATGGTAGACGTTTATATACAGATGCAACTCCTGCCGGAGACAAAGTTTCTGCCGCAGTAAAACACATGGCTAATACACAGCTTCCTGGTGGTTTTACTTTAAGTGGAGGAGGTTCTTACCAAAGAATGTTAAAATCAATTACTAAAGACCCAGATTCTTATGGGAGAACTTATGAACTAAGTGATGAAGCTTTAGGTATTGCTGGAATGCGTGCCGTGGCTATTGATCCGGTAGCTTCTATGAAGTATAAGATTGCTGACTTTACTCGTGGTGTTTCTAACTCTCGTAGAGAATTTACTTCACCTTTATTAAAAGGTGGTCCAGTATCTGCAGAGGAAATTATTGATAGGTATAAAGTAGCTAACCAAGCTCTATTCCAAGTACAAAAAAATATGGCACAAGACTATTACGGAGCTAAGGTTTTAGGAGCTGGTGATAGAGAACTTAATAGAGAATTTAAAGATCGTATTTCTAAAGTACAAATGGGAAATTTATTAAAAGGAAACTTTAAACCTTTCTTACCTTCTGAAAATATTGAAGCTTCTTTTGCTGCAAACGCTAAAAAATTAAATGCACCTAACAGTTACCTTGAAGCACAAGCAACCCTTACTAGCATGGCTAGACAATTTACAAAATTAAAATTATTTGAAGATACTTTTCCTCAGTTTGATAATCCGTTTTCAGCTACTAATACTTTCTTGCCTACAGCAGGTCTTTCTAGTACATTACCTAATCTGAATTTAGGTCTTACTTCACCAAATGCAAGTACAGGTAGAAACATAAATCAAACAGCTGCTGCAGGTCAGCAAGTGTTTGGAACAAACGATACTATCTTCGGAGGTTAATTATGGAACCAAAAACACAAAGAGAACATATAATATCATTACAAGGACATATTACCGGCGTGAAAAGAGACTTAAACAATTTAAAAGGTGATGTAAAACATCTTCATGAAGATATTGAATCATTGGGTGGCAAGATAGACAAAATCTATTGGGTAGTACTATCTATAGTGGGGGCTGTAGGTTTAATGGTTGTAGAAAAATTAATA
>TARA_R110002153_G_scaffold1325_3_pt1 | contig 10216 bp, 16 predicted proteins | sample TARA_R110002153 | Tara Oceans TARA_R110002153 (sample SAMEA4398193) | marine metagenome | biome: Polar Biome; feature: [SRF] surface water layer (ENVO:00010504); material: water (ENVO:00002006), including particulate matter (ENVO:01000060) such as... | depth 5 m
GCTTCACGGTCTTCTAGTGTCATCTTATCTACAGAGATATCATCTAGACCTTCGTCTTCTAGGTATGGTAGGTAATCTGTTACTAGCCAATCAGGTAAGCTATCTTTATTAAAGGTTTGATTGTAGCAACATGCGATGTGTATCTTTAGTCTTCGTAAACCTGCTTCAGTCATTAGCTTTCCTGTAGAGAATAGCATTTGACCACGAGCAATGTCATTACTCTGGAAGTTTAAGAAGGGTGTAGTATAATACACACGACCTCGGTAGTCAGCCTCGGTGTATTGGTAGAAGGTTCGGTCTTCAATTAGTGTAGACCTTGCCATTGTCAAATCAAATTCAATTACTTTTGATTTGTATTTCTTAGGTAGGTGTAAGTGTTGATCAAGAATCTTTTGTCTATTACGATAAAGGATATCTCTGATCTGTGTATTAATTTTCCACGGAGTTTGCTGTAAAACATTCATGCTTTTAATAAAGTCTCGGCCGAGATACTGTGTAAACTCGTGCCTCCTTTGATCTGTCCAGCCTTTAATTACAGGTCTGTCCGTAGGTTGCATGAGTTCAGTGATATCATTAGGCTTATCATATGTTGTACCTAGCAGCAAGTCTTTAGATCCTTGTGGGATTTCAAGATTCCATAATTCAGGTACAACAATATAATGTGTTCGACTTCTTTTCAGACTACGATCCAGGCTTTCCATTGGTACAAAGTTATCATCTTTATTCTTACCAATATTAATCTGGTGTGTTTGATAGAACGCTTCAAGAAACAAGTCACCCATCATTACACGTAGCTTAAACCATTCCCAAGGTGGTTGATCATCGTGATAGTACTTGATATCATCGAGGATGTGTGCGCCAACCGTAGTACTCAAGTGAGTAAGGTTAGCTTCACCTTGGTATGATTTGTTTCCACGTATACTGTTACGAGTAAAGTGTTGTTGAATCGTATCCATTGTAAACACGAGGTAGGCTTTAAGGTCATCCTCAGTTGTTAACTTTAGTAGACTACAAGCAATATGCGCTTTAGCTTTTCTTATTTTCTCCGTCAGGTATTGGAGTTGTGCCTGCATATTCTATCCTATCTATTTCTATATGTGACAGTGGTACTAAGAGTAATACTCCTGCTTCATCTTTATAACCCTCAGCGAATACTACTCTTGTAATGCCGCTCTGCAATATTAACTTAGCGCATTCTATACAAGGAGACAAGGTACAGTATAGAGTTGCACCTTCAGATGATCCATTGCTACGTGCTAACTTGCATATAGCATTAGCCTCAGCATGGATCACCTCTTTATATGTGCTACCATTGGGATGCTTACATTCATTCGACATGCCCGAAGGCATGCCGTTGTATCCCATACTTAGTATGTTACCATCCTTAACGATGAGAGCCCCGACCTTTGTGTCAGTATCATGTGACATTTCTGCTACACGAAATGCAATATCGATAAAGAGTTCATCTAGTTTCTTTTGATTTGGCATTATGAAATACTCGTAAATGATTGATCAAGAGTTGAAGTTAGCCGTCCTGTTTCCGGGTTGTAAGCTGCAGCTCCTGCTGAACCAGTCTTCCCAGTGAATCGTGACTTGAGGACTCTGAACTTAATGGTGTTTCGCTCGGTGTCATTATCCGAAACGAGGTTACGTGCGAAGGCAATGATGTCGAACGAGATCTGCTTGATCGAACCACTGCCCTTGATGTCATCGATTGACGCAAGGCTACCCTCCTCAAATGATTTGCTACCACCAGGTGCTTTTCTCAGGTGTGAGATAAGACCCAGCCATACGTTATGTTTCTTAGTAATCTTAAGTAGATCACTCATTAGTTTATCTACCGCTTCGTTACCACCCAGTCCTTCAGATCCTTCAGATACTGCGATAGTAATGTGATCAAGGATAAGATACTTGCAACCCATGAGCGCCATGTATTCGATCTTATCCAGTAAGGAAGTGTCTGAGCAAGATCCCTGATGGTCAAGTAGTACAAGCCTTTCATCTTTGAAGACTGCATCAAATCCTTTTCGCTGCTCTTCATCTGTGAGGCTCTTAAGGTCCACGCTAGACCGCTTGAGTTCCATGCTGATAAACTTTTCGGCAGTATCTCCAACACTTTCTTCGAGAGATATAAGTCCAACCTTATCGTTAGTCTTAGCCAGTAAGTCAAGAGCGATTTCTTTAATGACAGTAGACTTACCGCTGCCAGTACCGGAAGTAAACAAAGTAATTTCACCATGTCGTATACCATTTAGTTTATCGTTAAGTCCATCAAGACAGTCAGGATATGGAATACTTTCAACTGACTGGCGTGCTTTGAACTGTTCCCAGATTGGTTCGCCAACTACAATACCAGCTGGAGACCAGGTCTGTGCATCCCAGTAAGCTTGAAGTAATTTAGAAGAGCCATGCTTTAGTAGTTCATCTGATGGATCTTTCTCTATTAGCTTAGCAACTTTACATCTACCAGCACCAATAATCTTTGCTGCTTTCTCGGCTGCTGCTTTGCCAGCTTCATCTTGATCGAAGAATAGTACAACAGTTTCAAAGCGTCGGATAAACGACAGCTGATCGAGTAATACTTTAGTACCTGATGCTGATGGAATAGATACTACAGGGAATACTTTGTTGTACTTATCGTAGAACGCTTGAGCCATTGCGCAAGCATCTAGTTCGCCTTCAGTAATTACAAGAGACTTACCACCCATAGCTTGTGCTTGGCCGAACAGTTCTGTATTACTGAAGTCTCCGTGTGTACGGAAGTCTTTAGGTAGTTGGCGTTCTTTGTACGCTGTGATCCTACCATCTTTAGTGTAAGGGTAGTAGTGAGAACCTCCGGAACCGTCAGGGTTTACTGCCATTTTAATTCCGAAGTGATCGACTACTGGCTTTGAAATACCTCTACTTGTAATAGCAAAGCTGTTGAGGTCTGCAATCTCAGCTAACCTAGTAGTTGAAGTTGCTTTAGGTAAGGCATTGAATTCATTCATATCTTGTGGTACTTTCTTTGTTGAATAGTTACATGAGAAACAGTGTGCGCCGTCATCGTAGATAGTAAATGCATCTGATGAATCACATTTAGGGCATTCTGTTTGTACGTATCGTGTCATCTCCATAGCCTTTCTTCTTTAGCTTGTCTGATTTTCTGCCGCTTCAAAGAGCTGGCCTGCTTTTTCCGCAGTCTCTGTACCTTCCTGTACTTTTGATTGTGGAACTCTTCCCACTCGGACGTAGAGGAACTCTCTTCCTTTGGGGACGATGGTTTTGTGTAGTTCTGCATGATATACCTTGTTGTCATTGAACTCCTCGAAGATACCTTGGTATGTATCGAGGAGCGGTTTAATTACATTATCAATATCAGCTGCTCGATTAGAGAACCCCGCTACAATATAGAAGGTTACTTGATCATCACCGAAGGGCCACTCGACCCCTCGGATTTCATCACGCAGTTCATTCTGATAATCAAGATACACTCTCTGCTTGATCGACTTGTTGCGGTAAGTCATGTTGTTCGCTGACAGTGGCTTCACCATAAAGGTGTGTTCTAAGATCGTCATATTCCTTCCATGATGTTAGCATCTTAAGTAATCGATAGCTAACTTCTAATTGTTTCTGGGAACCGCCATGACCACGCCATGCCGCTTTAACTCTATTCCATCTACGTTTTTCAGGTACACCCTTGAGAATCTTCTCAGCTTTCTTTGGGCCAATACCTTTAAGACCTGGAATATTATCAGCACTATCGCCAGTCAAACACTGAAGCATTAACCTTAGGTGACCTTCGTCATCATCGATAAACTGCCATGTGTCTTTACCGTAGTTGTAATGGTTGCCTGGTATCTGCAGTAAGTCTTTATCAATACCGCAAATAACATATTGATCTTCGTTATCTCTGGCTTCATATGCCCAGATAGCTACAAGATCATCGGCTTCCATACCGTCTGAAGCTATTGCTCCTTGATCTAAAGAGTATCGATGTAGGAAGTTAAGCTTATCTTTAATCTCTTGATCAAGGTCAGGACGATGTGCTTTGTATTGTGTATACACATCCTTCCTAAAGTTATCTTTACCTTTGACTGCGTAGTACGGTGTAAAGACTTGACTGTCATCAAACAAGTTGACAAGCTTATTCTTTACGGTTAGTTCCATCTTCCTACAAAAGTTATCGTAGTTCTTTCGTAGATCAGATTCATTCTTAGATCCATACGCTACCTTAAAGAAGATAGAGTCTGCATCTACTAACATGTTTAGGTTACTCATCTTGTACTCCATATTACTTCAACACCCCAAGTGTGATCGATTTCTTTTCGATACATGGGATTATCTGGATCATCGTATATTGGATTACTAAAAGTAAAACACTCTTTAACGATGTGACCTTGGCTAGTATGATAGCACTTCACCATGTGAATCCAATCAATAGGCGCGTAGCCTTCGGGTTTAAGATGGGCGGTAACATTATAGCCAGGGTTAGCTATTGATTTACTAGTGGACAGCTGCATAGTTATCTCCAATTGAACCTTCACCAGCCATGATGTTAACACCAACTTGTTTAGGTCCTTCAGCAAATGAATCAGTAAGGATTTGTAGTACACGATCAGCATCTTTATCTGCAACAGACCAGGCTACTTCGTCATGATAGTATAGACGAGGTTGTGCATCAAGACCTTCTTCTCTAATCTTAGAAATCTGATAAGCAACTGCAGACTTAGTTGTAATTGCTTCACAAGATTGCAACAGATAGTTAAGAGTTTGGTATGGCTGAGGTGTATAAACACGGCGACCATCAAGTCCTGGAATGTAACCTTCAGTGCCTTGACTAGAGGTCTTCTTCCAGATCTCTTCGATCTTTTCTTTAAGAACCTTTAGACCTGGTATTGCATCGCCATACTTATCGATAGAATCGTTACCAGCTTTAACAATCTTCTTACCTGTTAGTACTTGACCTAGCTTAGTAGGACCAGCGCCAAACAAGAAAGCATAGATCCATGTCTTAGCTGTTCTACGATCTGTGCCAATGATGTCTGCGTTGTACTGATGGATATCTCCAGACAAGATCTGGTGTGTCAAGCTATCAGAGTTAACGTAGTGTGCAAGAGATCTGAATTGGTTACCACTAGAGTCAGCACCAACAATCTTACGACCTGGCTCAGCTACAAGTAGTTCACGTAGTTCTTTACCCCAAGCTGCATTAGCTGATGGTAGGTTAGCGATTACTTCATGACGACAACGGAAGGTAGGAGTACCTACAATCCATAAACGACCATGCAATCTACCATCTCTTAGTTCACGGAACCAACCTTCGAGTACACCTTTACGTGACCGAAGTGTAGTCCATTCATCGATAAGCAAACCGTGTTCACCAACCTTAGCAAGAGATGTAGATGTTAGCTTAGGTGATTTCTTTTCCCAGCCATGCATACCACGTTCCATCTTCCAATCATCGGGTTCCCAGCCAATAGAATATAAATATTCTTTGACCTGTTCCATGTTACCGAGTGTTGCTTTAACAATCTCTTTACGTTGGAACTCACGACCTGCTGCAAGCATGTGTGTATCAGTGGTCTTAACATCTTTCTTAAAGTATTCGCCAAGCATCCGAGCTGTGGTTGCAGTGTACTCACCTTTCTTTGTGAACTTCGGTGTCTTAGGAATCTTGTCGATGTACTTAGTAATCGGTGGAAGGTTAGGTTCAACCGCAGCTTCAATAGTTTTCATGCGATTAATGATTTGAGAAAGTGTTTCTTTACCTTTCTCTGTATCAAACTGCCAGCCATAGTAGCGACAGTAAGCATCAAACTTAGCGGCTTCCATCTCACCACGTAAACCCTCACGGATAAGTGGTTGAGTAGCAGCAACAGCTGTTAGCTCTTCCATTAGTTTCTTAAAGATAACTGTGTTCAGTTGTACGTCACGCACACAGTAGGTCATCATCTCATCTGAGAACCCTGACCAATCTTCAAAGCTAAACTTAGGGTACTCTAAGTGCTGACCCCAACCTGCAAGACCATGCTTATGTGGCCGGCGATAGTTCAGTACTTGTGATGCAATCCATGTGTCGAAGAACTTCATATGGTACAGGTCTAACCCGTAAATCTTTAGAAGCATTAGTGCATCAAATCCGATACCATTATGTGCTACGAGCAGCTCAGCATTCTTAAGGACAGCTAAGCCATCTTTAATATTGCCGTGGTATTTATCAGAGTAGTCTGTGTATTTCATGATACGACCTGTATCAATGTCTTCCATGACTAGACACCATACTTTAGTAGCGTCTAGTCCGTCAGTTTCAATATCAAATGTTAGTCTCATTGGTTTCACTTTCTAGCATATGCTGGTTGAGACATTTAGGACAGTGATCTGTGCCTCTATCAATCCACATTCTATAGTAACGTGTGGTACATGATGGGCACTTAATTATTTCAAAAGGTAACTCAGTAATGTGATCGACATTACCCCTCATATGTTTGGGCAACTTGCCTGGCATTTACATAGTATCCTGCATTAAATTTAGATGGGCGCAGGTTCTTAAGGAAATCCATGTAAGGCAGTGTGCCTACTACATTAACTTCAACTTCATCGCCTGCTTTAAGGAGACGCTCTGGTCTGTTAACCCACTCGCAGAATACAAACGTTTCAACGTCTGTAGATTGCCAAGCAAGGTACGCCATTTTCTTATGAGCAATGTTGTAGAACTTATCAATAAATTTGACATCAACATTACCATAGACCGGGGATACACCATCAACCTTCCAAGATTCATGATCATCCCACTGGTCTGTGCTAATCATATGGTACTCAAAGATTTCGCATTCAATATCTCTGATAAGTTGTTGTTCAGATCGTTGTCCTGCGTTATAAATCTTTGAACGCTCTACACATTGATCTACGAATTCTTGAGTTACTTTAATTTTCATTAGTCTTCCTTTCTTGGAAAGAGTCTTGTGAGGAAACCTGTAGTGTGCGTATGGTCCGGTCCAACCCATCCTGCAGGTTTAATAAGGTCAGGTAAACCGAGAGGATTGGGGCGCGTAGCTTTAACACCACGTTCTTTTGCCATGTTGGCTTCCATGACCTCAGCCCAAGCGCCAGCGGCGTCACAGCCGTATGCGTCAAGTGTACCAATGGCGATAACACATAAGTCGATAAGCCCATCAACAATTTCCTGAGCATCACCTTCTTCAAATGCTTTCTCTGTTTCATTTAATTCTTCTTTCAAAAAGTTAATTCGAAACTCTAAGAACTTCTTTAGGTTTTCTTTATCATCTTCAACAAGCTGCTTATCAACCCAGTCATTCACGCCAAACTTAGCGTGCATATCCTGAATGTGATAGTGCCAAGGTAGTTCTGTGTTTGCTCTGTACTGCATGTTTAATCCTTTAACAAGTATTTTAATGAGGGTTCGTATTTATATTCAGTAATCTCTAGATCTTCAGGAAGAAAAGAATATAAATCTGTTTGTGGTTTTAGCGTATACTTTGCAGGGTTCCAGCCAAGTCTGCGGCATTGCTCACCAGCTGTAGGTATATGCTCATCGTATATGTGAGCATCACCTATTATCATCTTAACATTTCTAGCAGTGAGACCAGAAAGGCTGGCAAAGCAAAGAAGCATAGTAGATGCAAGTACCATGTCACTAGGAACTCCCACCATCCAGTCTCCTGATCTTTGAATCCAGAGTAGGTCAACTGATTTACCGTCAGACCAAAACTGATAGCTATGATGACAACAGGGTAAGCTAAGGTCTGATAGATGGTCTGGACGCCAGGCATTAATAACCATACGACGGTCAGCGGGATTATTACGCAAGCTGCTGAGTACGTTTGCCATCTGATCGACCCCGTTGTAGTCAATCCAGGCATTGCCGTAGTCAACATTAAGGTTGCCTTCTTCATCAGCCCAAGCATCCCAGTAGTTACAGCCAAATTGTTTAAAATCGTTAACATGTTTAGGTCCTCTTATCATTGCTGCATATTCACCGAGTACTCCTTTATAGAATATCCGGCGTGAGGTTAGCAACGGAAAGTGTCCGCTGCTTAAGTCAAAGTTTAATTGCTGGAATGGTAACGAGTAAGTCATACCGTTACGACCATCTCGAGGTACACCATCAGCTACTATTCTTTTTGTTATGTTAATGTACTCTTGTTCTACAAGCCAAGCCATATTAATCCTTGTAATCTTCGGGTTTGATTTCATTATTACAGACATAACATAGTAACTTGCTAGCTACTTTAGTTAATCTATCGGATATGTATTGTATGTTTAGGCAGTGTTTGCATGTTATCTTTTTCATTCTATTTTCCTTAAGATCTTTTCGCTATATACATGAAGAACTCCGCGGTCATCTTCGACTACTAGCCGAATTACACCACTAAGTTTTTCAAATACACTTACAATTATACCTTCGAAGGTGTAGTCACCACCAACTTTTTCTACTTTATCACCAATTTCAAACATACTATAACTCCTAAGCATTATTTTTATTTTCTAAATATGCTGCAAACATTGCACAATAAACTGCCATGTCTACAAGTGTGTCCTCGAGTGCTTCGAAGTTTGTCTCTTGACCACCTTCAACGATGTTCCGCATTCGCAGATACTTTGTATGAATCATGTGGACATAAGATGTTTCTCCGAATGGGAAGTAATCTTCTTCAGTCCATTTACCGCCTTGGTAATCTTTGGACTTCTTTTCTTTAAGTGCTGCTGCTTCATGCAGGATTTGTACTGCGGTTACTTTAGCCATGCTAAGGTCCTTTGTTAATATTGAGTTGTTATTGTGAGAGGTGGCGTTAGCCGCCTTCCTAAACGTATCTTTAGTAAGCTCTGAAGCCTTTATCTCAGCTTCTATCTCTCTCATTATTCTGCCGTAATCTGTCATTTGATTCTTTCTTTCTGTTATATTTTGTTTTATCTTTAGTTACTTGTGGCTTGTATTTACGATCACGAAGTAACTTTGCGTATGGGTTTATAGGTGTTACTCGCATGCTGCACACTCCGGATGTCGGTTAGTAAAATTTAAATGTCTCCTTAAAGACAACTTAACTTGGAGGTTAACATGGGTTATGAGAACTGTGGAAAGCACCCTAATTCGTTAAAGCAACTCAAGCCCTATATGGACTCTGAGAAAGCTCGTGAGATGCAAGCGAAAGGTGCAGAAACTCGTAGACAAAACAAAGCGCTACGAGAAGCTATGAAATTATCAGCAGCTGAATTTAAGAAGATCCGAGATGATATCATTACGGAGATGCCGACAGCTGTTGAGATTCTTAAAGTACAATTAATTAAAGCAATGCAAGTTGATGATCAAGAGACTATTGAAAGATTAGCAATTGCATTAGCAGAGTATGAGCAGCCGAAGCTGCAAAGAGTTGACCAGACTACAAGGAACCTTGATACTGCTGCGATGTCAGAGGAAGAACTCGACCGCAAAATTAAGGAACTGTCGGATGTGGGTCATTAAAAAGTAATAAAGCCACTAGAGATACATAAAGTATTTCTAGTGGCTTTTTTATTTCGTTAAGCAGGTCGAGTAACAAACTGACCATTGCTAGGATTACGAGAGATTTTAAGGTAACCACGGTTAGAACTTAGAGTACCTTTAGTTGCGTAGCGGTTAGTGGTGCGACGGAACATAAGGTTTTTAGAACCGATTGGATTTACAATAATTTCTTTGCGCATTAGTATTGCCTCCATGTTTCATAAAGACTGTTTTCAATTTTATCTTCGATTGATTCTACTTCGAATAGCATATGAATATCTTCGACTTCGAGGTCTGCATTCATAGCTAGAGTTTCGAGCACGTGGTCGATACGCTGTCGAGTCATATTTTCCATTTCATCGATTGTACCGAGAGCTTCGTCCCAGCCATCTTGAACGCATGACTCGATAATGTCTTCGACTTCGATTACAAGTTGTTTTAGTTTACCCATGTGTCAGAACCTTTCTGTTGATTTTTAGTAGCCATTGCCTTTAACGCCTTGGAAGATTACTTTATTTAATGCAATGACTTTATCCATACGATATTCAGCCATTTCATCAAAGCCTAGTTCGGCATCGATGTCTTCATTGAAGATGCTTTGCATTTGCTTATCAGTAAGATTGTATTCGATTTGGATAAGAGCATCGGCTAAATTGAAGAGGTGTTCAGCCTCGAAGTTTTGTTGTAATTCTTCGAGCTGCTTTTGATATTCAACTTGAAGGAGGTTTAAGCGTA
>TARA_R110002153_G_scaffold21655_1_pt1 | contig 10215 bp, 1 predicted proteins | sample TARA_R110002153 | Tara Oceans TARA_R110002153 (sample SAMEA4398193) | marine metagenome | biome: Polar Biome; feature: [SRF] surface water layer (ENVO:00010504); material: water (ENVO:00002006), including particulate matter (ENVO:01000060) such as... | depth 5 m
ATTTCAGAAGCTTTTTTATCTCTTCTTTTTTTGCTTTTTTCTTTTTCTAATGCTATATCTTTTTCAGCAGCTTCTTTAGAGTCATACAATGTAACTTCTACAATGCCTGATTGGGTCATTCCTCCATCAGTATTTATTTGAGGCTTTACAACTTTTGTAATAACTTCATACCCATCTTGAGTTTTATCAGACCTCTTATCTTGAAATTCTGCCGTTACTTTCATCCCCTCAGTCCATCTTGAACCTATTTTAAGAGGTGCTTCTTGGTTATCTTCCAAGCCTTTCTTTTGGTCTTGTATTCTTGTAAATCTATCATTTACTTTTTTATCTAACTCTTCTTGCCTTCTTTTTTCTATATCAGCTTTTTTAGCAGCTACACTCTCTGTAACTTGTTGCTCACCTTTAATATCATACTTAGCATCAATCTTATCAAGATTTTTTTGATGTAAATTTTTAATCTTTTCAGCTTGTTCTTCTATCCATTGGTCAGCAGCTTCTTTTGAATCAAATGTTTTTAGGTCTACTTTTTGACGTGTCTTTGAAGTACCCATCTTAACTACTCTTGAAACAACACGAATACCGTCTTTAGACTTATCTGTTCTTAAATCTTCTTGAAAGTCAATATCAATTATTAACCCTTCTATAAACTTATCTCCTGCTTTTAAGTTCCATTCTTTCTCTTCTTCTGTCCAATTTTCTTCTTGATATTTTCTATCAACTTTTTCTTTAGTAGCCTTATATTGCTTTTTTCTTTTTTCTACATCAGCTTTTTTAGCTTCTATATCTTCTATAGTAGTTTCTTTAGTTTCTGTTTTAGCTCTCTCAGCATCAACTCTTTGTTGTTGGTCAGTAGTTAATCTGTCGAACATTTTAGCATTCATTACTGCTTTATAATCCTCTTCTTTTATTATTTCTACTGATACGTCTTCATTTTTTTCTAATACCTCTTTTATATCTTTAAAAGATTTAAGTTTACCAAAGTTTTCAGTGTTATTAGTAAAATCACCCTCTTCTAAAATTTCTTTTAAGTTTCCTTCACTACCATCTAAATATTCTGTAACTGCATATGTTTTTGTAGTACCTTCTGTACTATTTGTTACAGTAAATGTTTTTCTACCTACAGGAACTTTGGCATCTTTAAATCTAGGTTTTTCCTTAGTTTCTGTTTTAGGAGCAACAGTTGCTTCGTATCCTGTATAAACACCTGGAGCTTCTTGACTAACAGCTTCGTTAGCTTGATCAGCAGTTAATTGAGCAAACAAAGCTTTTCTTAGATTTCTTAATTGTTCTGGAGTATTTGTGTAATTAGATCCAGGAAGTCTTCCTATAAACGTATCACCGTAATAAACATCTATAGGAGCAGTAGTTTCGTTGTAGTTATTTTTTTCTTTTAAGTCTTTTACAAACTCACTGTCTTCTACAAATTTAAAAGTAGCTCGAACATTATTATTTTTTAATTCTTCATTACTTAAAAAATTACCATCATTAACTTTTTTATTATTTTTGTCATCAACAGGCATGTCTGATTCTACAAGGGCGAAACCTCCTTTGCCGTCAGGAATAAGTCCTGTTTTGCCTATCTTATCAGAATACATTAATATAGTAGTTTCGTCACTAGATGTAGTTCCAGGTTTTACATAGTCTTTTCCTTTTGCTTTTTTTAGTTTTTCTTGAAGTCTTTCTTTTAAAGATAGATGAGAGTTAGCATTATGATTCTCTTTAGTACTTCCTGAAGCAGGAGTTATACTATTAACAAACGGTTTGCTATCTTCTTCATTAGCATAGTCTAAACTAATTGATGGTTTATTATTAGCTTCTTTATTTTCTTTGATAAGTTTATTTAAAATCTGACTAGTAGTTTTTCTATCATTATCTATTGCTTCAGGAGTTCCGTTACCTTGAATTAAGTCTATTACTTCGTCTGAAAATATACTAAGATATTCATCAGAATTATTTGCTATTTCTTTTATTTTAGCAAAAAGAACAGGCATATTCTGTATAGCTTCAAAAGTTTTCATAAAAAGATCAATCTCTCCTTGTGGAGTTCCTTTTTCTTTATTTTTTTCTTGTTCCGCTTTATATTCTTGTAAAATTCTATCTGCTTCTTGTAAATCTTTTTGTAAAGCTTCCTCTACAATAAAACCATTATTAGTACTAGTAGCATTAGCCGCAGCTTTAGCAGCTCCGTTACTTGATTTCTTTTTAGCTAATTCTTCTTTTTGTTCTTCAGCCTGCAGCTTTTGCATTTCTATGGCTTTAAATATAACTAACTGGCTTTTTATTTCAGCAAACTTTTTAGCTCCTTTAGGAGTAAATAAAGTTTTATATATTTCCCAAGTTTTAGACTCAGAATCTCGAAGTTTAACTATGTCTTCAGTTATCTGATCTATTTCTACAGAGTTTTTATTATATTCTATTTCTGTTTCTCGATCAAATTTAACTTGATCTTTAATCATTTTTTTAAGTTCTGCTACTTGGTCTGCAAAAACAGCTTTACCTTTTTCAGATATACCTGCTATTTCTTGAGATAGATACCCTGCTTCGTCTTCTACTTTCTTTTTGTTACCGTCTTTATTTGTTTTTATTTTTTCCCTTAACTTAACTCCTAATTCAGAAACATTTAATTTTCCTTTAGTTAAATCACTCATTCTTTGAGTAAGTTCTTCTTCTCTCTTTCTTAGATTTAATCCTGAAGCGTATAAAAACTTCATTTGATCAGTAAGAGATTCTGTAATAAATTGATCTGTGTTACTAAGTCCTTCAAAATCTGTTTTAAATAATTTATCTATAAAACCTCTTTTATATTTTAAAACACTGTTAACATCTTCATGAGCTTTTACTATGCTTTCTGCAGTAGTTCTCATAGACTCAATAGCTTGTTTTTTAGTCTTTTTTGTAAATTGAAGAGAATCGTCTTTAAAAGCAAATTCTTTATTAAACTGTTCTAGAGACATTTCTTCTAAAGCATCTATATCTTGAAAAACAGTTTCTCCTATTTCATTCTTAATTCTATTTTCTATGAAATTATAGATTTGTTGAAACTCAGCATTTTTATAATCAAATATATTTTCTTCTTCTGCGTATTTATCTAACTCTTTTTGAATCTGAATTTCTTTAATACCAGCAGTAAGATTGTTTTTTAGTACCTCATTAAAATTAGATTCATTGTAATGGGAAACTGCAGATTCTGTTCTAGAAAGCTCTTCTTTAAATTCTTGCAAAGATTCTTTAATACCTCCTGTAAATCCAAATCCTACTTTAGTTTTACCTGTTTTAGAGTCTCTGCTTATACCTAAAGGCAATCCTACCATACCCATCAAAAACCCTAAAGCAACTGAATCAAATCCTTCTACAGAGTTTGCGTAAAGAGATGCCTGAGTTCCTATTGATTTTAAAAAATCTTTAGTATCTTCTATAGCTCCGTCTTTAAATTCTAAAGCATAATAATCAGAATACCCTTTTTCAATAACTCCTTGAGAAAATTCTTCAAAAGCTTCTGTTAATCCTGGTTTTAATATTATGCCTGTATACCCTACTACTTTTTTAAATTTACCTGCTTGAGAAGCAGCTGTTACTGCCTTACCTTCCGCAGTTTTTATAGCTCCTTTTAAAGGATTCATAGAAGCTTTAGTAATTAAACTTTGGCCTGCTTTATAGCTAGTATTAAAAGCTTTAGAAAACTGAATTAAGTTGGAAGCTCCTACTAGAGGTACATTAGTAAAAAATGCTAGGTTACCTGCTTGCTCAGAAGCGTATTCCATTTTTCTAAGAAGATGTTTTGGAATTTTTTTAGACAACTCCTCTACTAATTCTTCTTGAGATTTGTCCATATTACCGAACTCATCCATACTCTCTCTTACTAAATTATCATACTCTTTAGCTAGATTAGGATTGTCTTTTATATAATTAATTTTAGAATTAAGGGAAGTTGAATTCTTAGTATCTCTTGCTATTAATGCGGATTCATATGAAGCAGAAAGAACCATTTGATTTACTGTTCCTAAACCTTTAGAATACTTATTTACAAAGTTAGAATATTGTGCTACGTCTTCAAAATTCTTTATTCCTCTAGCCCATTTAACACCGTTTTTAAAAACTAAATTAGTTTTAGCAGCAACTTTAGATAAACCGTTTATATAACTAAATCCTTTAGCTGCTTGAAAAGCCCCTACCCCTCCTGTTAAATAAGAAGTTCCCACAGCTCCTGCAACAAAAGCAATTGTAGGTGCAAAATCATCTGCTAAAGATTTCATAGGATTATCCATAAACCTTGCAAACACATTTTTTTCTTCTCCAGCAGTATAGCTATCTCCTCCATAAACTACGAAGTATTTGTCCAATGCTGTATCCATTTCTTCCCAAGCATCATATGCACCATTTTCATATAGCTTCTTAGAGTCCATATTTATAATAGCCGAGCCTATACCATATACTGCGGGAATTATTCCTGATACAGCAGTAGCAGTTCTTCCTAAAAGCTTTCCTCCAAAGTTTCCTAATCCTTTCCAAAATCCTTGGTTTTCATCTAAGTCATCTAAAAATTTAGAAACTTTAGTATCATACTGATTATGACGATATTTTGCATAATCTTCTATTTGGTTGTCAAAAGAAATACCTACTAAATTTTCAGATAATTCAGTCATTTTAGACCCTTGGTCTGTTATATAACGATATCTTTCATTAGGATCTCTAATTCCTTTAGCAATATCTACTGGAGTAAATTGGGATGCAGCACTAACACTTAAAGAAAAATTATTTTTTATTCCTAAAGAAGCATCAGTAGTCATGTAATCTCTGGCTCTGTCCATAGTGCCAGGATTTACTTTCTCTTTATAAATATTTGATTCTTTAAATACGGGATCAGAATCTTTTTTAATAGGGGGATTTTCTCCCGAAGAAGTATCTATTCCTTTTACTGTCTTAGGAGTAGAAGCAGTTTCCTCTACATTATTAGAATTTATTTCTTCCATTGTTTTTATTTATTCAGGGAAAGCTAAGTCTAAAAATAACGGTTCGTCAGCATTGTATGTAGCTACCATTTCTTTTTCTCCTGTGCCGTAATACATATCTAATTTTCTTAATTGTTGTGGCAAAGAAACTCCTCTCATAATTTCTGCAGGTTCTGCAATTCTTTCCATTTCTCCATTTGGAAGTTTAATATTTAATATTTTAGTACTATATATTTTTCCATTTGAATCAGTATTTATTCTAACAGTATTAAATACGGTGCTTCCTGCTAAAACTACAACTTCGCTTCCATCTTCTCTTGGTATTATAGTTTCTTTTTTAGTTTGATGAAATGTTGCTGGAGGCAAAAGCTTCGAACTTACTTTTCCTTCTTTTGCATTCTCAACAATATTGCCTGCAATTTCTGTATAATATATTCTTTTTTTGCTGTCTATTAAATCTAAAGATATATAATTATTAAGCATGTCGTCTGCTAATTTATTAGAATCACTGTCGCCCATTTGTATATTTTCCTTCAAATCAACTAATAATTGTGCTGCGCTTTCTTTAGCAGTAGCTATTGGATTAATACTCATTCCTTTATCAGTAACATATAAAAATGGAGGATTAGCCTTCGTAACATCTTTTAAATCTGCTGCGTCATAATTTTGTTTTTTATCTTCACTGTCTACGACAAATTGCTTTTCTCCTGTTTTAAGTTCGTTAATTACATCAGTAAGATTAAGTTTTCTTGGTATTTGGTAAATAGTATTACCTGCTTCGTCGGTTCCCACTGCTTTGAATCCGTCTAAATTATAAAGTCTTTCGTCCACATTTGTAGTTTGTACTGTGCCTATAACTTTTTTAGAAGCTAAATCGTAGTCTATAGTATGATCTTGCAATTCATCTTTAAGTATTTTTTTAAGAGATATTGATTCTTCATTTGATAATTCTTCGATACTTTTATTATCCATAATAACATCTTGACTGACAGCATATTGAGGATTGTTAATTGTGTTTAAATCTTCATATCCTTGTAATATATTAGTATTAACTTTTAAAAATACATTAGGATTATCATTAACTTCTTTAGCATCTATTTGTAAATCATAGTTTTGTTTGAAGTTACTAAAAGATTCTTCTATTTTATTAACAACATTTTCGTCTATGCCACTAAACTTTGGAGTTGATGTCATATCACGCTTGTCTTGAAAAGTAACTTCTCTTTTACCTTTTCGTCTACCGCTTTGATCATACTCTTCTGGATGTTTCTTTTGATAATATTTTAATATCTGAGATTCAGTAAACTCAGTGCCTGCTAAAACATTATATTTTTCTAGAGCTTTTGAATTAACAGTTCCTTTGCTACTATTAACAACAGTATTAAGTAAATAATCCTCTGCATCTTTTGCAACACTACTTTTCCCTCCTATTTTTCTTTGTTGAATTTTTTCGTGATCTGCTCTTTTTGAAACACTTTCTTTTGCTAAATTTTGAACTGCTTTTAAAAATACTAAACTGTTTCCACTAGACTGGTTATACAAGTCTAATACTTTATTTATATCATTTATTTGTCCTGTTAATTGTTTTTCTATGTTTTCAGCTCCTTGAACGCTTGTTTCTAATAATTTTTTTTTGTCCCTTTTAATACCATCAATATATACAGAAGTAAAATCGTCTAATCCTCTACGGTCTTCCGTTAAAGCCAGTTGTAACCCTATGTTATCTTGTTCTAATATTTTTATTTTATTCTCTATAAATTTTTTATCTTCTGGAGCAGTAACAGTTCCTAGCTCTTTTTTTAAGTCTGCTATTTTATCTTTGTTTCCTTCTCTTGCTTTGTTAGTATCTTCTGTCAGTTTTGTAAATACTTCTATTTTATCATCAACAATATTTATAGGGTTTTTTGTTGCTACTTTTGATCTTGCAATTAATGCTTGTTGTTTGCTTTCTTCACTATTATCAACTATTTTAGCCTGGTTATCAATTCCGTCTGCTTTTCTTTCTACCTCTTGTAGACCGTCTATTGCAGAAACAGCTATACCATTCTCTTTTCTTAGTTCTCCAGATTGGTGAGTATTTTTTATTACGCTGTTTCCGCCTCCTTTTGATTTTTCAGCAACACTTATTACTTTGCCCACAAGTTCTGCTTTATCTTTAGTCTCTTTTATAGCTTTGTTTTTGCCACTAGGATCTATTGTTTGTTTAACATAATCAAAAACATCTGAAGTAGTTCCTGCTACTCGATCTAAATAATCAGAATTTATATTTTTATAAACAGCTTCTGCTTGTTGAAAATAAGCTTCAGGATTTTCTACTTTATTTTCTTCAGCTGAAAGTAACTGTTCTTTTATTTTATTTAATTCTTCTCGTTCTTTATTAGAGTCGTCATCAGTGTCCCCTGCAATAGCCTCTAAAGCACTGTCAACATTTTCTATTCCTGAAGCAATTAAAGAATCTGCAAAATCAAAAGGAGATTCTGATAAATTGTTTTTATAATTATTTATAGAAGCCTGGTTTTGATTAAAAAATTCAAACTCTGTTTTTTGATTAGAATACTGTTTAAATTCAGTGCTATTTCTTAAAATATTTTCTATTTCATGAGTATCTAATGTTTGAAGATTGTCTCCTGTTCTAAATTTAGATTCTATTCCTACTACTCCTGCGTTTTGTAGCATTTCTTGTTGCTGTTTTGCAGACTTATCTCCAATTTTTATAGCTAACTTTTGAATCTTTTCTTCAACTAATATATCATTTTGATAAGTAGGAATTTGTATAGCATTATACTCTCCTGTTTTAGTGTTAAAATTAGTTCCCTTAAATTTTGATTGAGCAATACTTAATAAAGTTTGTCTATACCCAGGAGTCATGTTTCCTGCTTCTACTGCTTCTTGAGTTTTAGTAGATAAATTGTTATATTTTGTAGAATTAGATTGAAGTGCTTGTATTTGAGGATCATTATTATACTTTTTATTTATTCCTTTTAAAGCAGATCCCGCTTCTCTATAATTACCAGACCTCATTAACTTGCCTGCTAAATCAGAAGCTTGGGTATTATAATCGTTTATTAAACCTTTAGCAGCTTCTTCTTCTCCTTCTGCCCAGTTTAATCTATTTATTTTATAATCAGCATCTTCTATCTGACTTTTAGCCACATCAAATTTAGCTTGCATCTGAGACAAAGGCTGCGCAAAAGCCTCTAATCCAAGAGGCTTATATTCTGTTTTAAGAGGTTTAGATAAAGGAGTAATTGGCATTATTAATTTTTTAGTGCTTTAATTTCTTTTTGCAATTTTTTAAATTCTTTTTGCAGTTTTTTGTACTTACTATTATCTGTTATAAAGTTTTTACCCATATCAGGAGCTCCCATAGTAGCATATAAAGCAGACAGTTTATTTGAAGTTTTATTTTCTGCAATTTCTTTAGCTTGAGAAAGAGCTTCATTCATAGCTAAGTTTTTAGCTTCAGCTGTTTGCATTTTTAAAGATTGTTTAAGTTTTGCTAATTCTTTTTTCTGAGTATTGTTACTAGTTAACGCAGCTTGTTTTAACATTGAATTTTTAGCATCATATGAACTTTGAATATTAGACACTGTTCCTCGTAATGCATGATTAAGAGCTAACATAGTCGAAGGATTATTAAATCCTTTGGCTCTACCTGCAGCAACTAGTCCAGCATTACGTTGTTTTTCTTGTTGTATTGCTTGTGCAGAATCTAATTGTACATATTCTGCAGGAATAAACTCAGGAGTATAATCGTCTGATTTAGCTAATGTAGCGTCGTATAAATTTTTAGCAATAGGAGCATACAAAGCAGCTTTTTGTAAAGGAGTTTGTTCTAATGCTGCGTCTATATTTGGACGTGCGTCTGTAAATTCTCCTTCATCTTTTTCACCTACAGGACCATCTGCAAAATTTAAATAACCTGCATTACGCATCATACGTCCTCTGTTATTCATATAACCTCCTCCAGCATACATACGTCCTCCAGTTGCCATATTCTTAGGCATTTCTGGCATATTTCCTGTGTCAATATCTGCCCAATTACCTATTGGCATAGAATCTCCTAGTTGCCCTACAGTATCTGTTACATTTTCTGTTACTCCGTCTGCAGCAACTTCTGCTACATCTGAAGCAATATCTGCGCCTGTTTCTGCCGCTTTGCCTACTTGACCTCCTACTATATTTCCTATTGTACCAATAGCCATTCCCGCTGCTCCCATTCCTTTTGTAGCTTTAGCTTTATCTTTATCTCGTTGAAGAGCTGTTTCAAATTCTTCTTCTGAATATTTTTCTGGATTTTTTAAAATATCATTCCATCTATCATTTGCCTTGTCTGTTTTAGAATCAGTAAGAGCATTAACTCCTGATGAAGCAGCTGATGTTATTATAGATCCTGCTGTACCTAGAGCACCTCCAGCAATTCCTGTACCAGTATTTAAAGCAAGTTGCCCAAAATCTGTGTCTTTTAAAGATACTTTTCCTGTTTCTGATGCTGCTGCTTTTTTAGAATAATAATCCATTCCTCCTGATATACCACCTAAAGCACCTCCTATAGCAGTTCCTATACCTGGAATATTTCCTATAACAGATCCCGCAGCTCCTACTATATCTGAAGCTAATCCCATACCTGCGCCATATTTATGTTGTATTCCATCCATACGACCTCCGTAAGCATGCATCTTACCGCCACATCCGTAACACATCTTTCCTCCTGAACCCATTTGATTCATACCTTGTGGTTGCGTTTGATTTAAGGAACCCCCAAATTGATTAGCTCTTATCTTACCTTCACCAAATCTACCTACTAAATTGCTTTTATCCTTTACTCCTTGCCATAAATTAGAAGCAGCTCTAAGATTATTACCTTCATCGTCTTCTGTTGCTCTAGCAAATTTTTCAGCAAACCTCATATTACCGCTATTCTTAATTTTATTGTCTTTTGCTCTAAACACATTTAAAAGTCTGTTTGAATGAGTATACCTACGTCCACCGTCTTTAACGTTCGAATCTTTAAAATTTTGTATGTTTTCACGTTTTGTATTTTCTTCATATGGAGTTCTATCGTTTCCTGGTCTTTCGCCAGGAGTAAAAGTAAAGTCTGCATTAGAAGGAGAAGAAGGATTCCAACTTAAAGCATCCTGTACTCTGTTTACTTGTCTAAGATCTTTTTTATTTAATATTCCTGGATTTGCTTGAGCCCATGTTTTAGGATCGTTAAGCCACATTGCTCCTTTCATTGAAGCTTGTTCTTCAGGAGAATATTGAC
>TARA_R110002153_G_scaffold5873_18_pt1 | contig 10213 bp, 15 predicted proteins | sample TARA_R110002153 | Tara Oceans TARA_R110002153 (sample SAMEA4398193) | marine metagenome | biome: Polar Biome; feature: [SRF] surface water layer (ENVO:00010504); material: water (ENVO:00002006), including particulate matter (ENVO:01000060) such as... | depth 5 m
GACAACTAATCAGAGAAACAAACTTTGAAAAAATGTTAAATGAGGGTGTTTACGACCCAGGTATATTTAAAGCATTTTTCTTAGCAGGTGGTCCTGGTTCAGGTAAAACATTTGTAACTGGTAATGCTTTTGGAGGTACTGGTTTAAAACTTGTAAACTCTGATACTTCTTTTGAAAGAGGTTTATCAAAAGCAAACCTTTCAATTAAAATGCCAGACGAAGAAGAATACTTTAGAAATATTATAAGACAAAGAGCTAAAACAACGACTGGTAATCAGTTAGACAAATACTTAGAGGGTAGATTAGGTGTAGTTATTGACGCTACAGGTAGAGACTATAATACAATACAAAGACAAGTTAATAATTGTAAAGTTTTAGGATATGATTGTTATATGGTTTTTGTAAATACAAGTTTAGAAGTGGCATTACAAAGAAATCAAAATAGACCTAGAACACTTCCAGAGTATATTGTTAAGACTAGTTGGGACGGTGTACAACAAAATATAGGTAAGTTTCAATATCTATTTGGCAGATCAAACATGGCAATTATAGATAATAATAAAAGTGACAAAGAGTTAGTTACTGATACATTAAGAAAAGCCTCTAACTTTGTTAGATCACAATTAATGAGAAAACCAAATAATATAATTGCTAAGACTTGGATAGCAAAAGAATTACAAATGAAAAGATTAGGAATAAAATAATGTATTTTTCAGAAAGTATCATAGACATTCCTAGAAAAACATACGCTAAAGGTGTGTTTGATAATGCTGATACTGAAAATCCTAAATTAAAAGCTGGTGTTATTGCTATGATTAAAAAACAAATAGCACAGTTTGAAAAATATGCTCCTGTTGAAAAGTTTTCACTAATAGGTTCTATCTTAACTAAAAGATATAGAGCAGACGCAGACTTAGACATTAATGTATTGTTTAATGTACCAATTAGTGAACGTGAGCCAATGAGAAAAGCACTCGCAAAAAATTTAAAAGATATAAATGGTAAACTAATACCTGGCACAAATCATCCTATTAACTATTATGTTATTACTGATCCTGATTTAAAGAAAAAGAATGACGCTATGGCAGATGGTGTATTTGATGTAGAAGAAAATAAATTTATTAGAAAACCTGAAGGTGATACTTTTGAGCCTGAAAAATATGAAGCAGAATTTCAAAAAAGAGTTAGAGAATTAGATGTAGTACAAGGCGAATTAAAAAGAGATTTAGTTGATTATAAAGAGTTGACTGAATTATCAGATGATGATATACTAAACTTACAAGAACTAATAGGTAAAAAATTGTATGAGATAGAAGACAGTATAAAAACTTTAGTTGATATTGGCGATGAAGTATTTAAACAAAGACAAGACGCATTTGATAATGATATGTCACCAGATGAAATCAAAACTTTTGGTAAGAAACATAAATTACCTAAAAATGTTATTTACAAATACTTAGAAAAATATCATTATATGAAAATGTATAAAAAATTAAAAGATATATTAGAAGATGGTGAAATAACAGATGATGAGATTGATTCTATTGATGAAGCACCTAGAAAAACAATCGCATTTACATTTGGTAGATTTAATCCACCTACAATAGGACATGAAAAGTTAATTAAAAAAGTAAAAAGCATATCAGCAAATGATTACAGAATTTATTTAAGTAGAAGTGAAGACCCTAAAAAGAATCCTTTATCACCTAGACAAAAACTAGATGTGATGAAAAAAATGTTTCCTCAATATGCTAGTAAGATTATGATTAATCCTACTAACATGATCTTAGATATTGCTACTGATCTATACAAAAAAGGTTTTACAGAAATCTTTATGGTAGTAGGTAGTGATAGAGTAAGAGAGTTTGAAACAATATTAAACAAGTATAATGATGTTAGAAGTAGACATGGCTATTACAACTTTGATAATATAAATGTTGTATCAGCTGGCGAAAGAGATCCAGACGCTGAAGGCGCTATGGGTATGAGTGCTAGTAAGATGAGAGCCGCTGCTTCTAAAAATGATTTAGTTTCATTTAAGAGAGGTTTGCCGTCATCATTTAGAAATGTAGACGCATTAATGAAACAAGTAAGACAAGGTATGAATCTAGCAGCCTCGTATGGCAGTGTAGGACATTTTCAAGGCTATGCCTATAAACCTATTGCTAGTTTAGAACAATTTGAACAAAATCAAATTAGAGATATGTACATTAGAGAAATAGTCTTTAATGTAGGAGATAAAATTAACAACATTAAATTAAACATAGAGGGTAAAGTAGTAAGACGAGGAACAAACTATGTACTTATAGAAGATGAGAATAATAACTTACATAAGTCATGGATTTGGGATTGTTTACCTTTATCGTCTGATAAGGAGGCAATTGTGAGAGAATATAACACAAATGTAGACTATGGTTTTGAAGCAGTATCAAACATAGAAGAAGATAAGAAAAGTGGACATACAAGAAACCTGCCACAAGATAAATCAATCGGTGATAAAAAAGGTTCTCAACCTAAAAAATATTACAAAGGGTTGAAAAAAGATGTAAAAGGTAAACGTGACGATTTCTTTAAGAAACAAGATACAACAGATGATAGTCCAACATCATATAAGGCAGCTCCAGGTGATAAAGACGCTGAAACAAAAACAAGTAAACACACTAAGAAATTTAAACAAATGTATGGCGAAACTACAATGACTGAGGCTTGTTGGAAAGGCTACAAACAAGTTGGTATGAAAAACAAAGGTGGAAAACAAGTACCTAACTGTGTACCAGAATCAATGTCAGTAGAAGACGCAAAAAGAGTTGAAGGTTATATGCCTGAATCTTATGAAATTGGTGCTGATTACGCTAATCACGCCAAAGAAATTACACCAGGTGAGACACCAAATGCTACACCAGTAGATTCAAAAGAACGTGGTAAACCAGTCAAAACAACTAGAAGTATTGAGAAAAAAGATATTGAAGAATGGTCAATATCAAACGCCGTAATACATAAATATAAGGAACGTTACAAAGATCAGTGGCGTACAAAATTAGACGAAGTTGTTTATAACATGAAACATAAACTAGATAAAGATAACAACGCATAGGAGAGAACATGGCAGATATAGGAGTAATAGGTTTTACAACTACAGATTTAGCAGAGAGAAAAACGGAAGCTGCTAATAAATTAACTGAGGTTAAGGCTGAATTAGAATTGGACCCTAACAACGATTGGTTAAATAGTTTAAAAGAAGTAATTGAAAAATGGCAATCAGATAATGCCTAGAAGTTTTATTGATGATTTACTTCATAATACCCCTAACTCGGACATGTTTAAAGGTATGAAAACATTTAAAGAAGTTAAAAATAATTTACAAGAAGCAGTAGCAACTAAAACTAATTTACAGTACATTAGAGCTAAGACTGCTGGCAATAATCACTTTGAAGCAAGAAGATATATTGCTGATCAGATATTAAGAGATAAAAAATTAGCAGACGCTTATAAAGCATTAGAAGTTATACATGACACTTATGGTAGAATTATAGGTAATGACGCTGTTCAAATAAGACAGAGATTAGAAAAAATGCTTATGAGTGATTTAAAAAGAAAAGTCTCAAATTGGGATGAAATTCATTCAGCATTGTAGGAGAAAAAATGATTAGTAGATATAGAAAAACACTAACTGAATCTTTAGAAGAAGTAAAGATTAGAAGTCTTTACATGAAAGGTAAAGAAAAAGAAAGTGTTGAGGTCATAGCTAAAAAATTAGGTATGTCTATCAAAGATGTTAAAAAACTTATGGGCGAAGCGAACACTAACACTGATAGTGATAATGAAAAATCTCTTAAAATAAAATTAGATAAAGAAAAAGATACTGATAATGTAGAGAGACAATTGGCTGACGCTCTAGCTCAAGTAAAAATATTACAACAAAAATTAGAAAACGAAAAAAACAAAGCTATCAAACCAGAACCTAATCCTGATACAGGAGAAGTTCCTTTAACAATAGGTGTTGCTAATGCTGAGTTTACTAAGAAAAAAGAAAAAGAAAAAAATGGCGAAGTAAAAGAGGCAGACTTATCAAAATCACAAATTAAAAAAGTACATAAAATGGCTGATGAGTTACCTAAAAAAGATTTCAAAGACCGTTATGGTAAAGAAAAAGGTGACGCTGTAAGATATGCTACAGCAACTAATATTGTTAAGAAAAAAGAAGATATTAAAGAAGACGGTCACCAAGATGTTTCATCTTCAAAAAGAATGTGTCAAACAATCATAGAAGACGCAACACAAATTAGCCAAAAATTAAATTCAATGTCACCTGAAGATAGTTTAGATACATGGTGGACTAATAAGTTAGCAAAATCTGCTGATAATTTGAACTCTGCTAGAGATTATCTTTTAAATCCTGTTGAAGAAGAAGTAAACGAAACTGCTCAAGGATTTGGGTTAGTACAAAAAGCAAAAGAGATTGCTAAAAAGTTTGCTAATAATATGTCTAAGGCTGTGGCAGAAATAGAAAAATTAGAAAAAGGTTTATCAAATAATGCTTCAGTTAAAGACGCTTTACAAAAAGCAAATGAAAGTATAGATGAAGAAAATTTAGATGAGTTTACATCTGATATGATTAAAAGATTAAAAAAATCATATAGTACAATGCCAAAAACAATTTCACCAGAACAAGCAACAGCTCTTTCAAAACACTTAGATAGACTTGATTTAACTTCACTAAAACAATTGGCAAAAGAAAAAATACCATTTGTTACTACACTTGCTAGAAATAAAATCTACAAAAAAACAGGTAAGTTTGAAGAAGTTGAATTAGAAGAAAAAAAATTAACAGTTAAAAAAGGTGACAAAGTTAGAGAAATAAATGACTTTGAATGGCGTACTTATTCACAAATGGGATACAAATTAGTAGGTAAAGATGGAGAAGCAATGAAAGAAGATAGATTTGAGGGTGCTAGAAGTTTAGTAGAAACTATTAAAGGTTTACAAAACAAAGCTAAAAAAACAGGTATGCCTTATTCAATATTAAAAAAAGTTTACGATAGAGGTATGGCTGCTTGGAAAGGCGGACATAGACCAGGTGCTAGTCAACAACAATGGGCTTTCGCTAGAGTAAACTCATTTGTAACTAAATCCTCAGGAACATGGGGTGGCGCTGATAAAGATTTAGCGAAACAAGTAAGAGGAAAATAATGAGTAAATATTTAAAAACAAAAAATGGTTCTATTGAGTCTGCTGTATTAACTTCAGTTGTAACACCTAAAGAAGAACCTAAAGTAGAAAGAAAAGAATACAAACCAGCAACTTATCTAGGTCATAGAAAAGGGTCATTAGCTGACGCAATTGTACAATCAGTTAATGAAGGTTTATCTGCTGGTCAGAAAAAATTACCACCTGCTTTACAAAAAGCTATTCTTGCTAAACAAGGTAAGAAAAAAGATGAAGCAGCAACTCATAAAATGCCTGATGGCACTATTATGAAAGGCGCTAAACATAAAGATGAAGTCAAAGAAGATTTAGGTAAAGAGGATGATACGGTTGTAAAAGATGTTATCGGTCAATTAAAGAAAGCTGTTAAAGCTCACGCTGGTCAAGCTAAAGATTTAGATAAAGCTATGAAGAATGAAAAACTTGAAGGCGGTCAAAAGAAATTAGATAAAGATAAAGATGGTGACTTAGACGCAAAAGATTTTGCTATGTTAAGAAAGTCTAAAAACGAAGAAGACGCTTACGATAAAGATGATGAGAAACCAAAACCTAAACCTAAAAAAGAAGATGTTTCTGACATGAACAAAAAGAAACATGCTGCTTATAAAGACCCTAAAAGAGGCGAACATGATGTAGTTGATCCTAAACCTGTTATGAAATCTACTGAAGAAATGTGGTCAAAAGCAGGTGATGATTTAGAAGAAACTCAGTCTAAAGCAAAATATATGAAAACACCATCACAAGACACTGACAGTGAAATGCCACCAGTAGAAAAGAAAAAACCTATGAAAGCGTCTTACAAAATGATGAGAGATCAAATGAAAAAAGCTGATACTGGTAGTAAAGAAACTAAAGTTGATACAGACCCTAGTATAGAGTATAAACATTAAGGATAGACATGCCGAAAATATTTTGTGATATGGACGGTGTTCTATGTGATTTTAAAAAGCAGGCTGAAAAAGTTACAGGCAAACCTATTTCTCAATGGTCTTATGCTTCAAAAGCAGAAAAGTGGGATCCTATTAAGAAAACACTAAGATTTTGGCATACTTTACCATGGATGCCAGGTGGTATCACGCTTTGGACATTCATAAAAAAACACAATCCATCAATACTATCAGCACACGTTGAAGAGGTACATGATCCTAATTGTATACCTGGTAAAACTTATTGGGCTAGAACTAAACTAGGTCTAGGTGCTGGTAAAATTAATTTAGTAAAAAGATCACACAAAGCAAACTTCGCTAAAATAGGCGGTGAGCCAGCTATATTAATTGATGATTATAAGAAAAACACAGATCAATTCACACAAAGAGGTGGTATAGGCATACATCATACCACACCACAAAACACTATTAGACAACTTAAAAAACTTGGTTTTAAGTAGTATCCGTTATAAATAGTAATACAAATTAATAAAGTGAGTACCATTAACAATAATTAACGGGAGAGAATACTATGTCAAGTTGGGGAAAAGCAGACGCTGCTTCATCAGCGCCTTTATGGGCGTGTCATTTAATTAACTTATCACCTACAAGTGGTAATAGAACTAATTTATTTGAAGACGCAACGTCAGATAATTTCATTACTGGTGTAACAATCGGTTTATTCAACTACGCTGACGGAGAAGTACCATCTGGTGCTGCTCACGCAGGTTGGAACCTAAAAGTAACAGGTTCTGGTGGTAGAGCAAACAGAGTTGTTTACACTACTTTAGTAGCATTAACAGACGCTGCTTAATAACAATATTATATAAGGGCGGAGATTAACACAGACAATCCGCCCTTATATATACTATATGAACAAAGTGATCTAGGTAAATACCTAGAGTAGCATTCCCGAAAGGGTTAACAGGAGATAAAAATGGCAGATAAGAAAATAACGGCGTTGACCGATCTAGGTGACGCATTAGCAACAGCTGACTTGTTTCACGTTGTAGATGATCCTACTGGAACACCGATCAATAAGAAAATAGCAGCTGAAGATGTTTTTAATAACATTCCAAGTTACCTTGGTTTAAAACAAGCTTCACAAGCAATTACAGCAGATGGTTCAACAGCAACAGCAGTTGACGTTACATCAGCAATCACAGAGATAAACGCAACTTCAGCGACACACGCAGGTGCTTTAGCTGATGGCGCTGATGGACAAATCAAAACAATCATTAACGTATCAACTAGTGGTACAAATAACGTAGTAATCACACCAGCTAATTTAAGAGGGTATACTACTATTACTTTGAACGCACCAGGTGAAACAGTGACTTGTTTATTTAAAAATAGTAATTGGAATGTAATCGCAGGAAATGGTTACGCTTTAGCATAATATTGATCGGAGTATATAATGAGTATTGATTTAAAATATTTAGAAAATGAAAAGACAACTTTAACAAATGATTTTGAAACTACAAAATTAAGAATTAAAGAAACTGAAAACACTTTAGCACAGTTAAAAAGTAATTTAAATGCTGTCTTTGGTGCTATTCAACAGAATGATAAAATGATTAAATTATTAAATGACAATAATAAAGATAAAGCTAAAAAATTAGTACAGGTTTAAAATGAAAACATTTAAAACGTATAGTAAAGATAAAGACCTCAATGATTTTGAGGAAGACCTTATAGGTGAAAATCAACCTAATACTGCTGACGCTATGAAAAGGCACAAAGCAGGCAAGGCAGGATTTACAGATAAGGCACATTTAAAAGCTAAAGGACTTATACCACGTGCTGATGGCACGAAAGTTAAGTCTGATAAGTACAAATAAGGAAAAGAAAAAAATGAAAACTTTTAAGCAACATATAAAAGAAGGCGGATACAAGGGTGACGCACAAGGGGTTGGCACACATGGAATGGAAAATTCTATTGAAGACAGCAACATTGGCGCTCATAACATACATGATCCTGCCGTCTTAAAAAGAGTAAACGCTTTTGTTGGCGCAATTGCTGATATGGAATATTTAAAACCACAGCATGCTGTAGACACATTAAAAGAAAAACTAGGTAGAATAGGTTTATCTTTTGATTGTGAATTAGATGGCGACAAAGGCTCAAAAACAGTTGAAGTGAAACAATTCGGCGGTAGATTTGGAAAAGATACTGACGGAACAGACGTAAATGATGATGGTATATCTCACAAAAAAGAAGGTGGTTTAAAAATTAAATTAGACCATGAACTTTTACAAAACGGATCATCTAAAGTTTACGCTAAATTAGTGTAATAGATGTTCAAAGAAATAACCAAAGATAATTGGCTTTTGTTTGCTCAAAACAGCTATGATAATCCTACTCTCTCAAAAGAAGTGGAGTTTTATGATGATATTAAAAGATTCAAATATCTAAAAAGGTTATTTAGAAAGTATCAGATCACAGGTAACATAAAAGTTAGACTTGTTGTTAATCATGTGATTGTGTTACAAAACGTTTTTGGTGTTGAGGCTGCTGTTACTTTATTATTATTTAAAGTAGAAAAACAGTATTGGTCAATATTAAAAACTATCTTAGATTATCTAGGATATTTGTATACACACGAACTTTCAGATATACAAACTGACTATCGTATAGAAAGACTGTTAAAGGAACTGTAATGGCAAATAGAGTAGTAGATTCGTTAATAACTTATAGAGTTGTTAAGTTGTTAGTAACACCTTTTAATAGGCAAGAAGCCTATAAAGAAGGTATTATTGATGACAAAGGCAAGACTTTAATTAAGTTTAAAAATTTAACGACTGAAAGACAAAGACAATCTTATACCTTTTTACATAGATTTATATTTAATTTAAAAAGAATATTAGGTAAAGTAGGTTTAGGTGGTCGTCTAGGTTCTTTTGCTACTGCCTTAGCATTATTAATAAAAGAAAACAAAATTACTGAACAAGAAAAAATATTAATTGAAGGTGCTGTTGTTTCATATTTAAAAGATATTAAACAATATGACACTTTATTGAAAGAAGAAGGTGATGTTTTAGATATAAAAAATAATGCATACTGTACTTGTTTCGGTATTGAAGTTTTTGAAAAAGATGGAGAGTTTTACTCGGAGAAAGAATATGCCAAAACATTATAAAGAAATGATAGACGAAATCATTAATAAGATGGACGAAGACGCACCAGCTAATAACGTTGGTAGTGGCAATGTTGACATGGCTCCCAATGCTGCTGTATCTCACTCACCTAAAATGATGAAAAGAAAAAAAGAACAAGGTGATGAACAAGAAAAAATTAAAAAGAAAATTGGTAATTTAATAAAAACTAATGAAGACACAAACAACATTATCTTAAATCAAATTAATATTGCTTTAGACAAAGCTGAAACTAAACTAGATGAAAAAGTTTATGGCAAAACTGAAATAAAAGTTGAGCCTCAATATAAAACATTTAGGGACAAATACAATGCCTAAGTCATTTAAAGAGTATGAAGAAATAGATAAACTTTGTGAAGAGTGTATCTTTGAACATGAGCTTGAGCCTTTAGAAGAGGCTGAGTATCAAGGTAAAAAAGTAAAATTGAACGACCCTATTAGAGGTGGTTCTAAAAAATTTTATGTTTATGTAAAAGATGGTGACAAAATAAAGAAAGTATCATTTGGTGATACAACTGGTTTATCGATCAAAAGAGACGATCCTGCTAGACGAAAGTCCTTTAGAGCAAGACATAGATGTGACACACCAGGACCAAAAACTATGGCAAGATACTGGTCATGTTATCAGTGGAGAGCTGGCGCAAAAGTAAATAATTAATGAAAACTTTTAAAGAATATATGAACACTATTGGTGGTGTTAGACTGAGTGGTCCGTCTGATAATATTACACCTATGGCTAGTTTAGGCGATAGACCCCCTAAGGGTCAAGGCGCTAAATATAGTCGTGGTGTTTATGCCGCTTATTCTACACAAGCACCTGGTACAATGAGACCTTTTTTAACTGCTAATAAAGCAACTGCTAAGATGAAAGATCAATTAGATCAGTTAAAGAAAAAACTTAAATCATTTAAAGATAAGGCATTTAG
>TARA_R110002153_G_scaffold270159_2_pt1 | contig 10211 bp, 6 predicted proteins | sample TARA_R110002153 | Tara Oceans TARA_R110002153 (sample SAMEA4398193) | marine metagenome | biome: Polar Biome; feature: [SRF] surface water layer (ENVO:00010504); material: water (ENVO:00002006), including particulate matter (ENVO:01000060) such as... | depth 5 m
TCAGCACCAGAATGACCAGGTTGAGGTTCAGCCGAACCGCAGTTTCAACCTCTTGGCTGTTCATCATGAACCCGCCGTCGCCGCATATTGCCATCACACGCCGGTCGGGGTTCAGGAATGCCGCAGCCATCGCAGAGGGCAAACCAGCCCCCATTGTGGCCAATGCATTGTCAAGCAATACAGTATTTGGCTCATACGCCTTGTAGTTGCGTGCGTACCAGATCTTGTAGATGCCGTTGTCCAGCGCAATGATATCCTTGTCACCCATGACGCGTCTTGTATCGGCAACAAAGCGCTGCGGCGTGACGGGGAAACGCGGGTCGTCGACGCCTTCACCGATATGCGATTCCACTTCCTGCCTGACCGTTTCGAAATACGACAGATCGAATCTGAGGTCAGTTCCGAGCTTGTACTGAAGGCGCACAATCGATGCCGCCAGATCGCCAACCACTTCAACCTGGGGAAAATACACCTGATCGACCTGAGCAGACTTGTAGTTGACGTGGATGACTTTTTTGCCACCCGCCTCCATGAAGAACGGCGGCTTTTCAACGACGTCATGCCCGATGTTTATGATCAGGTCAGCGCGGTCGATTGCACAGTGCAGGTAGTCGCCGTCTGAAAGTGCCGCCGTGCCGAGAAACAATTCGGACCGCTCATCAACAACGCCCTTTCCCATCTGCGTAACGAAGAAAGGTATCCTGGTCGAATGGACGAAATCCGATATCGCGCTTCGCACGTTTTTGCGGTTTGCACCGGCTCCAATCAGGATCAGCGGCATTTTTGCTTTCTTGATGAGGTCAACGGCGTCCGACAGGACAGCGTCGTCCGCCACGGCATAATAACGCTGGTGCGGCTCGATAACCTGCGCGGTACATCGTTCTTCTGCGATGTCTTCGGGCAATTCCAGCAAGACCGCGCCAGGACGCTCTTCCTCGGCAGTGCGGAAGGCTTCGCGCACAAGTGCCGGGATGGTATCGCCGTGTACGATCTGCTTGGACATCTTGCAGATGGGATCGAACAAGTTGACGATATCGATGATTTGAAACAGCCCCTGTTTTGATTTCTTGATCGGTTTCTGCCCCGTAATCATGATCAGGGGAAAACCACCCAAATGCGCGTATGCCGCAGGTGTGGCAAAGTTGGTTGCACCCGGGCCCAGCGTCGCCAGACAAACGCCCGCCTTGCCGGTCAACCGACCATAGGTCGCGGCCATAAAGGCAGCGCCCTGTTCATGCCGCGTAAGGATCAATTTGATTCCTGAGGTTCGTAGCGATTCCAAAAAGTCCAGATTCTCCTCGCCAGGCACGCCAAAAACGTATTGCACGCCCTCTCTTTCGAGCGCCCGAACAAGCAAATCCGAGGCCTTGGTGGTCGTTTCAGCTGGTCGTGTCATCGCGTGTTTCTCCAAAATTACCTATGCAAATTGATAAACCTGCGCCTGCTGGACGCACGCTTTTCAGGCGACTTGCTCAGCTGCGTATTGAGGCGGGACATCCGGCCGTGGGTAGAGTTCATCCATCGCCACTGATATGCCATTTGTCTGAACAATGCGCACGTGTTTGCGTTTCAACAGTCGTGGTCTGGCAACGCCGCATGAGTGTGAAATCACTTCGACCTCATGCACCAGATTTTTGCAGAAGTTCGCGACCTTCACTGACTTGTCTTGCGGGTTGAGCCCTTTTTGCAGTCTTTCGTTGTGCGTCGTAATTCCGGTCGGACAGGTGTTCTTGTTGCATTTTAACGACTGAATACATCCCAGCGAGAACATAAACCCTCTGGCTGAATTCGCGAAATCGGCACCCGTGGCCAGCGCCCATGCAACTTCGGCAGGCGTAACCAGCTTGCCGGTCGCAATGACCTTCATTCGCTGACGCAAGCCATATTCGGTCAGGATATCAACAACCAATGGCAACGATTCCCTGATGACGAGCCCGACATTATCCATCAACGGCATGGGGGCCGCGCCTGTACCTCCATCCCCGCTATCCACGGTGATGAAGTCTGGTGCACTTTCAATACCACGACGATGGATTTCTTCAGCCAGGCTGCGAAGCCAACCATAGCTTCCCAGAACGGCTTTGAAACCCACGGGCTTGCCGGTCACCGCGCGAATGTGATTGATCATATCCAGTAGCGCCCCGATATCGTTGATCTCTGGATGGCGGTTAGGAGAAATTGAATCGTGACCGACCGGAATGCCACGTATTCTGGCGATTTCCGGCGTTACTTTCACAGCAGGCAAAATGCCGCCCTTGCCGGGCTTGGCACCCTGACTGAGCTTGAGCTCGAACATCTTTACCTGATCATGGGCGGCCACCTCTTTCAGCTTGGCATCCGACAGGTTGCCCTGCGCGTCGCGTACACCATATTTGGCGGTGCCGATTTGAAAGACGATGTCGGCACCGCCTTCAAGATGATAGGGTGACAGCCCGCCCTCCCCCGTATTCATCCAGCATCCTGCCATCTTGGCGCCCGCTGAAAGAGCCCTTACCGCCGGGGTCGAAAGCGCTCCGTAACTCATGGCAGAGATATTGAAAAACGACGGTGCATCGTAAGGTTTTCTGCAATATGGACCAATCTTCAAAGGCTGTATTTCAACCGCGTCTTCATCCAACGTGGGAAACGGGCAGTTTACAAAAATGGCGGTACCGGGCACATTCAAAAGCTTGGTGGAACCAAATGCCACGGTGTTGTCGCGCCCTTTCGAAGCCCGGCCGATCCAGTCCCTTTCCGCCCGGTTGAATGGCATCTCTTCACGATCCATCGCAAAAAAATACTGGCGAAAAAACTCTCCCAATGATGTAAACAGAGACCGGAAGCGCCCCACAACGGGATAGTTCCTGCGCACCGCGTCTGCTGTTTGCGTGACATCTATGATGAAAATCACGACGATGACCAGCACAGCGAGACCAATCACAAAAACGAATAGGCTTGAAAGATAGCCGAGACTCGCAGTCATGGTCTCGTCGACAGAATTGGGCATGAATCAACCTTCCAGATTTGGCATTGTGTTGTTTTTCGATCGAACCAGCGGCCAGGCTTCATGCCAGGCCGGCTTTTGTCAGCGCGACTGCTCTTTCGAATTCAGGATCTATGAAGCCTCTCCACCATGATTGCGTTTGACCAGTAGCCATCCAGTGTGGCCGTTGACCGTTGCACGGGTCGCCGGAACCTCTTGAAGAGTAACGTTCGGCTCATTTCCTTCGAACAATGGAACCTTGATCGAATTCGCGCCAACCAGCTTCCGATCCAGCAAAATGTGTCACAATTTTTCGGCGTATCCGGTGTCCCCTGCCTTGCCGAACGGAACATTCCGGGCGTGAGCCAGCGTCAGGGCGCTGCCATGCGCCACGCCGCAAACCACCATAAGAACTGTTTGTCTGTTCATGATATTTTCTCTTCATCGCGTTCAATGAACGATCTACCATGCAAACCGGTAACCGCGTTGTCACCCTAAGTCACGCTTGCTTGACCGTATTTGACCCCGACAAACACCATCGACCACCAAGGACCGATGCCGCAGCATGGCAGCAAATTGTAAAAAAATGTCCGGCATTCTCGACGTTATTTGGCAGCACAGCGAAGGATAGCGCCCCGCCTATTCAGTTGAAAAGCTCAGGGTGCAGGAATGCGATTGCGGAGACAGTTCACTCAATCCCTTTTTGGCTTTCTGCCCCTCTTTTGTGCCATGAGAACACGGCCCGTCTGCTTCTCCAGCCTCTTCAGCCAATCCGTGTCGCCGACAGGCCGACCGATTGTTTCGGCCCGCCGCAACGGCGCATAGGCGGCATCTTCATCGAACGGTTCACCCAGGAACTGGGCGAAATCAGCCAGACGCTCCAGCACGGGCGCCACCTTTACAAAACCATTGTCATCGCCTGCCAAATGGGCGCGGGCGCTTGACTATGCCCAGTCTTCCGCCCGTTTGACCAATCCTGCCCGCACTGGGTTGAGCGTGACATAACGGATGGCGTGGAACAGATGCGTTTCATCCATGACCACCGATCCATAGCGCCCCTGCCAAAGATGCCCTGTGGTTCGTGCTCGTGCATTGACATAGCTGGTATAGCGGCGATGCAGATCGGCAAAGGTCCGCCGCAGACCATCTACCTCAGAGGGAACCAGAATGATATGAACATGGTTTGGCATCAGGCAATAGGCCCAGATCTCGCATCGGGCGCGCTCTGCACTCTCGGCCAGCATATCCAGATACAGTGCATAGTCGGCTTCTTCTAAAACACCCGCCCCCGCCTGTTGCCACGCTGGGTGACATGATGCGGGAGGCCGGGAATGACAAGGCGAGCGATACGAGCCATGGGAAAACTTTGGCAAAATTAGGGGATTCAGTAGGCCGGCACCGATACTTGTTGAGTGGAATATGCGTAAAATTGCTTGGCTAGTTGACAAATATCGTGCATTGTGAACGTGGATGGTCAGACTTTGATGACTGCGTTTTGCGCTGTTAGGAGGAAAGGCGCTTGACTAATTTGCATCGAAAGTTTGGGCACTCATGAGAATAGGGGTTTTTGATTTTTTTTCTGGTTGCGGTGGAACCAGCAGGGGTTTCCAGAATTCTGGTTTAGATCCCATTTTTGCACTCGATTTTGATTCCGATGCGGCCTCAACCTTTCAGAAAAATTTTCAAAATACCGTTTTCAGCAATAACGACATTACTAAGTTTAATCCCTTCGAGATTGAGCATTTAGTTTCTAGGCAGCAGTTGACGTTGTTTTCCGGATGCGCGCCATGCCAACCTTTCACACGCCAAAACACTATAAAACCTGATGCAAAGACAGACACTCGTCGTTCCTTGTTGACCCATTTCGGCAAATTGGTTGAGCGGTTCCTTCCAGATTACGTATTCGTAGAGAATGTGCCGGGTATCCAAAGAGTAACTGGAAATAGTACGCTTACTCGATTTAACAAACAGCTAGCAACACTAGGCTATTCATCAACAGTGGGAATTGTAGAGTCCCAAAGATATGGCATTCCCCAACGTCGCCGCCGGCTCGTTCTTCTTGCGTCAAAACATGGATCAATTGATTTACCACCAACAACCCACGATCCCGCATTTGGAAAGCCCTTCAGTACAGTGCGAGATTGGATTTCCCACTTGCCGCCAATCGAGGCCGGCGAAATTCATTCTGAAGTGCCTAATCATCGCTCTGCAAAGCTCTCCGAACTAAACCTCAGAAGAATTAGAGCGACGCCGCCAGAGGGCTCGCGCGCAGATTGGCCAGCCGATTTGCGTTTGGATTGCCACACCAAAAACGGATACTCAGGTCATACTGACGTCTATGGTCGGATGAAATGGAACGGACCAGCTACAGGATTGACGACCCGCTGCATCAGCCTCTCCAACGGCCGGTACGGTCATCCTGAACAACACAGGGCAATCAGTGTACGTGAAGCGGCGGCGCTTCAGACGTTTCCAGACAATTTCAAGTTTTTGGGTTCGCTCAATTCTCAGGCAAAGCAGATAGGAAACGCAGTTCCAGTGCTGCTCGCTGAAGTTTTTGGCTTCCATATACTCAACCATGCTAAGCAAAAGGCGGGGTAGATTATGGCCAAGTTCAAAGCAAGAGCACGAACCATTGACATGTTGGGGCGGCAGCAGATCGCTAACGTTTCAACTGCGGTAAGCGAACTATTTAAAAACGCGCATGACGCCTATGCTGATCATGCGGAAGTGGATTATTTTCGTTCAGACGGTCTTCTGGTAATACGAGATAACGGTGTTGGGATGACACCGAAAGAATTTGAAGATCGTTGGCTCGTACTTGGTACGGAAAGCAAATACGCCCTGCAAGGAAAGAAAGCTGATGCCTATCGGCCTCCAGACAAGGAGGAGAGGGCGATCATGGGCGAAAAGGGAATCGGGCGCCTCGCCATCGCGCTACTTGGGCGCCAAGTGTTAATTCTGACCCGCGCAAAACGCAACGATGGGGCACACGAACTCGTTATGTGCTTTATCCATTGGGGGTTGTTCGAGATATCCGGCATCAATCTCGAAGACATCGAAATTCCGATAAAGCTCGTCACGGGGGGACGTCTCCCTACATCAGATGATGTCGAAGAGTTACTTCTGGCTTTGAAGGAAAGCATCGAAACGCTTCCCGGTGCTAGCACGAACGTCCAACATATGAAAATTTTGGAAGACGTTTTAGACTTCCAGCTCGACCCAAAAGATATGTCTGATTTTCTTGGTGGACTCAGTTTAAAAGATGATCAATCAGGAACACATTTCTACGTAGCACCTGCAGATGAAATAATTGCCCACGAGATTGAACGGGAGCGCCAAGACGACACAAAAGACTTTACGAAATTTTTGTTGGGATTCTCCAACACAGTATTCAGGGATACACCGCCTCCACCTATTGAAACTGCTTTTAGGTATTGGCCGACCGATGCTGCTAACGACGATCTGATCGACCAAGGAGAATTTTTTACTTCAGGGGAATTGGAATCAGCAGATCACAGAATTAGCGGCCGGTTTGACGAATACGGTCAATTTATCGGCGATGTCAAAATATACGATGAGCAAGTTTCCGATCATATAATTTCCTGGTCAGGTGGCCATGGCCAACCCACGAGATGTGGCCCATTCGAGGTTGAGTTCGGATATGTTGCGGGTGCCCAGAGAGAAACTAGCCTTCCTCCAGAGGATTGGAAAAGACTTACTGACAAGCTGAACAAGATCGGTGGCGTATATGTTTACCGAGATCGTATCCGAATACTTCCCTATGGAAACTCCGATGTCGACTGGTTAAATATTGAAGAGCGACGAACAAAATCCGCATCCTACTATTTTTTCTCTCACAGACGTGTTTTTGGAGCTGTAAAGCTGACACGCGACGAAAATGGTTTGTTAAAAGAAAAGGCAGGCCGGGAGGGCTTTCAGCAGGATAAAGCATATCGTCAATTAAAAGACATCTTGGAAAACCTTTTTCTCCAGCTTGCTGCAGATTTTTTCAGGGAGAGCGGAGACTTCTCAGAATACTACAGCGAGCAACGCTCTGAGCTAGAGCGATTAGAGTTGGCACGGCGACACCGGGAAAAGCAAGTTTCCACCAAACGCAAGAATATCGCCACGTCGTTAGAGGGGTTCTTTGACCGCGTGAGTGCTAGACTTCCTGAAACAGAACTACGCAACCTTCGAGATACCATCAGACAACGAATGGACGCGGCCGCCAAGATGAAAGATCCAGACGAGGCATCCTCCGCATTGCTTGATGCCGAGCGAGAAGCCAACCGCAAGCTCTCTGAAATCCGTGAGGGTTATCGCTTAGCAAAGCCTCGTGGCGTTGGCCTCTCACGTTCACTGCAGAGAGATTGGAATGCTTACACCGCTGAAAATCAGCGCCTAGAGGAAGAGGTGTTCGAACCTTTCGGGTTCGAGGTTGCACGGACACTTGGCACCATTGCAAAAGAAGCGAAGCTGTATGTTGACCAGAGAAAACGTTTAAGCGAACTTATTAAGCAGCAGGCTGATAGTAGGAAAAAACTTGTTACACAGGAGGCTGGTCAAGTCAGAAACTTGGCTAACGAAACGCGGTCATCTGCCTTGAAATTCGCCCGCGATGCCATTCGTGAAATGCAGGAAACGATAGCATCTGTTGAAGCCGAATTCGCCCAGAAAGATCTCGCGGGCCTATCTGAAGAGCAGATTGAGAGACTGCGAGACGGCTTTGAGGGCCGTATCGAAACAGTCGGCATAAAAAACAGGGAAACGCTGTCCAAAGTTCGCGATATGTTGACTGCCATATCTAGCAACATCGCTCAAGGATTTGATATATCTGATTCCGATATTGTTGAAGCAATGGATCAAGAACTCCAAGAGCTTAGAGAGCAGTCTGATACGGACGCAGAAATGGTGCAACTTGGCTTGGCAGTCGCAGTTATCAACCACGAATTTGAAGCAGCGATAAAGGGCATACGCCGGTCCTTGCGGGAGCTTCGCCCATGGGCGAAGTCGAATGATGAGCTTTCCAGCCTGTACCAAGATATTAGAAATAACTTTGACCACCTCGATGGTCATTTAAATTTGTTTACTCCTCTACAGAAAAGGCTTTATCGGAACGCCATTATCATTAAAGGTTCTGACATTAATCATTATTTGAGGACACTATTCGAGGTTCGCATGAAAAGGCATCAAGTTGTGATGACAACAACCGACGCCTTTTTTGATTCTTCAGTAACCGCTTTTCCCTCCACAATTTATCCGGTGTTCGTTAACATTATCGACAACGCCATGTTTTGGTTGAAAGACACCGAAAGCAATAGAGAAATCAAACTCGATGCTGACGAAAAGGGTTTTTTGATTTCGAACAATGGACCCGAGATAAATCGTCGAGATTACTCCGCAATATTTGAACAAGGGTTTACAAGAAAACCTGGCGGGAGAGGACTTGGCCTGTTCATTTCCAGAAAGGCTCTTCAGAAGGAAGGCATGGATATAGAGGTGCTCCCGAATACGGAAAACCGCGGAGTTACAATAAGAATCGGATGGCCTAAACATGATAGCGTTACCTGACAATGTATTGGAATATTCTATAAAGGCTGCTGAATCATTCGTTCAAACAGCGGTCTATATCGACGACAGGATTTATAAGGGAACAACAAAAACGTTGACTCCCAAGGCACCTATTGAAGCTCCTAATTCTCGAAAAAAGGCAGTCAAAAGTGCCGAAAAAAATGTCAAGCTGGTCGCGAACCAGATACAGCAGCCGTTTCAAGAAGACACTTCACCAGATACCTATGACATAGTTCATTACTTTGCAAAAAAACAAATCGTTTGCTCACTTTATCAACCTAAGCAAGATGCGAGCGTATCTCCGCAGTCTGATATTTTTCCATTGTGCAAGGCCGCCGACATCGTTGTCGTTGATTGGGACTTGTATGGCGACAGAGGCAAAAAAGCGCAGGAACTGGCCAATGGCCTAATAGAACAAGCCGTAAAGGATGTCCCTGAGCAACTTCGCTTGATCCTCATTTACACCCAAGAATTAAATCTGCAGGCAGTTGCTAATGAAATCTACGAGACCGTACACAAAAGCATCGGGGATGTTTTTCAGCCGGTTGATGGCGACGAAGGATTAGTCTTTTACACCCAAAACAGTCGGGTGGTGGTGCTTGGCAAACCCGGGAGAACAAGACCTGAGCCGTATGCGCGGTTTACTGTAAACGAAAAAGATCTTGCTGATGTTGCGATTAGAGAGTTTGCGAAACTTGCATCAGGAATCTTGCATGCTGCGACGCTTTTGGGGCTCGGGGAAATTCGCAAGAACAGTCGTAAAATACTCTCCAAATTCAACAGCAACCTAGATCCGGCGTTTCTTACTCATCTTGCTATGTGCTTACCAGTGGAGGATGCTTCTGCACATGTGATTCCGTTGTTGGTATCTGAGATTGAGTCTGTTCTAGAGGATGTCCTACCAACTCCACTACTGTCGACGAAGCTTGTCGAAAACTGGATCGACAGTGTTTGGGAGCCCGGGGATCACTTAGAAGCTCTATTCGACAAGCAAGGTGTTGATTACCGAAGCTTAGCTAAGGTTTTGTGCACAAAGGGTTTTAAGGAAGCAATAAAGCAAGAAGACAAGGTACCAAATATCAATAATGAAAAGGACAGGACCAAGAAAACTCGTAAAGCCGCAAAAATATTATTGCCGTCAGCAGAGTCGGATGCCAATCAACGCTTCTCGCACCTTATGGCAAGTCGCACCTTTTATGGAAAGAAAGCAAAGGCACTCAAGCTGGGAAGCGTTATCCATAGCCGGGAAAGAGATAGCTTCTTTCTTTGTGTTCAGCCGATTTGTGACAGTGTTCGGCTGCGCCATGAACGGGTATTTGTATTTGTGCAGATGGAAACAAGTAATGGCGGCTCAAGTGACGGAGCTTCCCATGTCGTGATCAAAACCGATGACACTGTGCAAGAGCTTGTATACCTGCCGAAGTCCTACAGATGTTTTACCGCAAATTTTAAGCCAGATATGGGCGCAGGCGAGGTTCTCGCCAACAACGATAAACGAGGTGATCTTTTTTTCGAAGACACTAATGGCAATAAGTTTTATTGGGCCGATCAGCTTCGAACTTCGCATGCACAGCGAGCAGTTGAACAGTTTGCCCGTGACCTTTCGCGCGTCGGATTGACAGAATCAGAGTAACCACTCGATTTGCACCACCTTGCGCATCCAGGATAAGTCTGG
>TARA_R110002153_G_scaffold38912_30_pt1 | contig 10204 bp, 8 predicted proteins | sample TARA_R110002153 | Tara Oceans TARA_R110002153 (sample SAMEA4398193) | marine metagenome | biome: Polar Biome; feature: [SRF] surface water layer (ENVO:00010504); material: water (ENVO:00002006), including particulate matter (ENVO:01000060) such as... | depth 5 m
TCGGGTTTTCTTACCTTTAGTAGGAACACCCCAAGGAGATACTGGATGACGACCACCCGACGTGCGTCCTTCACCACCACCGTGTGGGTGGTCTACTGGGTTCATGGCAACACCACGAACTGTAGGACGAACACCACGCCAGCGGGTTGCACCGGCTTTACCCAGTGAACGCAGCATGTGCTCTGCATTGCCTACTTCACCAATGGTGGCGCGGCAATCAGATAGTACTTTACGCATTTCGCCAGAACGTAGACGCAAGGTAACGTAGTTTCCGTCACGTGCTAGGATCTGAGCATAAGCACCGGCAGAACGTGCAATTTGTGCACCTTTACCAGGCTTCATTTCAATTGCGTGTACAACAGAACCTACTGGGATATTACGCATTGGCAATGTGTTACCAGACTTGATCGGAGCATCCGAACCAGACTGGATTGCATCACCCGCTTTCATACCCTTTGGAGCCAGAATGTAACGACGCTCACCATCTGCATACAATACTAGTGCAATGTTAGCAGAACGGTTAGGATCGTATTCTAAACGCTCAACAGCGGCTGGAATGCCGTCTTTGTTGCGTTTAAAGTCAATCAAACGGTAGTGTTGTTTATGACCACCACCAATATGACGAGTTGTAATACGACCATGGTTGTTACGACCGCCAGATTTGCTGTTCTTTTCAAGCAAAGGTGCGTAAGGCGCGCCTTTGTGAAGGTCAGGGTTAGTAACCTGAACAACGTGACGACGACCGGCAGAAGTTGGCTTAGCTTTCAATAATGGCATTTCTAATCCCCTTCTTACTCAGCGCCACCGACAAAGTCGATGTCCTGACCTTCTTTAAGAACCACGTAGGCCTTTTTCCAGTCACTGCGTTTACCGAAAGACTGACCGTGACGCTTGGTTTTACCCTTAACGTTTACAGTACGAACACCTTCAACCTCAACTTCAAACAGTTTTTCAACTGCAGCTTTGATTTCAGCTTTGTTCGAATCTTTCGCTACTTTAAATACAACCGTGTTGCTTGCTTCAGCAGCCATAGTAGACTTTTCTGAAACATGCGGTGCTAAAAGCACCTTCAGTAGACGTTCTTCTTTCATGCTAACGCCTCCTCAAGTTGTTTAACCGCATCAGCTGTAATTAGCACTTTTTCAAATGCAATCAAACTTACTGGGTCGATGCCTGCAACATCACGTACGTCAACTTTGTACAAGTTGCGTGCCGCTAGGAACAAGTTCTCATCAACATCAGCAGTAACGATAAGAACATCATTTAGTTCATAGTCGTTAAGCTTAGCAATAAGTTCTTTTGTCTTAGGTGCTTCCACACCAAACTTCTCTACCACAACCAAACGGTCTTGACGGATTAGTTCAGACAAGATGCTTTTTAAAGCACCACGATACATTTTCTTGTTAACTTTTTGATCAAAGTCACGAGGCTTGGCTGCGAATGCACGACCACCACCAACCCAAATTGGGCTGCGGATAGTACCAGCACGAGCACGGCCTGTGCCTTTTTGACGCCATGGCTTCTTACCACCACCACGTACTTCAGCGCGAGTCTTCTGCGCCTTTGTACCCTGACGAGCACCTGCACCGTAAGCTACAACGACTTGGTGTACCAAGGCTTCGTTGAATTCACGTCCAAAGGTCGCTTCGGATACTTCAAGAGCGCTTTGCGCATCTTTCAATGTTAATTCCATCAGTTCACTCCCCAGACGTTACGCTTTAACAGCTGGCTTAACGATTACATCGCCGCCAGTTGCGCCAGGTACGGCACCTTTAACAAGGATTAGGCTGTTTTCTACGTCTACACGTACCACTTCCAAAGATTGGGTAGTCACTTGCTTGTTACCAAGCTGACCAGCCATTTTCTTACCTTTGAAAACTTTACCAGGTGATTGGTTTTGGCCAATCGAACCAGGTGCACGGTGAGACAAAGAGTTACCGTGAGTCATACGTTGTGAACTAAAGTTCCAACGTTTGATCGCGCCAGCAAAACCTTTACCTTTTGATGTACCAGTGACATCAATCTTTTTAGTGTCGTTAAAGATTTCAACAGTGATTTCACTGCCTACTTCAATATCGCCACCTTCGTTATCTTCCAGGCGGAATTCTACTAGAGCACGACCTGCTTCAACACCAGCTTTAGCAAAATGACCTGCTTCAGCTTTGTTAACGCGGTTCGTTTTCTTGCTTCCAGTAGTAACCTGAAGAGCGCGATAACCGTCAAGTTCTTCAGTACGTAACTGAGTAACACGGTTTGGGGTCGCTTCAATAACAGTCACAGGGATAGACGTACCATCTTCAGTGAAGATGCGAGTCATACCCACTTTACGACCGACTAGACCAATCGCCATTGTTATTACCCTCTCTTGTTAGCCCAGGCTGATTTGAACATCAACACCGGCAGCCAAGTCCAAACGCATCAATGCGTCAACTGTTTTATCAGTTGGCTCAATGATGTCTACTAAACGCTTGTGAGTACGAATCTCATATTGATCACGTGCATCTTTATTTACGTGAGGAGATGTCAATACTGTATAGCGTTCTTTGCGAGTAGGCAGAGGAATAGGACCGCTGACCTGAGCACCAGTACGTTTCGCCGTTTCAACGATTTCAGCCGTAGACTGATCGATCAACTTGTGATCAAACGCTTTCAAACGAATACGAATTCTTTGATTTGGCATCGATTAAGCTCCAATCGAAAGAACAAAAAAATTCACCTTTTCTCTTCCATTTTATTCTGGAAAGAAAAGATGTGCGTAAACCGATGGTTCCCAATTGGAACCCTGTTCTTTTTCCTAACACGCCTGTAGCAGTCTTATCTTATCGATTTCGCTTGCTACGCTGGCAACCACCCTAAAAGCAGTGAGGTCGCGGTTAGAAACATTGCCCTATTTGGGCAGTGGGCGCGAATTATACAGAAGGCAGGATACATTGCAACCGCTAGATCGCTTTTTGTACACATTAATTGTAAATCTATGACTTAAGTACAGCTGCTTCTTTTTGAAAGGTAATGTAAAGTTACGTTATTCTTGTACTACCTTAATATAAGTTGTATTGCCGTTAATGCGCTATACCTATAAGGTGGTAAAACGTATGTCACAAAGTTTAATCAAATTTGGATATAGCAGCTTTGTTGCTGTGCTAAGAACACTATGGAAGTAGAAGACAGTCAGCATATTTTCACCCATGTTAAACGCATTCTGAATAATCACTCGTCTTTATTAGACGCATACAGTTTGCTTGAACCCATCATTCTTAACATGTTTGGTGCTACCCGTATGAGCATCTTTCAGCGTCGCCGACAACATCAAGACTTAGTCGCTCGGTTTAAAACGGGTAAAGAAACGTTAGAGATTAAAGTGCCTATTAGCCCTATGTCTATTGCAGGCTATGTTGCTATCTCACAATTGCCTTTACTCATCGTCGACCCTTACAACGCCGCTGAGCTTAAAGCTATTCATCCTCGTTTACGATTTGCTGATAAGTTCGATAAAGACAACGACTTCAAAACTACTAACATTTTATGTGTGCCTATTCTTAACGCCGGTGTGTTAATGGGTGTAATGCAAATTATCAATAAGCAAAACGGTAGTTTTGATGATAATGATTTAGCGCGCGCAAACGACTTAGCATTGGTACTAGGGGCTAAGTTCCGTTATGAACTTGGTGGTACAAACAATCCATTTGATTCTTTATTACATAAAGGCTTAATAAACGAACCTGCGTTAAAAAGTCTACTCTCTACCTCTAATGACACCCGCACTATCGTGCAGGGTTTAATGTCTGAACATCGCGTTCCCGAGCATGAAATTGGCCATTCTCTTTCTATCCATTACCAGGTTCCCTTCATTGGTTACTTACCCGATAAGTACCATCGTTATGAAGGTGAAAGTAAACTAAACCTGTCTTACCTTAAACGTAACCATGTTGCGGTTATTTCTGATGTGGAAGGTAACCCCATTGTCTTAATGGCAGAGCCTAACAATGCCGCGCTGTTAATGGAAACAGAAAGCGCATTGGGTATTGAAAGTTATGAAATTGCCGTCGGCTTGCCCCATCAAATACTTCAGTACCTAGGTGAAGGTGGCGGCGGTAACGCGCCTGGTGACATGAGTGAGATTCTTGATGAGATTGGTTTATCAACTGAGGAAAACGACGAGCTTGTCGATGAACTTTCAGACGATGCCCCTGCAGTAGTACGTTTGGTTAGCCGCGTATTGCACGATGCAAAACGTCTTGGTGCGTCTGATATTCATATCGACCCAGAGAAGAATGCCCCCACTCGCGTAAGAATGCGGGTTGATGGTGTGTGCCGAGATATGAACAAAGTGCCTAACTCACACCATAATGCGGTTATTGCCCGTATTAAAATTATGTCTAACCTAAACATTGCTGAAAAGCGTGTACCTCAAGACGGTAAGTTGGCGTTTAAGATGAATGGGCAACTGGTAGAAGTACGTGTTGCCACCATCCCTACGGTAGCCGGTGAAGGGGTGGTGATGCGTTTGCTAGCGTCAGGTGGCGCTATGCCCATTGAGAAAATGAATCTAGCGCCTACCAATTTGAAGCGCTTAGAAGACATGATTAAAAAACCACATGGCATCTTGTTAGTAGTAGGGCCAACAGGTTCCGGTAAAACCACGACCTTGCATGCTATTTTGGGTTACCTCAACACCCCAGAAAAGAAAATATGGACAGCAGAAGACCCGGTAGAGATTACTCAACCCGGTTTACAGCAGGTTCAGGTAAGCCCCAAAATAGGCTTCACATTTGCTAACGCCCTACGGGCATTTTTGCGTGCCGACCCCGATATTATTCTTATAGGTGAGATGCGTGATAAAGAAACAGCTCATGCTGGCATTGAAGCCTCGCTTACTGGCCACTTAGTGTTATCTACCCTGCATACCAACTCTGCCCCAGAGACCATTACCCGTTTGTTAGATTTGGGGCTAGATCCTGTGAACTTCTCTGATGCCTGTGTAGGTATATTAGCCCAGCGTCTTATTCGTACCCTTTGTGGTAAGTGTAAGGAAGAGTATGTGGCAAGTGATACTGATATGGCCTTCATTGAAAGGCAGTACGGCGCGCAGATGCTAGATGAATTAGCGTTGCCTACTCCGCTCAAACTCTACAGGGCAAAAGGCTGTGAAGAATGTGGCAACACAGGCTACAAAGGCAGAACAGGGGTTCATGAACTACTTGGAATGACGCCTGAACTACGCTCTTTGGTTTACAAAGAAGCCAGTGTTGCAGAAATGAAAAAACAAGCCACCCAAGACGGTATGCGAACCTTAGTACAAGATGCTATTTTCAAAGTCATTAAGGGCGATACCGACATTCCACAAGTACAAATTGTGGGTGGCGACTAACCACGAAATATTTACTAACAATCTAAATTTGAAGATTTAGCTGTAACAGTATTAAATAATGCTAATACATCTATTACTTAAGGAATGGAAACCAATATGAAGGCAATAGTTTTTGCGTTGTTATTCACAGGCACACTAATATCAACGGCGGCTGACGCCCAATCACGAACCAAAGATCACATGTGGAAAACTGAATATCTTTCGATTGTTGAAAGTGGGTTGTTCGCATTAAAAGCTGAAAATTATGAAGAAGCCTATACTAAATTATTAGAAGGCGCGAAATTAGGTAATAAATCATCTCAGTATTACTTAGCTCAAATGTATTTTCAGGGGTGGGGTATCGAGCCTAATTATGAAGAGGGTTGGCTGTGGTTAAAAGTCGCTATGGAACAAAAAACCGCGGAGTGGAATCGTTCTTTTCGCTCTATTCGCGATGCTTTGCCTGAAGATTTTAGAACTGCGATGGAGCCTTTCGTAGATGAACACATTGCACTGTACGGTGCTAAAGCGCAAGACTTGCGCTGCGAAAAACGTGCGGCAATTGGCTCTAACATTAAAGAGATAATCTGCTCTAAGCGATTCTATTAATTTATCCGTTACGCTACAAAAAAGCCCGATGTTTCATCGGGCTTTTTACTTTGACTCGCCAGTATACTAAAACGCTAAACGCCGCTGTTTATCCAATCCCTATTTCTTCAAGTATTGACGAATTACATAGTGCAAAATACCGCCATTTTCGAAATACGTGAATTCGTTCGATGTATCGATTCGAATATCCATCGAGAATGTTTGTGATTCGCCTGCATCAGACGTTACGGTGACATCCACGTCTTTTTGGTCACGGCTTACTGCACCAATTGAGAAAGTTTCATTACCTTTAATTCCTAAGCTACTCGCACTGTCGCCTGGCTTAAACTGCAACGGTAAGATACCCATACCAATGAGATTTGAACGGTGAATACGTTCATAGCTTTCTACCATGACTGCTTTTACACCCATTAGTGATGGACCTTTCGCAGCCCAATCTCGACTAGAGCCTGTACCGTATTCTTTCCCACCTACAACAACCGCAGCAACACCCTCATCTTGATAACGCATGGCCGCATGGTATATCGACATGGCATCACCACTAGGATAATGCGTGGTAGCACTGCCGGTAGTGCCGGGTGCTAACTGGTTTTTTAGGCGCACATTCGCAAAGGTACCTCGCATCATGACTTCGTGGTTACCGCGACGTGAACCGTATGAATTGAAATCTTTGGTATTTACGCCTTCTGCTTGCAAATACTCGCCTGCAGGGCTGTCTGGCGCTATCGCGCCTGCCGGAGAGATGTGGTCGGTGGTAATTGAATCGCCCACTTTCACCAAACATCTCGCGTTCTCGATAGCACTAAGTGCTTCGGGTTCTTCGCCCATTGTTTGGAAAAATGGCGGATGTTTAATATAGGTAGAGTTAGGCCAATCGTATACCGATGTTGAACTTACCGTTAGGTCATTCCACACACCACTGCCTTTAAATACGTCGGCGTATTTTGCTTTAAAGATGTCACTGGTGACATGTTCAGCTATATGGCTTTGAATTTCATCTTCACTAGGCCAAATATCTTTCAAATACACTGGCTCGCCATTGTTGCCCAACCCTAGTGGCTCTTTAGTAATATCAATATTCATATTACCCGCTAAGGCATAAGCGACAACTAATGGTGGCGACGCTAAATAGTTGGCCGCAACATCTGAATGAATACGCCCCTCGAAGTTCCGGTTACCTGACAATACAGAGGTAACAGTAAGCTTGGCCTTTTTAATTGCATCGCTAATAGCATCTGGCAAGGGTCCTGAGTTACCAATACAGGTAGTGCAACCGTAACCCACAAGGTTGAAACCGAGAGCTTCTAGTGGGTCCATCAAGTTTGCATCTTCAAGGTACTGAGTTACCACCTGCGAGCCTGGGGCTAAAGACGTTTTTACCCAAGGCTTACGGGTTAAGCCTTTTTCCGCCGCTTTTTTCGCTAGTAACCCTGCTCCAATAAGCACCGAAGGGTTTGATGTGTTGGTACAACTCGTAATGGCCGCAATAACAATGGCACCATCTTCTAAGTTAAATTTATTACCACGGAATTCTACATACGAATCATGCTCTTCATTGACTTCAGGTACTGCACCGCCTTCGGCGACAAATTCAGTTTCTTCGTCTAGCACTTTCACATCAATCTGCGAGCGATGCCATTCATTAAATGCTTTTGCAGCGTTATCTAGTGCAATTCTATCTTGAGGGCGTTTTGGCCCTGCAATCGAGGGGACAACATCGTTTAAGTCTAACTCTAACGTTTCGTGATATTCGGCATCTTTAGTAAAGTCATCGTGCCATAGCGAACTTTCTTTCGCATACGCTTCAACAAGTTTAATTTGCGACTCGTCACGCCCAGTCAAGCGCAGGTAATCGAGCGCAACTTCATCAATAGGGAAAATACCGCAGGTTGCGCCGTATTCCGGTGCCATATTGGCAATAGTGGCACGATCGGCTGTAGTTAAGTGCTTCAAGCCTGGACCATAGAATTCTACGAACTTACCCACAACCCCATGTGCTCGTAGTTGCTGGGTAATTGTCAGCACCATATCCGTTGCTGTCACGCCGGTCGGCAATTCACCGTCTAAACGAAACCCAACAACTTTTGGTAGAAGCATGGTAACGGGTTGGCCTAACATCGCCGCTTCAGCTTCAATACCGCCTACGCCCCAACCTAGAACGCCAAGGCCGTTGATCATGGTGGTGTGAGAATCGGTACCTACTAACGTGTCAGGATACACCAAGGTGTCATCATCCTCTTGTTTCGTGAAGGCAACACGTGCAAGGTATTCAAGGTTAACTTGGTGGACTATTCCTCGACCTGGAGGCACAACTTTGAAGTTGTCGAAGCTAGATTGCCCCCACTTTAAAAATTGGTAGCGCTCTTTATTACGCTCTATTTCAACGTCAGTGTTTTTCTCTAACGCGTTTTCTTCTGCAAAGAAATCAACCATTACTGAATGGTCAATAACTAACTCTACGGGATTTAGCGGATTAATAGTTTGAGCATCGCCGCCTAACTTATTCACTGCATCTCGCATAGCGGCCAAATCAACAATAGCTGGCACACCAGTGAAATCTTGCAAGATCACGCGGGCAGGAACGAAAGATACTTCATGCTCAACGTGATTCTCTGTATTCCACGTGGCAACTTGTTCAATGTCATCACTGGTAACAAACTCTTCAGTTTCATGACGAAGTAAGTTTTCAAGAAGAATTTTAATACAATACGGTAATCGGTCGAGCGCAAAGTTCTCATTTACTTTGTCAAAGCTAATTGCCTTGAAGGAATTGCCATCGACATCGATATTAGAAAAAGATTGATATTTCACGCGCTCACCATCCTTATTTGCCTGTCATAAATATAGTTCTAGGAGCAAGTCAGGAAGCGCTTTTACTAGATGAATTGCAGTGCCATTTCGCACTTCTATTTCGCCTTAGAAGGAATTAGCGCTCCTAACTACTCTCACTTATAGCTGTATACGGTAACAATGTGAAAAAAAGTTCATGTTGATTTCACACCGTTAGCCAAGCAGTTTATGTTGATACTAAAAGGGTCTGCATTACTATTTGGCTAGTCTTACCTGTTAAACTTGGCTTTTCGAAACTGGATTTTTCGTTGCCGATCAACGATGATAGCGATCATCTTTTTTCGTATCCGTCTGACGCACCATTTCATTGGCATTCGTTGGGCATTTTCACTTTAACGCCGCAGGTAACCTTACTATGTATAAACTGGTACTTATTCGTCATGGAGAAAGTCAGTGGAACCTTGAAAATCGTTTCACTGGTTGGCACGACGTTGATTTAACTGACACAGGTGTCGCACAAGCTAAAACCGCTGGTCAGTTAATGAAGGACGCAGGTTTTGAATTCGATCAGGCTTACACGTCTGTATTGCTTCGTGCTATCAAAACATTGAATATCTCTTTGGAAGAAATGGGTCAACATTACCTACCTGTTGAACGTCACTGGCGTTTGAACGAGCGTCACTACGGTGCGCTTACAGGGTTAGACAAAGCTGAAACGGCTGCTAAGCATGGTGAAGAGCAAGTTAAAGTTTGGCGTCGTAGTTTCGATATTCCACCACCAGCCGTAGATACTGACAGCGAACACTTCCCAGGAGTCGATCGTCGTTACAGCAACGTTGATGCCGAGATTCTTCCTCGCGGTGAAAGCTTGAAGATGACCATCGAGCGTGTACTACCTTACTGGCACGATGTTATTCGCCCAGACATTCAAGCTGGCAAGCGCGTTATTATCGCGGCTCACGGCAACAGCCTTCGTGCATTGGTTAAATACTTAGATGGCATGTCTGATGAAGACGTACTAAGCCTAAATATTCCAACTGGCGTACCTTTGGTCTACGAGCTAGACGAAAACTTGAAGCCTATCTCTAAAGAGTACTTGGGCGATCCAGAAGCGATTAAAGCGATGATGGATGCCGTTGCTAAGCAAGGCAAAGCTAAGTAGTCGATAGGTAATTATTAGAAAGCTAACGCTGACTATTAGAGCCACGACTAAAGAGCCGCAAACGTTGTTTGCGGTTTTTTTATATCTATTAGTCTCTTAAATACACTTCTCAAATCATTTCTTTTTTCTACCATTATCATTGTTACTAATTTGTAAACACATGCTATTCCCATTACATTGCCATCAGGCTCAGTTTTTTCAGCAGGTGTACAATGCAGGTGTCGGTCTTCAAATCAGCCAATAAACTTAGGCTATGTTCGGATTAACTGTTGTTGAATCGAAAAGAGCCTGTTTTC
>TARA_R110002153_G_scaffold104538_6_pt1 | contig 10195 bp, 10 predicted proteins | sample TARA_R110002153 | Tara Oceans TARA_R110002153 (sample SAMEA4398193) | marine metagenome | biome: Polar Biome; feature: [SRF] surface water layer (ENVO:00010504); material: water (ENVO:00002006), including particulate matter (ENVO:01000060) such as... | depth 5 m
TTATTTCTTGTTGATCATTTCCTTGTTTTCCGCTTTCTTTCATACCCATATGCATATTTCCATCTTCATCTGTATGTGATTTCATAAAAATATACTGAGAGATAAAAACAAGAATAATTCCAATTGCTGCAACAATAAGCACAAAAGGGTCGTTTACATATTTTAAATAAATGAATGCTGATAAAATAACGATATCCATTACTATTGCTATTATTGGAATAACTGGATTAAATTTCACTTCTTTTTTAAGGTGCCTGAAAAGACCCCAATGAATAGCAATGTCCATAATTAAATAGAAAATTGCACCAATGGAAGCAATTCGAGTTAAGTCGAATAGAATTGTTAAAAGTATTGCCAAAGTAACCGTGAAAATTAACGAGGGATTTTTAAGGTTTTTGATGCTATTTATGTTAGGTACTTGTTTCATATTACTTAACATTCCCAACATTCTTGACGCAGAATATACACTGGCAATTACACCAGAAACTGTTGCTACAATAGCCAGTAGAATTGTTAAAATTGAACCCCATTCACCAAACAGCGGTTTTGCTGCTGCTGCTAAAGCATAATCTTTTGCTATTATAATTTCTTCAACACTTAATCCACCAGCAACCGACAATGCTAAAACAACATAAATAATTGTACAAACAGCAATTGAAATAATAATGGAGCGCCCCACATTTTTATGTGGGTTTTTAATATCACCTCCTTGATTTGTTATCGTAGTAAACCCTTTAAAAGCAAGAATTGACAATGCCAAGGCAGCCACAAAACCAAATCCTTCAGGTAAAGCTTGACTATTATTTGCTACATAATTACCTGTTATAGTTGGCAAACCTGAAATTATTAAACCAGAAATTGCTAACAATGCAATACCTGCTACTTTAATAATTGCTGTAAAAGTGGCGGTAACTTCAATAATTTTATTACCAGAAATATTTATTATATACGCTACTCCAATAAGAACTACACCTAATATGGACGCATATCCTGAATATTCTTGCGGAAATAGTCGTAAAGCATACGCCCCAAAAGTACCAGCAACTAAACTTTCTGAAACAACCATTGATATATACATTAATAGAGAGAAAGAACCAGCAGCAGTGCCAGGACCATACGCTTTTGTTAAAAATTTTGCAACACCACCAGAAGATGGATATGCATTCGAAAACTTAACATAAGAATAAGAACTAAAACCAACTACAACTGCACCAGCAATGAATGCCATTGGAAACAAATCGCCTACTAATTCTGCAATTTGACCCATTAGCACGAATATTCCTGCACCAATCATTACTCCTGTACCCAAGGAGACAGAGCCTAATAAAGATAGTTTTTGAGTGTTTTCTTTTAACATTGTTAAAGATGTGTTATGATTATCGGTTTTTTTGAATAGTTTGTCACACCTTCTGCAATGCTTTTAGAAAAAACACTGAAAAGTCCTTTCCTTGTATGACTATTCATTGCAATTAAATCTACATCATTTGATTCTTCAAAATTTTCAATACCACCCAATACTGTTGGCGAATTATATATATGCATTTCAAAATTTGCTAATTTTGGAAATTGTTTAATGAATTTTTTTATAGACTGTAATCCATTATTTATATCATTAGAAATTGAATTTGTATTGATGTGAAGTAAGTGAATCTTTGCATTGAATTTTTTTGCTAGGTTCAAGATTTTTGCAAAAGCATTAACTTCATCTAGATTAAAATCTGAAACAAAGACAATACTTTTAAAAGGGAATGTAACTTGATCATCTTTCACAACCAAAATTGGTATGTGTGTTTTACGAATAATGTTTTGGACATTACTGCCTAAAATTTCATTCAGGAAACCTTTTTCTTTTCCTCTGCTACCAGTTATTATAAAATCGTGTTGAAAATCGTGCGTATGCGAAGCAATAGCTTTGTTATCTGAGATGAATTCTAAAAAAGTTCTTGAAAACAAACCTTTATGTTCAGCTTCTTTATCTAATTCTCTTAGTTTATTTTTAGCTTTCCCAATTTTTTTAAGTATTTCGGGATAATTATGTTCGTCTGTTTTATTAAGTTTTACCCAATCTACAGGTGTATGCAATTGATGTAAAAAATGGATTTCAGCTTTGTAAAAAACAGCCATTTTTATTCCTAAATGTGCTGCTTTTTGGCAATTGTCTGAAAAATCTGTAGGTACTAAAATGTTTTTCATAATCAATTAGATTTTTAGTTTTTTAAATGAGGTATGAGAATGAATTATCTTCCATTTACCATCAATTTTTTGCAATATTGATGTAGCTACTCCCTTACTTTTAATGGTTCTTTCTTTTGTGCCTTTGGTTTTATTACCTTTTAGAACTATTGTGTAGATATAATTTTCAGTTGTATAAGCATAGGACGAATTTAAAGTTGTCTGAATCTCGTAATCAGAAAAAATAAAACTCTTAAAATGTTCTAATTCAGGTCCTAAATGATGAGATATGTATTCTTTGTATGTACCTTCTAATTTACCTTGCTCAAATATGATAGCATCTGGTGTAAAGAGTTCAAAAGTGCCTTCTGTTGTTAAATTTTGTATTGCATCTTTATAAGCTTTCATTACGGCTTTTACTTCCTTTGTGTCTTTAGTGTTAGAAGTAACCTGTGCATTTGTAAGATTAACTGTTAAAAGGAAAACAGTTAATAGAGTAATAAATTTAAGTACTTTCATAATTTAAGTTTTAAAAAGGATTATTTGTTTACATGGATTCTATTGATGTTTGCAATACCAAAAACTAAAACGAAAAAGCTTAAAACAACTTCTAAAATAACAATTAGTTTTCCTGATATAGAAATGGGTACAATATCTCCATAACCAACAGAAGAAAAGGTTATAAAACTGAAATACAAAAACTCGAAAAATTGTAAGAAAAACGAGTTATTGGGAATCGTTTCAAATTTGAAATTTCCTGAATTTAATATATATAATGCATGATAATCTGCTGAAAATGATAATACAATTAAAATAATTAAGACCCCAAATAAAGTAAGAACGTGGGTCAACTGGTGACTTTCTTCTATTATCTTGCTTAATTGTGTAAAAGTTAGCTTTACAATAAAAATGGTTTTAAAAAATGCCAAACTAACAATTAAGAAAGGTAGAAATTTACTATCAGAATCTACAACAATCCATAAGGTATAACTTAAAGATAAAGCAATAACCATAATCGTAGTAAGTGCTACTTTTTTAAATAGCTGTTTATAAAAGTCTGTACTTTTAGATTTTTCCACAGTGTTTTCTTTAGGCATTTTAACTTATTTATTAACTAAATAATTGAAGTACCAATGCACCACCAACTATTAAAAATAGTATTACATATACTATATAATTGAACCATTTTTTTACATTAGACTTTTTTTCTGTCTCTTGAAAACCATCTTTGCAACAATCTTTCATTTTAGTCTCTTTTTAAAAAAATACCCAAAAATGAGAGTTAGACTGTATTCAATCAACCAAAAAAAATAAGACTTCCTCTCAAGTTCAAGTATCTTTTACCAATTTTTTATTTATAAACTATCTTTTAATTGTGTAATAAAATTTATCATTTCATTCGTTTCCACCTTTGAGAACTTTGCATCTTTATGAATTAACGTGTAAGAATTTAATGGCATCTCTCCGCTTTCTATTTGCTTAATAATTGATCGTAATTTGCTGGCTTTTCTTCGATTTGATAATGATTCCCATTCACTAAAATTTAATTCTTTTTTGCCATCTTTAATATGTTCTTCTAAAAACCAAGCAACTGGTTGTATTTTATTATACCAAGGGTATTTAGTGTTGTTACTATGGCAATCATAACAAGATACTTGCAACTTATTTTTTATATTATTTGGCACATTATTTACCAACATAAAATCGGTTACTGGTACAATATCAGTTTGGTTACGTTCTGTGGGAATAAATTGTATTCCCACAAAAGCGACCAATAAAATCAACAATATGATTTTAACAGTTTTCATTTAGTTAATTTCTCTTTGTACTTTTCCGCACTTCAGCATTTTACTGCCATAATAAGGGTTACGCACTTCTTTATTCATACTTAACCAAGCACTTCCTTTTTCATACATTGGGCAATATTGCTCATATAATTTATTAGAAGCACCAGTTATAGCAACCATATCTATAATGTCTTTACTTAAAACCTTAAAGTGTTCTCTTTGATGTGCTATTGGGCTTTTTGAAATATGCTCTGCGTGTTCTTTAGCATCAATAATAATATCTTTTAATTCTAATTTTTGAGCAGCCGTATATTTAGAAACATCTAAATTTTCTAAACTTTTTTCTAATGAAGCACCCAATTCTTTTGCTTTTGATTCATCATCTGCAACTAAAGCATCTTTTAAATTGAAATAAGCGGTTAAAATTGCTTCAGCTTTTGCGTCTTGCATTTTCATTTTACTATGATCCATTTTCATATCACCGTGGTTCATTTTTTCTTTTTTCTGTGCATTGGTAAAAGAAACCGCTAACAATAATATTGCTACTACACTAATTTTTAAATTTTTCATTTTATTTGTTTTTAAATTTATATTTGATTTACAACTATTCATTCTTAAAATCTTACTGATAAACCACCACCGCCGCCAAAACGATTGTCGTAACTCGCCATTAAAGAGAAATTTCTTGATAACATATATTCTGTTCCTGCGCTCCAAACTATTTCTGAAGTGAAATCTTTATTTGTTGGTAAAGTATTTACAAAACCTAAATCTATTTGGTATTCGTAATAACCGAATACTGACAGTTTAGGGAAAATCATTATACTTCTTCCTAATCCAATTCTTGGTCTTAATTTATTATCAACACGAACATCTAAATTGAATAAGTAAGGTGTTAAATAACGAAGACCTACAACTGCTGTAGTATTTAATTTTTCTAAACTACCACGTATTCCATTTTCTATATTTACCCCACCAAATACTCTCAAGTAATCGTGTAAATAGCGTTCATAAGTAAATTCACCTTCCAAATTTTTGTTCCATCCGTATTCGAAAGATGCATTAAATTGATTTCTTAAATTAGAAGTTGTTACATTGATTGCTGTGTTATTTGAAGCAATATCTGCCAATCCCCAAGAATACCATTTATCTGTTTCTGTGATAATTTTTGAAGCTGGAAATTCATCCATTCGTGGGTCTCTTGGTGTGTCATAAGACATTACTCTTGCCATACCACCCATCATATGGTAAAGAATATGGCAATGGAAAAACCAGTCGCCAGCTTCATCGCCATTATTTCCATAAAACTCTAAAGTTACTTTTTGCATTGGTGGCACATTTACTGTATGCTTTAATGGTGAATAGTCTCCATTTTCATTCAATACTCTAAAAAAGTGACCGTGTAAATGCATTGGATGGTGCATCATTGTAAGGTTATTAAACGTAATTCTTGTTACCTGTTTATTATTTATTTTTATATTATCAGCTTCTGATAATGGAACACCATTCATGCTCCAGATGTAACGATTCATATTACCAGTAAGATTCAATAAGATTTCTTTTACTGGAACATTTTTGTCGTAGTTAGTTTTTTGGGGCGACTTCAAATAATCGTAGTTATATTCAGCAAATAGATCCGTTCCTTCCATTTTCATTGCTAGCATTGTATTCTCTTTCTTCATATCCATTCCTGCCATATTAGAATGATTCATTTTGTCCGTTTTCATATTATCATTCATCTTCATTTCTCCAGACATTTTCATTCCTTTCATTTTATCCATCTGCATACCATATTCATCCTTCATTTTAAAACGTTCATCATTATTTGGACGATATTTTAATGCATGTGCACCCATTTTCATATCCATTTTAGCCATTTTCATCATCATTCCAATTTTGTCTGGCTTCGGAATTCCTTGTGCTTTTAAAACTTTACCAGCTCCCAAAAACGCGGATGCTGTTCCAGAACCATCTTGTGCTGTAATTTTGAATTCTATTTTTCCTTCTTCTGGAATAGTTACTATAAAATCATAAGCTTCTGCTATACCTATAAAGGTTTTATTCTTTTTAACAGGTATAACATCTAATCCATCCGCAGAAACCAACATCGGATCTTCGCCACCAAAAGTCATCCAAAAAGAGGTTGAAGCACCACCATCAATAATACGTAACCTTACTTTTTCGCCAGGTTTAAAATCTGGATACTCAATGTTTTCTTCCCCATTAATTAAAAACGCTGGATAATATACATCTGCAATATCTGCTCCTTCCATACGTTGTCTCCAGAAATTAAGTTGTGCACCAAATGCTCCACGAGCAATCACTTTATTTAATGGTGTAGCTGTTCCTTTTTTGATACCATACCATTCGTTACCTCTTTTCAAATTTTTAAGAACACTCATTGGTTTTTCGTTAGTCCAATCAGATAACATCAATACCAATTCTTTATCATATTCTAACGATTTTTCTTTAGGTTGAATAACAATGGAGCCATAAACACCACTTTGTTCTTGCAACATCGTGTGAGAATGGTACCAATAGGTACCAGATTGTTTAATCGGGAATTCGTATTTCTGTGTATGCCCAGGTTCTATAGGTGGTGTATTTAAATAAGGAACACCATCATAAAAATTTGGTAATAATAAACCGTGCCAATGCACCGAGGTTTCTACACTCATTTCATTTTTTACATAAATAACGGCGTATTCTCCTACTGTAAATTCTAAAGTTGGTCCAGGAATTGTGCCGTTAACGGTCATTCCCATAACATCTTTTCCTGCTTTATTTACAGTTGCTTCACGCAAGGTAATCGTATGTTCTCTTACCTTAAGGTTATTGACATTCCCTACTGTAGATTTTTCTGTTTGAGCGCATAAATTAGTCCCTAATAAAACAAGAACTATGTATAATATATTTAACTTTTTAATCATTACTTCTATTTATTGAATGTATTTTTCTTTTTAAAATTTCTAATAATCAATCGATTACTTTTCTCATAACTAAAATAACTGATTGTCCAATTTATCCCTACTAATAATTTATTTCTAAAACCACTAATAGACATTAAATGCACAAACGACCAAAATAACCAAGCTGTATATCCCGTAAATTTTAATGTACCCAAATCGGCTACAGCTCTTCTTTTTCCAACTGTTGCAAGAGATCCTTTGTCTTTGTATTTAAACGGTTTTGTTCGTCTTTTATGAATGATATTTATCAACGTTTTTGACAAATATTTTCCTTGTTGCATTGCCGGTTGTGCTACTTGTGGATGCCCTTTGGGTGTTTTACTTGTAATAACAGCAGCTATATCTCCTATTGCAAAAACAGTATCAAATCCTACTACCTGCAAATTTTCATTGGTTTTTAAGCGGTTACCATTAACTAAATGTTCTTTCTCAATTCCTTTAGGCAATTGACCTTTAACTCCAGCAGTCCAAATTAAATTTTTAGCATTAATTTGTGTGCCATTTTTTGTGGTAATTAAATTTCCATCATAATCTGTTACAATCTCATTAAAAAGCACTTCTACATTTAGTTCCTTTAAGTATTTTAGCGTTTGTGTTGATGCTTTATCTGACATTGCCGCTATTAACTTATTGGATCCTTCTACTAAATAAATTTTCATGATAGATGATGGATACTCTGGATAATCTTTAGGCAAAATATATTTTCGGAATTCTGCTAATGCTCCTGCCATTTCTACTCCAGCTGGTCCACCACCAACAATCACAAAATTTGTGAGTGCATTACGCTCATCATCATCACAAGTTATAGCTGCTTGCTCTAAATTTTGAAGCATCATGTGACGTATATTTAAAGAATCTCTAATATTTTTCATCCCCAAACTATTTTCTTCTACGGCTTTCATTCCAAAAAAATTAGTAGTTGTTCCGGTAGCTAACACTAAATAATCATAGGTTAACATGCCTTTATTGGTGTAAATATTTTTTGATTCTGTTTTAATTTCTTCTACTTCTGCCAATCTAAAACTAACGTTTTTATAACCAGAAATTTGTTTTCTAAAAGGAAAAGCAATACTATCTGGTTCTAAACCGCTTGTAGCTACTTGATAGAGCAGGGGTTGAAATTGATGAAAATTATTTTTGTCTATTAGTATTACTTGTACCTCTTTTCCTTTTAAACCCTCAACCAATGCTAAACCCGCAAAACCACCACCAATTATAACAATACGAGGTAGTTTAGAATCTATCAAACATATTGAAGCATCTGCTTTACTTAACATGTCTGAGCTATTTTGTAATGGTATCTTATTACTATTCATTGTAAATAAATTTGTTAATTAGATTTTATAAGGTTTCTCCAATAAAGGTGTTCGTATAAATCAACCGTATTGCGTTGTTTTATCCTTCTTTAGTTTTTAAATAATCTACTGTTTCCTTAACCGTTAAAGGATAAGTTGCATTCCCGGTCCTCACATAAAAGGTTGTGTTTGTTCCATTATTCACATAAACTGGTTCTTTAGATGGCTCAATGTCAACAACACATACTTCTTTTTCATTTAGATTATAAAAAGAAACATGATTGCTAAAACATGCCTCGTGGCCTAACTGAGTTGATATTATTCTGAAAATTGCACGCTCGTAGCCATCCTTGTTTTTGTGCTTGAGTGTTTTATAATCGTTTTCTAGCCCCAAGGTGTTTCCTTCGTCGTCAACGCCTATAATTAATTTTCCACCTTTTGTATTCATAAAACCTACAATAGTTTTTGCAATGACCAATTCCAAATCTCGATTGGTTACTTTTCTAATATAATCATAGCGGATCGATGATTTAAATTCTATTTTTTCATTTTCACCGTCTGCAATAATTTCAGTAATATCTCTCTGCAATAAGCGCTTTTGCACACTAATTATCGTTTTTTTCTTTTTAAGTTGACTCCAAAAAAAACCAGATATCAACCCTAAAATACTTCCAAGAAGGGTTAATAAAGTACTCATACCCTCTATATTAAAACTGAAGGATTCTAGAAAGTGCTTATTTAAAATTTCTAGAAAGAGTGAAGTTGAAAAAGGTGTTTTACTATATTCAAACCAATACAATACCATTGTAAACGGATGAACTAAGAAGTAGAAGACTCCTGTGCCTAACAATAAATGTATTAGTATGGTTTTTATTTTTGTCATTTTAAATTTTTTTTAACCGGTTATTTCTTTTGATTTATCAAAATACATAACGGGTTTTATTTTATATAGTTCTGTTTTTAATTAAACAAAATTTCCTCATCCCTGAATTGTTTATAAAAAGAGTTACCTATTTTATCATTTAATTAAATGCTTTTTTTGCAAAATAGATTTACTTTTAAATCCAGAGTTTGAATGGCTCAATTATTTATTTTTAAGGTGTACATTATAAAAAGCAGCAATACAAGCGCCAATTAGCCACCACAAAATAAACATTTGAATAATACCAAAAAATGCTTCTAATAAGGAAACGTCCATTCTTATAATATTGGAAGTGTCCAGACCATGTAAGAGGCTGTTAAAAAAGGCGATACTGCCTTCTTTTCCGGCTGTTACCATGACTATCATACATCCTAAATAAATAAGTGCTCCAGTAAGACCGAAGGCAAAACCGAGTTTTTTTATGTTTAATCGATACATTATATTTAGTTTTTTTATTAGAAATATTTAATCTGTTGTGCGTTTTTATGCATAAAATCAAAAACTGATTTGATTACAATTCGAGCAATTTTCAATCAAAAATTACTCGAATTGTGAAACTTTATTCAAAATGCACAATGGCGTTTTTATTTTAAGGTCTCTTTTAGCGAGCCACAATTGGGCATTTTTGAGCCCAAATAAGGATTCTTGATTTTTTCGGTTAGGCTTAGCCAATTAGCACCATTACCATCCATGGCCATTGGGCAATGGTTCCAATAAAGTGTTTTTCCAGCTAAATTGATTTCCTTGAAAACAGTGTACAGTTGTTTGGACAAATTCGCAAATTGATTTCGTTGTTCGTTAATTTCCGTGGATTTTGATAGTTGCTCCAATGTCTTTTTCATATAAGTTTCATTCAGGGCAGTTTCTTCATTCAATAGTTTTATTGCCGCTTCTTGAGCATACTTGCTGTTATCAGCAGCCAAGGCACTTTCAATGTCCATATACCCTGATATTATGGCATCCATATCATCTCCTATCTTCTTCTCTCCAAAAAAGCAGTGGATGGCACAGGCATGAAGTTTGTAGTTTTTATGAACGTAACCTATAGCA
>TARA_R110002153_G_scaffold142740_1_pt1 | contig 10165 bp, 5 predicted proteins | sample TARA_R110002153 | Tara Oceans TARA_R110002153 (sample SAMEA4398193) | marine metagenome | biome: Polar Biome; feature: [SRF] surface water layer (ENVO:00010504); material: water (ENVO:00002006), including particulate matter (ENVO:01000060) such as... | depth 5 m
TGTTCGTATATACTTCTAAATTCTTCTCGCATAACCCAAGGCATATTCTTTTTAGTTCTTGATTTACAATCAAGTTTATATGCTTCGTCTAAATCTTTTTCTCTGTATAGTATCATTCTTCTTCCATAGTCCTTGAAGGTATCTCATTAGTATTTGTTAATTCTAATCCATATTCTTTAGCTTCTTCTAAGTTTTTAATTAATCCTGCTGCGTATGCTGCTTTAGCAGCTCTATTATCTAAACCTGCACTATATTCATCATTATCTTTTCTTCTTAAATTACCTACAAAACTTTTAACATCATTATTTTTAATATCTTTAAAAATTTTAATCCATTTAGTAGCTGCTTTATTACCACCAACATTATAAGCTAAATCTTCTAATGCTAATTTATACGGTTCATCTATAGTATCCCAAGACAAACCTTCTTTTTTAAGTGTTTCATCCCAGCCATCTTTTCTTGCAAGATTAACATTAACTTCATTATCTTTTTGTTGTATATATTCTTTTTGTTCTTCAGTTAAAGGTATAAAGTTTCCTTCATTATCTATAAATTTAATTCCATGTATTTGACCACTAGTTAATTCAGCTTCATTAATCTTATGACCATAAGCAATATCAAAAGTTTTGTCAGTTTCTTTTTTATTTGCTTCTCTAGCATCATGTGTTCTTATTGGTAAAGAACCATGATCGCTTTCCCAACTTCTTTGAGCTTTTGAAAACATTCTTTCTTTAACAGTTTCAACTGCTTCACTAATACTACCACCATCTTGATAAGTTTTTCTAGCTCTTAATTTATTTAATAATCCACCTCTATTAACAAGCACTCTTTCTTCTTCATCTTTCATGATACTACCTGCTTGAATATCATAAGGTATGCCTGTCATCTTATCTATTCTTTCATCAGGCTCTTGAGGTACTTGAGGAACATTTGTAACTAATCCACCTTTTGCAAATTTAGATTCACTAAAAAGTTTAGGTTTCTTTTTCTTTGTTTCTTTTTTACTAGAGCTAATACTTCTAGCAGATGCTCTTAGTTTTTTCTTAACATCTTCTTGACCAAAAACTCCACCTATTAAATCATAAGCTTGATAAAAAGGTAAATTAGTAACTATAATTTCTGGTATATCTTTTCTATAAAGAACAGCATCAATAGCATCTTGAGGCACAGGACCTGCAAAAGTTTTTGCTATTGAAGTAAAACCACCTACATCTCTTTTTGCTTCACTATTAAAACGACTAACATAATCAAGTGGACCTAATCCTCCCCATCTTCTCCAACCTTCAAAAGCTACATCTGATAATGGCTTATCTTTACCAGTTTCATAATCTTTTAAATTAGCACCACTAGACCTAAGAGTATTTGTAAGACTACCTATAGTAGTCATTAATAAAGCAGTAGCTATAGCTTTTGGCATTACTTGCATTTTATTATTTTTTCCTTCGTTAATAAATCTTTTTAAAATTGTATTGTTAAACACTGTTGGATATCCAGCAAACTGAACTAATAGTTGAGCAGCAGGAGTAGAAAACCATAAAGCTCTATTTGCTTCTGCTACACTTGGATTTAAAATTATTTCTTTAGTAAATCTACTAGCACCTTTTTGTATGTCTTGTTGATAAAAAACTTTTTTATTTGCTTTAATTTCATCAAACTTTCCTGCTTCATCTAAATGTTTATTATACCACGAAACAGCTTTATTTTCATCAATACCTAATTCGTTTAATTGTTTAGTTAAATATTCTTTATTTTCTTTTGAAACAGTACGACCAGCTAATGTTTTACCAGTAGCAAGTTGTTGTGCATTTTGTTTAATTAATCTTTTACCTGTAGTAAAGGATGCTAATTGAACAGCTTTTGTCCATTGAGTTAATAAATTACTTTTAAAGAAAAGTTCTGCACCTATTCTAGCATATTCACTATTTAAACCTTCTCCTGCTAAACCTTCTAATCTAGCTTGTACAGATGATTCTAAAGCTAAACCTGTTTTATGTAACTCTAACCAACTTTCATCATCTAAAGCTTTAATACCTTTAGTTGTTTTACCTTGAGCTCTTTGAATAAATTTACTAGTTCTATCAACAACATCATTTGTTTCTTTTCCTATAGAAGTAAGTATATCTTTAAAAACTTGTCCAGCATCATTAGGATTAGCTCGTTGTAATAAAAGAAAAGGTTCTGTAATACTTGATATAGTTGCAAATGGAAGGTGAGCCATTTGTTGAGATAGTTTTAAAAAGTCTGCTGTGCCTCTTGTAAATTTATATTTTTGAATTATACTTTTAGGCATATCAAGACCAGTTACACGATTGTGCATAGTTTTAATTTTTTCTATAACTTCTTTAGCTTCAGCAGGTTTCATGCCAGATTTAGTTAATTCATAAAAAATTCCTGTTCCAGTCTTATCATTTCTTAAAAATTTATTTTCAAAATCAGCTGAAGTTTTACCAAAAGTTTTAGTTCTAGCAGTTGCTTGTGCAACATTTCTAAAGTAATCTGTTAAAATAACTTGAACATCATCTTCTAAAAATTCTTTTAAATCATTATCTTTAATCTTAGTAAATCTTCTAGTATGAAAAGAACCACCTGCTCCTGATGTATCTTTAGCACTAAAAGGTGTATGTTTTAATGCTAACATATCTTCAACAATTTTTTCAGCTTTTAATTGTTTAGCTCTAACAAGTTGTTCTGGAGTAGCATCTTTTAAAAAATATTCTGTTATTCCTCCTCTTTGTTTTCCTTTAACACCTACCTCTTTTAAAAAATCTATTCCAAAAACTTTAACATCTAAAGCATCTTCTTTAGCAAGAAGTTTTGTTCCAGTTTCATAATTAATAGTAGGTATTTTACCAAGTTCACTAAGAGGGTCAGCATGTCCTGCATCAATAATTAATTGTTTTAATTTATCTGGATTTTTTTCAATAGCTGAATATTTAAATACTCTAGGAAAATAACCTTCTGCAAACTTAGTACCTATATTAAATAACCCAGCTGATAAAGCATCTTTATAAGATACATTTAATGTATTTCTTATGCCTTTATAAGCGTTAATAGTTTCAATATCTAATTGAACACCATTATATTTTTTATTTTTATATTGATTAATATTTTTAGGATTTATATTTGTATCTCTTAATAACTCAAGTAGTTCATCATTTTGTTTTTTTGAAACTACAGCTTTCCAACCTTGTTTCCAACCACCACTTTCATAATCTACTTTTTGTAAAGCTTTACCTAAACCTGTTAAATATTTTCCTTCTAAAAATCCTAAAAATTCTCCATAAGTTTGTGCTCTAGCTTCTTTTGCTCCAGCTTTTATTACACCAACATCGTAGTCATATCTAAATTTAGCTAAAACTTCATTAAGAGTTTTAGATTTATTTAAATGATTTAAAAATTGTGTTGTAGGTTTACCAAAAGAATTTGCAATAAATTGATAAGCGTAATTTTTCTTTCCATCACTAATAACATTTAAATCTAGTTCAGTTTCTTCTTCTATTTGTTTTCTAGATTTATTAGCTTGTTTATTAATATCATCTTCATTAGAAAATTTATCTATTTTTTCTTGTACTTTAGGAGAAGGTGGTCCAACAAGCTCACCATCTTTATCTCTTTTAAGTTTCTTAGCAACAGCTGAAGCTCCTACTAAACCAGCACCAACACCTAAACCAAAAATACCACCTACTCCTGCTGATGTACCTACTCTACCATAATCTATATCATCTTCTATGCCTAAATCAACATCAATATCTTGTAAGAAAAAGTCATGTGCTCCTCCCCAAGTAGCTCCTTCGGCTGCTGTAAGAAGTGGAAGTCCAGTTTTAGCAACAGCTGCTTTATCATTTAATTTAGCTTTAGCATACTTTTTAAAACCCATCTTTGCTGCTGTACCTAAAGCAGCTCTTCCTGCTAATGAAGCTCCACCAGTAGGAATAGCAAATAATCCAGCTAAAACATTTAAAGGGTCAGCTAAGACATCTATAGTTATATCTTTAACCATACCAAAGCGTTCTCTAAAACCATCTAGCTCAGTATTAGCAAATTCACTTTTTAAATATTGATAGTCTTCTTTTGTTTCGTCATCCCAATCGCCTACTTGATAAGCACGAACTGCTGCAGAACTTAAACTATAATCAGCATCTCTAAGATACTCAAAAATGTTATCGTTACTACCTACTTTAGTTAAAAATCTTTCAGCTCTTTCAGAAAAATTTTCATCTTCTCTTAAATCTTTTAAGCTCTTTTTAGTACTAGTATTTATATTACCACTATAACCTTCTGGACTAACATATATTTGATTATCTAAATCTTCAACTACATCAGTAGACTCATCAGCCCAAGGATTATAAATATCAAAATCTTCACTCATTATTTAAATGCAATACTTTTTGCTATATCAATAGGTGTAGGAATATTAATTCCTTCTTTTTCTCTTCTAGCTTTTATTCTTTCTTTATTTTCTTTTAATCTTTTATCTGAATCTATTTGATATTCTTCATAATTTAAATTATCAGGAGTACCAATTTCCTCAAATAATTTTACAATAAGTGCTTTTTTTACAGCTTGAGATTCTTTAGAAGTTACAATACTTTGATACTCAGCATCAAAACTTAATATCTTAGCTGACCTTGATAAAGTATCATAGCCTCTAGGTAAACTATATGTGTTATCAGGGTCTGTAAGACTTTTAGTTGTATCAGGTCTTACTATATTTAACTCACCTGTCATTAAAGGAACTATGCCTCTAGTGTATTCTACATCTTGCTTTGAATATTTTCTATCTTTAAAAACATATCCAGTAGTTTCTAAACCTTGTTCTAAAACCATACCAGCAGCATACTGAGTTCTAGTTTCAGGACTTCGCATATTTTCTTGAAATTGAGCTAAAGAAAGTTCATCACCTTCTTGATAATAAGCTTTATAAATTGCTTTTTGGTATTGTCTATCTTTTAATCTAATTGAAAGTATTCCTACATCTCTTATAAATTTTTCTTCATTGTCAGGACTTTTTACAACTTTTTCTAAATATTCTTTTAAATCATTTGTACCAACAAATTTTAAACCACCTGTTACTTCACTTTTATATTCTCCTTCTTCTACTAAATCTAACATATTACTTATATATTTAGGTACAGCTTCTTGTCCAAATGATTGCATACCTTTACTATCAAATTCAGCAGCAGCACCTTCCTTACCAACACGAGCTACTGCAATAGCTTTATCAAGCATACCATTTAAATTACCACCTAAATTTAAAGAATTTAATGTAGAGTCTAAAGGAGCAGTACCTATTTGTTCTTCAGTTATTTTATTAAATAAATTTACACCACCACTACGACCTTCTTTTGTACCAAATCTTTTAAAAATTTCTGTAAAACCACCTAACATATTATTATTATCTTTATATTGTTTTGATAAATTAGTATAATGTTGAGCTTCTAATTGAGTTAAATCATGTTCAGTTATTGCCATAGCTCTTTTAATTGCTTCTTGTCTATCTAAATCTTGTTCACCTGTTGCTGTTCTAAAATCATTTACAAAATTTTCATATTTAGCTTTACCAGTTTTATCATCTACACTAAACCATTGAGTTAATAAACTTTCATTTGCTAATCTAAAAGTTTTATCATAAGCAGAACTATTCATCCAAGTATCATAATCAGCACCTAAAGCACTTTTTATTTTTTTATCAATAAAAGGATTCATTTTTGTTTTAAAAACATTATAATCTGGAGTATCCATATATGCTTTAACTTTTTTATTTACATCTTTTTCATTAGGCATAAAGTTTTCTGGAATTACACTTACTAAATTAGCAATGGTATTTATTTGTTGAGATTGTGTTTTGTTATTTTTAGCTGCTATAGTCTTAGCAGCATTTAATTCATTTTCTCTTTTCTGATAAGCTTTTCTAGCTAATCCAGTAGCTCCAACTACTAATCCTAAAGCAGCTGCAATCTTATCATTTTTCTTAGCTGCCTTTCTATCGCTTGCTTCTCTTGCACTTTTTTGAGCTAATAAAGAACTTCCTAGTTCTCCTGTACTCATTGGAGAAATACTACTTGCTTTTTTTGTATAATCTACCATTTTAATTTTCCTCTGGTCTGCTTAATAAACTAGGTGGTGTATCGTCTTTTCTTTTTTCTAAAATACTTTGTTTAATTTCTTCTGGATTTATATTTTCTAATCTTTCTTGTATTTCTAAACCTCTAACAGAAGCAGGATTAACATTAGCAGCTTTAAAAACTTCTTCTTTAGTACTTGTATTTGGTCTAGAATTTAATTCTATATCTTCTTCTGCTTCTTCATCACTAGCAGCATCAGCAGGGTCTCTGTCTTCTGGTCTATCTAATTCAGCATCTATTCCCATTCTTTCAGAAATAGCTAATAATAAATAAATAGTAGGTTCAATTAAAGTTACAAGTAAATCAGCATTCCATTGTCCTTTTTGAAAACCAACAGTTAGTAACATTTGTGCTATATCAGTTATTGGTACACCATCCATCATCATAGTTGATAATGTTTCTAAATTTTCATCCTTTAACATTTCAAAAAAGATTACTTCAGTAGCTTCTTTAACAGAATTATATCTAGGAGGTTGCTCCCAAGCATACGGAGCTTCTTTACTATTAGTTAAAGATTGTCCGGGAATTGGTCCTTGTAATAAATACTCTTGAGCATCTGGGTCTATTTCTATCATAATTTATTTCCTTTTTTTATACATATGACATCATTGCAAAGTCTTGAAAAGTAGCTCCATAGCCGGGAGCATTTTGAGCAAGATATTGTTGTTGAGATTGATTAACATTTGAAAATGATTGACCATATATTTGATTTAGATAAAAAGCATATGGGTCTTGATTGCCCATTTCATTAGCATTTACTATTTGATAAGGTGCTGGTCCAGTACTATAATTATTATTATCTACTCTTGCTAAAGATTCTTGTGCTCTTTGTGTATTTTTAACACCATTGCTTCTCATTATGTCCATATCTGCTACTGATAAATCATCAGGATTAGTTAGATAATCATAAGATTGTAATGCTGTTATTCTTCCATACATCTTAGCATTGTCACTATATTTTACTGCATCATAAAAACCAATATCAGGGTCGTTTAATCTAGACCACATATTTGTTGGGTCTGTAGTTCCGGGTGCAGGTGTTGCTCCTCCAAAGCCAGTACCTGCTCCACTGCCACTAGACAAACCACCACCTATACTGCCTTTTATTGTTGCAGTTTTTGGAATTTCTGGTAAAGCAAAAGATTTTTCAAGTTTTCCAGCAGTACCACCTCCAAATCCAGTTCTATTTGCACTACGAAATTCAATAGCACCTGTTTTTGGATTAACAGTTCTTACTAAATCTTTACCTGCTCCACTTTGGTAAGCATCTATCTTAGTATTAATTTTATCCATATTAGCATTATATTTAGATACATCTCTTAAAGTTTGTTCTTTACCTACTGCTAAATCAAAACCACCGTCTACTTTAAATGCTTCTCTTTCAGCAAAAGTCATATCACCAAAAGATTTACCACTAGCATCTTGAATATAAGTATTAGAAAACATACTATCACCCTGACCAGTAATTGCAGATTTATCAACCATACCACCAGTTGCATTACTTACAAAGTCTCTAAAAGCACTTCCCATTCCTCTAGCTCCTTCTTGCATAAAAGGTCTACTAACTGCATTCATTCCCATTTCAATACCATTAGTAATACTACTAAAAACTCTACCTACTCCTTTTTTAACATAAGAAGCAGCTTTTCCTATTGTTTGTCCTATTTTTAAAATAAAATTTCCAACTGAACCCATGCTACTTAACCAACCACTTAAAGCTCCACCTAATCCGGGAAGAATTAAAGACAAAGCTATACTTCCTAGTGGACCAAGTTTACCAAAAGCTTTAGCTACTTTACCAAAACCTTTTTTAAGGTCACGACCAATGCTACGCACTCCTCTAGCAATAGGTTTAACTATTTTTTTAATTAGTTTTTTAACTGGTTTAAAAATCCTGTTTATTGGATTTAATAATTCTTTTAATTTTCCCATATTATTCTCCCTTTATTATTATGTAAATGATTCTATTAAGCTAGTTATTGCATCAACATTAGTTTTCCAATTACTTACATTTCCTGTACCAGACTCATTACCTAATGCAGCTATTAACAAAGAAGCTTTACGCTGTTCATCATTATCATATGCTTTAAATGCAAAGTCAGCTTCATCTCTTAATTCTTGCCATAAATTATTTAAAGCTTGAGAACTTAAAGCAAAAGCATTTTGTGCATTCTGTTGATTAACTGCGTTAATAGCTGCTGTGTCTGCTGTATTAGCTTGTCTTCGCCATGCTATGTTTGATTGTGCAATAGCTGTAGCATTTTGAGTATTAAATTGTTCTCTTTGAAAAACTTGTTGACTACTAAACTGGTCAACTTGTAAAGCTAAGTTTGCATTATTTGTAGCAATTTGCACTGAGTTTTGAGTTTCTCTAGCTGCAGCAGCATTAGCAGCTGTAGCATTAAATTGCTTCATAGCATTCATTTGTTGAGCATTATATTGGTCAGTTTGAGCTTTAAGACTTAACATAAATTGATTGACTTGATTTTCACTAGTAGCATTAAATTGAGAAGCTGCATTACTAGCTGATTGATTACTTAATAAACTTTGTTGTTGTTGTTGTGCTTTAAGTACATTAGCTTGTTGAGTGTTACTAAGATTAGTTAAATCCATTTGTAAAAATGCTTGAGCATTCTGAATACCTAGTTTAGTATTTTGGTCAGCTTCTGATAAATTTCTTTGTGACATTAATACAGCATTTTGTATTGTTGCCTGTTGTGTATTACTTGATTCTGTTAAAGCTACTGTTTGTAAAAATTTACTATTATTAATTGCTTGTTGTTGGTCAGCATTAAACTGAGCCATATCCATTGCAAAAACATTTTGTGCATTAAACATTGCTGTTTGTTGTGATAGTTCTGCATTTTTTAAATAAGCTGTAGCTTCTATACTTTTATCTTGAGCTACACTATTTTGAATAGCTTGAGCATTTGCTTGTGCTATTGGTAAAGCCGAAGTAATAATTGCATTGAGTAAACCATCTCTACCAACTGTAGAAGCATCCATACCTCGTTCAGCTAACATTTGTTCTACTGCAGATACTGCCGGACTTGCCCACACAGGTATTTCATCATTTTCAATACCAGTTAATAATGCATCCATTTGAGTACTAATTAAAGCTTCTTTTGGTAAACCTTCAATTATACCTCTTTGTTCTTCTGTAAAGTCTAAAAGATTTGCTTCTAAAGTTTCAGGGTCATTTCCTAATGCTGATATTTCACTTTCATTTAAACCAGCATTTCTTAATTGTTTTTTAGCACTTGTAATTCTTCCTAGTGATGTACCTGCTACTTTAGCAGCTGTAGCTTTTGAAGCTTCACTAATAGTTCCAGTAACTCTTTGTTGTAATGCTCCAGCAATAACATTAACACTAGTTGTAGTAATAGGGTCTACTGCTTTAACACCAGCAGCTTGAGATAAAGCATCAGCAACATCTGTACTAACACTACCTTGAGCAGATTCTACAACAGAAGTTTCAGGAACTTTAGCTACAGTAGATGTAGTAGTTTCTATAGCTGTAGGAGCTTCTGGAATTGTAGCTGTAGGAGCTGTAGTAACTTGTTCAGTTTGTGGAGCTTGAATAGTTGGAGCAGTTATAGGTGTAGGTGTTTCACTAACCTGTAAAGCAGCAGCTTGTGTTGGAGTTATTTCTGTTTCTGTAGTATTTATTTTTGCTGGAGTAGGTACAACAGCTTGACTATCAGGTAAATTACCCATAGCAATTTCTTCAGTTACTTTACCTGTTCTATTTACTCTACTATCTCTATCTTCTATTGACATAAGTTGCTCTTGTTTTTCTTTTTGTTGTGCTGCATCTTTTACTGCATCTGCTTCTGCTTGTAGTTGTTCTGGTGTTTTATAGTTGAAGTCAGGAATATCAGGCATTTCAAAATCTATGCCACCACCAGTATAAAGTTTAACTCTACCACCTTTACGATAATCTTGTCGTACTGAACTAGTACCTGCTCTATAACCTTTACGTTTCTTCATAACCTATTTTACTTAGCCTCAAAGAGTTTGTCAAGTTTTTCGTCAAGTTT
>TARA_R110002153_G_scaffold18451_10_pt1 | contig 10161 bp, 8 predicted proteins | sample TARA_R110002153 | Tara Oceans TARA_R110002153 (sample SAMEA4398193) | marine metagenome | biome: Polar Biome; feature: [SRF] surface water layer (ENVO:00010504); material: water (ENVO:00002006), including particulate matter (ENVO:01000060) such as... | depth 5 m
CTGGTGAAAAATATCCGCGGTAATGAAGAGATTTCCATTAATCATTGGAATGTACTACGCAATTTTCTAGTAGGAAAAAAGACCTTTGGAGAAAGTGAAAATCTTAGAAAATTAATTGAAAATAGTTTAACCCTTGAAGAGTTCGAGACATTAAAACACGGTGATTCTGATGTGATTATTACGGTTTCTAATTTATCATTAAATCAGGTAGAGTATAAATCTATTAAAGATTGTACGTATGATGATTACTGTGATTGGATTTGGATATCGGCCAACTATACGCCATTCATGAGTTTAGTTCGTAAAAATGGATGTGAATATGCAGATGGAGGTTTAGGAAGTATTGTACCTATAGAAGAGGCAATTAAAAGAGGAGCAACCGAGGTAGATGTTGTTGTTTTACATACCGAGGTAAATTATTTGAATAGGGTAGCATCTAGAAATCCGTTCGAGCTGATTACCACAATGATGAGCTTTATTTTAGATCGTATTGAAAATCAGAATATCAGAATAGGAAAATTGGTTGCCAATCAAAAGAACGCTATTATAAATCTGTTCTATACGCCAACGATATTAACTACCAATTCTTTAATATTTGATAAAGCAAAAATGACCTTGTGGTGGAAAAGAGGTTATCTGTACGCCAAAAATAAGAACGAAGAAACAAACCCTATTGAGCCAAATGAGAATGAATAAATTCTCTTTAGCGACTAAAAAACACTTAGAATTTTATACAATAAATGCTTTCATAATAGAAAGCATTTATTTTTTATTTAAGTAAGAGTATTCCTTTTAAAATTACTACCACAAATCTCCAATTTCCTTTTTTACAAAAGAAAGAGCAGTAGCGGAAGGGGAAGTTTTTTCCATTGTTTCATTAAGAATGTCTTCTCTTAATTTGTCGGCAGATTCCGTTTGGCTCATTGCCGCTTTCCTAATCATTTGTATTGTTGCGCTTTTTGCAGCTTTAATTATGTTCCAACATTCGTCGCTCATATAAATTTGTTGCGATAAATTATGATCAAATTCTGTCTCGATACTTTTTATCAATAAACTTTCATAAGCACCCTTATCTTTAGATTGTGGGCCAACACGTACCACTAAACTAGGAATTGCAATTCGTTCTAAAAATAGCGCCATACGTTCATATGCTTGCAAACGAACTGGCAAGGTGTCTTTTTGAGAATCTTTATGTAAAAGAAAACGTCTACGACCTTCTTCATTGTTCGTGTGCATTCTAAAGAAATAGAAAGCAATAGCGCCCGTAACTACTGAAGGTAATAAATACGCGAAAAGTTGAAATATTTGGTCTGAGGTCATTTTTGAGATTATTTATTGAATTATATCAGTTTAAAACGATGATTTTATTCAATTAGTATAATGGTTCATCGATGAAATGCAAGTAATTTAATTTTTGGCGTCTCCCTTCGCCATATCATAAAATGCTTTATAATTTGGTTGAAGTTTTATTTGAAGTGATTCGCGTAATCCACCATCTGCACCAACAGCACTAATACGTTCGCCATTTACACCAAACTCTTTTATAAGAATGCTCGCAATAGCTGTAGCTTGTTGAATAGCAATATCCATTTCGCCTGTAATATTTAAGCTTGCTACAGTAATTATGCTCTTAGGGTTAGCATTAGCCACTTTGGCTACATTCTCTATCCAATCTCTAGATTCAATGGAAGGATTTACACCCACACCATCTGTAAAGAAAAAATCTAATTTCTCAGAAATAATTACTGATCCATCAGAGACACCAACTTTTGCATTCTCACCTAAAACTTGTTTAGTATTGGTTAAAATAACTACTGCGGTAGAATCATTACTTGCGATACCATCGGTAATACCTTTAAGTTGCTCTTCTTTACGTTTTAAAGTAGCTAAGGTCTTATTGATATTCTCAGAATTCTGACTCGACAGAGCTGCAAAACTATTAAGATTTTTCATCAAAGTAGCATTGGCATCTTGTAACTCGGTTACCTGTACTTGAAGTTCATCGGCGCGTTGTAAGCCTAATTTTTCATTGTGCTGTGCTGTACTTACTATTCGCGATACAGAATCTAGTTTATATTTTAGTTCCTGATTTTGATCTATTAATTCACTTTTTTTCTGAGCTTGTACATGGCTTAATCCAACAAACAAAAGAGCTGAACATAAAAAAAATCTTATCATATTAAATATGCATTAAAAAGGTTAATCTAAAGTTTGCCGCCAAGATACGAACAGTCTTTTAATTCTTGAACACCATTGAATGGTACTTTAGTTTTATTATATCCGTGGGTAGAGGCTAAACTGCGATTTAGGTCGTGGTCGTCCACGTTTACTTGAACATCATCCATTGTAAATTGACTTGGGTGTTCATAGCCTGCAGCGTGTGTAATTTCTAAAAATTCTTTTCTAAACGTATTAAAGTATTGCGCCAAACGATCAGATTTTAAAGGTACATTAATACCTCTTTGTAACCATTGACTTTGTGTTGCAATACCGGTAGGGCATCTGTTGGTATGACATACTTGCGCTTGTATACAACCAATACTCATCATAGCTTCACGAGCAACGTTAATACAGTCTACACCCATTGCAAATGCCATTACAGCTTTTGCAGGAAAACCTAACTTTCCTGAACCTATAAATACAATACGGTCTGTAAGGTTTCTATTTAAAAATACCCTGTAAAGACTTGAAAAACCGTAAACCCATGGTAAAGAAACATGATCTGCGAATGATGGGGGAGCAGCACCTGTGCCACCTTCTCCACCATCAACGGTAATAAAATCTGGGCCTTTTCCTGTTTTCAGCATAATGTCGGCCAATTCTTCCCATTGATCCAACTTTCCAATAGCTCCTTTAATACCTACAGGCAAGCCAGTTTCATGTGCAATAGCGTCTATTAAGGCTATTAATTCTTCAACGTTTGAAAACGCTTTATGAGTAGCAGGTGACAAAACATCTTTACCAACTTCAACACCTCTAATTTCTGCAAGTTCAGGTGTTATTTTAGCACCTGGCAATACCCCACCTTTACCTGGTTTTGCACCTTGAGATAATTTAATCTCTATGGCTTTTATACACGGATTGTCTTCAACCAATTTTTTCATTTTTTCCATAGAGAAATTACCATCTTCAGTTCTCACACCAAAATATCCAGTCCCAAAATGAAAAATAATATCGCCCCCGTGTTTGTGATAAGGTGAGAGTCCACCTTCACCAGTATTATGATAAGCATTTGCCTTTTTAACTCCTTTATTCATCGCTTCGACAGCTGCAGCAGAAAGTGAACCAAAACTCATAGCTGAAACATTTACTACACTACCTGGTCTGTAAGGTTTTTTACGATTATTGTGTAAGCCCATTATTTTGGCGCACGGTATAAATGTTGGCTCACTTGCATTAGGGTGACCACTAGGTACCGCGTAGGCCATCATTCTATTTTTTACAAAAATATGCTGGTGCGCATATAAATCTCGGTCAGAACCAAAACCTTCATAGTTATTCTCTTTTTTAGCAGAAGCATAAATCCAACCTCTTTCTATTCTATTAAAAGGAAGCTCTTCTCTGTTGTTAGCAACAAAATATTGACGCATTTCTGGTCCGATACTTTCTAACCAATATCTAAGATGCCCAACTACTGGAAAATTGTGCTTTATAGTATGGCGTTTTTGAATAAATATATCCCATATCGCTACTAAAAAAATAAATAAAAAAATCCAAGCCCACCATGGTGGACTTGGAATTGAATTTAAAAATTGATACATCAAAATTATCCTTTTGGTTTAATGTCTAAACGTGGTGTTTTATCACTATTTAAATAGTCTAGACTCATTTCTGTAAGCGCACGTACTCCTAAAAGTAGACCACTATCATCAATCAAAAAATCTGGAGTATGATGTGGATATGATTCTGTACTGCCAGGTGTCATTCCTCCTAAGAAAAAGAAAAATCCTGGAGCTTCTCTTTGAAAATATGAGAAATCTTCTGCACCAGTAATCGCTTTTTGTGTTTGAACGTTAGCATCACCAGCCACTCTTTTTATGGTAGGTAGCATTTGTTCTACCAATTCAGGATTGTTATAGGTAATATCAGTAGCATCCTTAATTTCACAAGTAGCTTCACCACCGTATGCTTTTGCAATGGTAGTCACCATTTCTACCATACGTTTATTAAGCTTATCCTTCATGTCATAATCTAACGTTCTAATAGTACCAATCATTTCAGCGGTTTCTGGAATAATATTGAAACGTACACCACTCTTTATTTTTCCGACTGTAATTACAGCTGCTTCATTGGTTAGGTTAGTTTCTCTACTTATAATAGTTTGCAAACCATCAATTATTTTAGCACTGATTAAGATAGGGTCAACACCAGACCACGGTTGAGAACCATGAGTTTGTTTTCCTTTTACGTTAATAGTAAAACTTTGAGCTGCAGCCATTGTACCACCAGATTTATATTTAATAACTCCAACAGGTGTTTGAGAATTAATATGAAGACCGAAAATAGCATCCACTTTAGGGCTATTCATTACTCCTTCTTTAACCATTAATAAAGCACCACCTTCTTCTCCTGGTGGTGGACCTTCTTCAGCTGGCTGAAAAATAAATTTCACTGTGCCTTTAATTTTATCCTTGTTTTTGGACATTACTTCAGCAACACCCATTAAGATTGCGGTATGGGTATCATGACCACATGCATGCATAACGCCAACTTTCTCACCCATAAATTCAGAGGTGACGTTAGATTTATACGGTAAATCATTTCTTTCAGTTACGGGTAAGGCATCTATATCTGCTCTCAACGCAACTACTTTGCCTGGTAAGTCACCTTTTAAAATACCAACCACACCTGTATGTGCAACACCGGTTTCAACCTCTATTCCTAAAGATTTTAGGTGCTTTGCAATTTTTTCAGCAGTTTTAAATTCTCTGTTACCCAATTCTGGATTTTGATGAATTTCTCTACGCCATTCAATTACCTTGCCTTCTATTGAAGTATAATCCTTTTCAAGATTTGGCCCTTGTGCTTGAACGGAAAATCCGAAAAGAACGAAAGCCAAAAAACCTAGTTTTCTCATAATCAGTGTTTAAATTTATAATTTTCTATATGTAACTATTGATTCTAAAATTCATTCAGCATGAACTTGCAATCTCAATATGAGGTATTAAAGGTTAAATATATTCAAAATGAAAAGAAATACCGTCCATTGTTTATAAATCTAAATGACATCACTTTTAGTATCCCTATATAATAGCTAAATTCACGCCTTTAAAAGAAAGAAAATTTGAGCTCATTTATAGATGAATTGAACGATGCCCAAAAGGCTCCTGTTTTGCACAAAGATGGGCCGCTGATGGTAATTGCTGGAGCGGGATCTGGGAAAACACGTGTATTAACTTATAGAATTGCCCACCTAATGGCACAAGGGGTCGATTCTTTCAATATTCTAGCTTTAACCTTTACCAATAAAGCCGCACGTGAAATGAAAGTGCGTATTGCTAACATTGTGGGTTCTACAGAAGCAAAAAATCTTTGGATGGGAACTTTCCACTCTGTTTTTGCGAAACTATTACGTATAGATGGTAATAAACTGGGCTACCCAGCTAACTTCACCATTTATGACACCCAAGATTCTCAGCGCTTAATATCTTCCATTATAAAGGAAATGGGTTTAGATAAGGATATCTATAAATATAAACAGATTCAGAATAGAATTTCCTCATTTAAAAACAGTTTAATTACAGTTAAGGCATATCGGAATGATCCTGATCTGGTAGAGCAAGATGCGATGGCTAAAAAGCCTAGAACAGGAGATATATATGAAAATTATGTAGATCGATGTTTTAAGGCGGGAGCGATGGATTTTGATGATTTATTGCTTCGTACCAATGAATTACTAACTCGCTACCCAGATGTATTGATGAAGTATCAGGATCGCTTTAGGTATATATTAGTAGATGAGTACCAAGATACTAACCATTCGCAATACTTAATCGTTAAAGCATTAGCTGATCGTTTTCAGAATATTTGTGTGGTAGGTGATGATGCGCAAAGTATTTACTCATTTAGAGGAGCGAACATTAGTAATATATTGAACTTTCAAAAAGATTATGATAATGTAGGCATGTATCGATTGGAGCAAAATTATCGATCAACCAGAAATATTGTAAATGCGGCCAATTCTATAATTGGTAAAAACAAGAACCAAATTGAAAAGGTGGTTTGGACCGCAAATGATGATGGTTCTGCTATTAAGATACATAGAAGCCCTACAGATGCTGAAGAGGGCCGATTTGTTGCAAATTCTATTTGGGAGCATCGAATGCAAGATCAAATGAGCAATGGTCAATTTGCTGTCTTGTATAGAACAAATTCTCAATCTAGATCTATTGAAGACGCACTACGTAAACGTGATATTCCATATCGTATTTATGGCGGATTATCATTTTATCAACGTAAAGAGATTAAAGATGTACTATCGTATTTACGTATGGTCATCAATCCGAAAGATGAAGAAGCTTTAAAAAGAATCATTAATTTTCCAGCAAGGGGAATTGGTGGCACTACCATAGATAAACTTGTTGTTGCTGCGAATCATTATAACCGCTCCATATTTGAAGTTATGGAGAATATCGACAAAATTGATTTAAAGATAAACTCAGGAACTAAGCGAAAACTTCAAGATTTTGTAACCATGATCAAGAGTTTTCAGGTCATGAACGAAACTACAGATGCTTTTGCATTGTCTGAACATGTTGCCAAAAAAACCGGAATTCTTTTAGAATTTAAAAAAGATGGAACTCCCGAAGGTATCGGTAAAATGGAGAACATCGAAGAACTTTTAAATGGTATTAAAGATTTCGTAGAAGGACAGAAAGAGATTGATGGGGCAACAGGAAATATTGGTGAGTTTTTAGAAGATGTTGCTCTTGCAACAGATTTAGATAAAGACACCGGAGATGACGACAGGGTTGCTCTTATGACGATACATTTGGCTAAAGGGCTTGAATTTCCATATGTATATATTGTGGGAATGGAAGAGGACCTTTTTCCATCGGGAATGAGCATGAGTACTCGAAGCGAATTGGAAGAAGAACGTAGACTTTTTTACGTAGCACTTACACGAGCTGAGAAACAAGCATACCTAACCTATACTCAAAATAGATACCGATGGGGTAAATTGATTGATGCTGAGCCAAGTCGATTTTTAGAGGAAATTGATGAACAATATGTTGAGAATTTAACCCCTGTTGATGGTGGTTATCGCTATAAACCTCTTATAAATGCTGATATTTTTGGAGAGGTAGATAAGACTAGACTAAGGCAAGAAAAGCCCGTTAGGGGAGCACCACCAATTGTTGGTCAGCCAAATTCTAATCAACTAAAAAAGTTACGTAAAATTAAACCGCAACTAGCAGAGCCAGTTGGTAATACGAATGCTATTGATCCAAATTTGGCTGTAGGTTCATTGGTTAACCATACTCGATTTGGTAGAGGAAAAGTAGTTCAATTAGAGGGATCGGGTAATGATCGAAAAGCTGAGATAATGTTCGATAAAGGGGATATTAAAAAATTGCTTCTTCGATTTGCTAAATTAGAGGTGTTAGGCTAGAGTAATAATTTTGAGGTTTTTACTAGAATTTGCTTAAATTGATATAAAGAATATGAAAAACTATAGGTTAATTTCAATTTTACTAACCATTTTTATTTTTGCTTGTTCGAGTTCTAATGTGAGCGAACCAGAAGCTGAAATAACGCAATCGCCAGACCCAAAGCCGGAAGAAATTGAAAATGATATAAATAATCCTGATAATGTTGATTATTGGGATAATGCAGAGTTGGTTTGGAGTGATGAATTTGAAGGGGTATCATTATCGACTGAAAACTGGGCTTTAGAGACCGGTGGAAATGGATGGGGCAATAACGAACTTCAAAATTACCAAGCTGAGGGTAATACAGAGGTAAGTGATGGAACTTTGAAGATTACCGCTAAGAGAAATACAGATAATACCATTGAAGGTGCATTTACATCTGCTCGTTTGAATAGCAAGCAGTCTTTCAAGTTCGGTAGAATGGAAATTAGAGCGAAATTACCAGAATATAAAGGTAACGGTACATGGCCGGCATTATGGATGTTAGGTAGTAATATTCAAAGTGTAGGATGGCCTGCATGCGGAGAAATAGACATGATGGAATATGTAAGTTTTAAACCAAATAAAACTCATTTTACAATTCATAGCACCGCGAACAACCATACGAATGGAACAGAGATCACTTCTGGCGCAGTTGATTTAGAATCTATTGAAGAGGAATTTCATAATTTCGGAATTTTGTGGTCTTCAAAATACATCAAATTTTATGTTGATGATATAGAGAATGTTCAATTTATGTTTAGAAGACCTACAAGCAGTACGGTAGAGAATTGGCCGTTTTCAAATAATTTTTATTTCTTAATGAATATTGCCGTAGGCGGAAATTGGGGTGGACTTGAAGGAGTTGATATGTCTATTTTCCCTGCTACTATGGAAGTTGATTATATTAGAGTGTATCAAGTGAATTAAATCATTATAGGTGGCTGAATTTATAAAAATATACGAAGAAAATCCGAACCCAAAAGAGATAAAAAGGGTAGTGGAGGTACTACGTAAAGGTGGCTTAGTTATTTACCCTACTGATACTGTATATGGTTTGGGTTGTGATATTACCAATTCTAAGGCTTTAGAAAAAATTGCTCGAATAAAAGGAATTAAACTAGCAAAGGCCAATTGGTCATTTATTTGTACTGATTTAAGTAACCTGTCTGATTATGTTCGACAAATTGATACTGCTACCTTTAAAATTTTAAAGCGAGCATTACCAGGGCCCTATACGTTTATTTTACCCGGTAATAATAATTTACCGAAAGAGTTTAAGAAGAAAAAAACAGTTGGTATTCGTGTGCCTGATAATAGTATTGTAAAAGCCTTAGTAGAGGGTTTAGGTAACCCTATTGTATCGACATCAATCCGTGATGATGATGATGTTTTAGAATATACTACTGATCCAGAACTTATTTTTGAGAAATGGAAAAACCTTGTTGATGTAGTTATCGATGGTGGTTATGGCGGTAATATTGGGTCTACGATTATAGATGTTTCATCGGGGCAAGCTGAAGTTATTCGTGAAGGAAAAGGCAGCTTAGATATTATTTAATTATCTTTTTAGAAAAGTAAACCTATAAAAAAAGCGGCCTATTTAGGCCGCTTTAATTTTATAATGTAATCAGTATTATTTTTTGTTGATAGCAGGATCTTTCATTCCTTCTTCAATCATACTATAGAACTGATCAATTTTAGGAAGAACAACGATACGAGTTCTTCTGTTTTTTGATTTTTCAGTTGTAGAAACTGGAATATATTCTGATCTACCAGCAGCTGTCATACGCTTAGGATCAACATTGAAATCATTTTGTAGAATACGAACTACGGCAGTAGCACGTTTAACACTTAAATCCCAGTTGTCTAATAATGAACCATTACCTCTGTAAGGTACATTATCGGTATGACCTTCAACCATAAATTCAAAATCAGGCTTATTATTTACAACTTTAGCAACTTTACCAAGAACTTCTTTTGCTCTACTAGTAATATTGTAGCTACCGCTGCTAAATAATAATTTGTCTGAAATAGAAACGAAAACAACACCTTTTTCAACGCTGATTTCGATATCCTCATCATCCATATTTCCTAAAACACCTTTTAAGCTCTGCACCAATGAAAGGTTAACAGAATCTCTGCGTGTAATAGCATCATTTAATTTACGAATAGTTAAATCTTTTTCTTGAAGACTTTCTAGAGATTTCTCTAAGTTCTCAGCACCTTTGGTAGTCAAAGTTGTCAAGTTACCCATATTGTTAATAAGGTCTTGATTGTTAGCTTTTAAGAAAGCATTTTGATCTTCTAAAGTCTGTAGTCTTGAGGAAGCTGTTGCTTTCTCTTCTAAACAATCGTTTAATTTAACTGTTGCCGAATTCAATAAATCTTGTGTTCCTTTGTGCTTTGCTTCAAGATCAGCATATTTCTTCGATGATACACACGAAGACAATAAAAGCGTTACTCCAAGACATCCTAATAATATTTTCTTCATAATTTAAATCTATTATACTTATTTAGTTATTTACTT
>TARA_R110002153_G_scaffold174471_1_pt1 | contig 10144 bp, 9 predicted proteins | sample TARA_R110002153 | Tara Oceans TARA_R110002153 (sample SAMEA4398193) | marine metagenome | biome: Polar Biome; feature: [SRF] surface water layer (ENVO:00010504); material: water (ENVO:00002006), including particulate matter (ENVO:01000060) such as... | depth 5 m
GCGTCCATGGTTAGAGTTGTTCCACTTACTGCGTAATCTGTTTTTTGTTGGTAAACACCATCTAAAAATACTTGAGTGTTGTTCTCGTGTATTGGAGAAAGACCAAGCGTAAAAGCTGTGGTGCTACCATTACAAGTAAATTGATCGTTGTTTAGGTTGTTGCCTGAAACTAATGCTGCTACATGGTAAACAATTATTTTACGACTATTAGCAGGTGCAACATCAAAAGTAAGTGTGGTTCCTGATGATAAAACAAAATCACCCGGGTTTTGATAAACCCCTTCTATGAATACAATTAAATTATCTTCGCTTGCGGGTGCGGTACTTAGTGTAAACGCGGTTGCACTACCATCACCCGTGAAGGTATCAACGGTTAGGGTAGAAGAAACATCAGTTTTAACGTCTTCTAATAAAGCCGCAACGATTCTTAGTTCTGCTTTGTCTCCAGAATTAAACGCCCTTGCAGTTGTATCATCTTGCCCTCTAACCGCTGTAAGTGTATTGCCACTCCTTGCTGTGACCTTTACGATTTCCTTGTTGGTAGAATCGTCAAAGGTTACATAGAAGTGATCACCGCCGGTTATGGCAGGAAAGACAGAACCATCTGTTACAGCAATACTTGTGACGCTGCTATTGATTCCTGCGGCAAGTGTTGTTGCTGCGTTGTTGGTGAACTTAACAGCCATGTAGCTAACTCCTTAAAATTAACTAACTGTTACAGTCCAAGTAATTGTCATTGAATCTGACGCACCTTTATTTACAACTGAAAATACAGTTCTACAAAGCAAGTCACCCGCAGAAGAAGCATTTAAAATGCCTGCCTCTGTTACGGCGCCTGTGCCAGTGCCTGCTGCAAAAGTTGCAACATAAGTTACAACAGCTCCAGATACGTTAGTGCTTGTTAAAGCAACACGACCCAGTTGATTTCCTAAAGCCGAATTACCGGCTGCGGCTGCAGTAGAACCACTACCAATTGCCATGTGTGACATAGCGGTTGCGGTAGCATCTTTCATTCTAGAAGCCACATATTCCTTTCCGTCTGTGACGACAAGGTTATCTATTTCTTGAACAATTTCTCCATTGAGAGCAATCTTAAGTTTACCTGTAAGTTTTAAACCATCATTTAACATTTAAATCTCCTAATTTAATACGCTTGTGTTAAAAGCCCCTGTATTTAGAACACTGCTTGATCCTGAAATAAGAACCACGTTAATGGACTCAGTAATGGAAGCACTGTCGGACAAGGCTTTTGAAAAAGATATCACTTCTTCGTCTAATAAGGAAGCGCTATCCGTGTAGATACCACCCCCTTCAGAGTTTAATAATTCACTTAATGTAATGCTGTCAGAGAAGGCTGTAACAAACTCTATGCTGGGGCTATCTGCTAAAGAGGCTACGTCTGATCTTGTTGTTGATATATCATAATTTAAAGACTCGGCAATGCTTAGAATGTTTCCTTTGTTTATATCAAAGTCTGTTCTTAGATCATCAGATGGGCTTGCCACATCATCTAAGGTATAAGCATCAGCAAAGGCTCTTGTATATACAACCGTTCTACTCAAGGACTCAGACATAGCAACGGTTTCTGCAGCCTGTGCCGTAATGCTTCCGCCCATTCCACTATGATTTGTACAATAATAGTGTAGGGATACTGGAGTTGAGGCGGTTACCTGTATTTGAACATATGCACCAGACGATCCAGCTGAGCCATCGAAAGTTACATTTGTACTATATGCAGAGCCCCCTCCATGGCTGCCATTTGCTGTTTCTGAAAACCTAAAAGGATGACCGCTAACACTGGAATCTGATATATCAAATATATAAGTTCTGCCAACATCAAGACTTAAAGAGGGGCTAACAGAGCCATCAATGTAATACTTGTTACCAGAGCCGTAGGAATTTGTTCCAGATGCAACTGTTACAGCATAGGTTGTTGTTCCTCCAGCAGGAATAGCCTTACCGAACTCTTTAAGATCATCCTCTGAAATTGTTGTGGAATCTGACTGTGGAATACTTGAGCTAAGAGCCGGAGAGTCTGTAATAGAAACCGTTTCACTTTTTTCTGGATCAACACTCAGGGTTTCAGAATCAGACATAGCAAAGCTATCACTTTTTTCTGGCTGTACCTCTAAAACAGGAACATCGTTTAGTGTATAGGAATCAGCACTTATGGTAGAAAAACTTATTGCCGGGGAGTCTATAAGCGTTGGCTCGTCTGTAAATGCCCTGACAAAAGATACAACCTTTGAAAAATTTTCTGCAATTCCAACCGTATCTGATTTGGCAGAATTAAAGGTAAATATACTTTGTTCTAATATAGAGAGAGAGTCGCTTGGGTTAGTAAAAATATCTAATACAGGCAGGTCGGCGAGAGATAGTTCTAGCGCGTTTGGATTGCCTTGTACAAAATAAAGATTCTTACTGTCTGGGTCTAGCCTTATATTGGCAGCAACAAGGTCTACAAAAGAGAGGCTACTTCTAACATCTAATTGTTTATTTACCGTTAAATGTAAACTTGTGAATGATACTGATATTTTCAGTGCCATCAGTCAAAATCATCTCTTACGGTAAATTTAATTAATTCATTAACTGTTTGTATACCGCCGCCGGCTTTTGTAAATTCAACCTCTCCCTCATAAAGTCCGCTAGAAGGAAATGTATCACTAGGAAAAACCATGGCACAAATCCCATTTGTTGGACTTGTAATGCTAGCCTGAATTGTTTTTAGTACTGTTGTTGTACCAATCTGCCGAACCCTAACTTGAATCGTTCCGTTGGTTATATCTATGGGTGCAAACGTGGCTGAATCTTCTGGGTCCAGCGTTTGACCAGACGCCGCTGTGTTTGAGTCTTTTAAAGTAATAGTAAGTTCTGGAAGTGTATCTCCCACAACCAATTTTAAATTTGCCGAATATGCCATTAGATTCCAAACTCCTGATACTTAACTGTTAGTGTGGCTCCAACATTGCCATATTTTGTTTTTCTTACAGCCAAAGCCTCTCCCTTATCATACATTCTTTTATTTAATTCCGCTGCCTGCAGATCGGTCCAAGGGCTATCTTTCATCATTTGCAACCTATAAAGGGCGCCATGAACAATAATCTCTTTGTACTCGTTAGCAATAATAGATGGTATGGTGGTTGAAGTAATTGTTGGTTTTAAACTATACAACGCATAAAAGGTTTCTGTCTCTTCTGGGGTAGGAGCTACTAAAATATTTTCTTGATCTCTTTGTGTGTAATATCTAACCCTGCCCTTACCATATGACATAAAAATAGATTGAGACCCTATCTGAGCTTTAGCCTCTAATGGAGTTAAACTCTTTTGAGAAATTTGTGTCGAGGCTGGTGATGATGTTCTAAAAATATCTATAATATGATTAAGCTCCGCACCTGAAGGTATATCAAGATCGCTTGCCTGATACTCATTAACATTGGGGGCAACTATAAAAGGTGTAACCTCTTTCATATAAATATCTGTGTTTACACAGAAATCAATTAAAGTGTTTCTTAGTTCATCAATAATAATAAACTTAGGACAGTTGGGTGCCTCTCTGCGGACCTTGGGTACTAAAGTTTCTATTTTCTTCGTTACTGCCATTTACTACTCTGATGGAGATGCTGGTCTTGGGGCTGCGCCTGCATCAACTTGTGTTTTTATACCAAGAGCGTTCTGAAAAGATTGCATGAACGAACCGGATTTCTGTAAGTCCCCAGCATACTCAGAATCCTTCTGATATGCCCTATATAAGATATAGTCTAAAAGAGCATTTGCATAGACATCATCCAAAGTAATTGTGGTTGTGTCTGATGTAAAATTACTAATAGTTATATTAGCTGGTGATGAACTATAAATAATCTCTATAGTGTTCGATCCGGCTGCCGGGTGTGGATAAACATAGAATGTTTTTGGGTCAACTGGGTTATATATATAATGTTCAACCTCTTCCCCTAAAGATGCGTACCAGTCATCTATCTGATCATCAAGAATTTTTCTTTCAATAATACTAATAGAGGATGTGTTCGGCGATAGGTTCTTGTAAACATCAAGGAGCCTTAAGGCACTAGATGGTAGGGTTTGCTTCGCTGACGAGGCTAGGGTGAATGATGCGTTGACCGTTGAGGCATCGGGTCTAAATACAACGATCTCTCTTTGACCATCGTTAAGATAGTTTAATAAAGATTGCTGTGTCCATCTAACATTGGAAACATCTTGTAGGATTTCCTCTGCTCGATCAATGACATCAATGACCTTGATTGTAGCCATTCTAAAGTCCTAATAATTCTAGCTCTTCTTTTGTTAAAGAAGCTTTATCCCAAACGAAGGTCCAAAACTCTTCTCTCATGTTTTCGTTGTATGGCTTAACCATGCCATGATCTGTTTTAACACATACGGGGTGTTTAGGTTTTTTAACAGGTTCTTTCTTGACCTCTACTTCAGAGACCTCTAATTTTTCAACGTGCGCCTGTAAGTCTTCTAGTTTTTGTTTCTTGTCTAGATTAACATTAAATTTTTCTTTTGCCATTTTGACAACTTCATCTTTCTTAGTCATTTTTTATCCTGAATTAAAATTGATCCTGTGAATAAGATACCACAAAAAAGGGGGGGTCCGAAGACCCCCTGAGTGAAATTAAGCAGTTTTGAGCTTAAATTCGCCAATAGCTGTAGGCAGGATAACTTTGTATCCGTATACACCTAAACCTCTGACACCATCACCGAATGAAGACTCAAGTCTTACTGTTTCAGTGTTAGTGAACTGAGAAGCATAAGCAATAGCTTTTGGATGTCCGTACAGACCAGATGTTACTCCAGATGTAGTAGACAGGTTATTAGAAACAAAGATTTTGAATCTATCAACCATTCCAATAAAGCCATTTCTTAAAGGTGAAACATTATCACCAGTTAAGTATGCTTGTCTTAGCTCTGACTGTTTCAATACAGAAGCAATGGTAGGATTTATAATCATAAATCTGTCCTCTTCTGGGATATTGTTTTCGTCAAGTTGTTTTCCAGCGTCTAGGATGTGCCCAAGAACTGTGGTTGTAGTAATGTTAGAAGGAGTTGCATTGATGTCTGTCAATGATGATCCTGCTGCCACGTTAGCAAACACGTCTTGTTCGATACCAATTTTCATGTTCTGAGCTGCATCGTTTGCTGCTTCGTTCATGTAGTCAATATCGGCTTGCAATCTTAGAATATCATCAACTTTAAAAGCGTAGCTTTTAGCTTTGTTGATATCTAGCTCGATAGTTCCTGACGTTACGTCAGCGTAAGATAAAGTTCCAGTATAGTCAGCAACTGTTATTGCTGGTACTGTTCTTATATTTACTTTATTACCCATTCCAGAAATCTCACCTTCATACTCATTAGTCGTAACTTCAGACAACATGGTCTGAGCATAAAACTTGGCTTGAAGTTTTTTAGAGAATACTTCTGGAATAAAGTGATTTTCACCAGATGCGAAGGCAAAGCTTCCGCTTGATAGTGTATATGCCATTTTATTACCTCGTCCTTTCGGACATTAATTTATTTAATTATGTAATAAAAATTTAAGGTCTAACTCTTCCATCAGCATAAGCCTGATCAATTTCTTTTTCATGCTTAGAGAACTGTTTGTCGTTCATACTGCCAATTTCTTTAGCAGACCAAATCCTTTTACTACTTCCAATATTTTGTTTCCTAGCTTTAGATAAAGATGGTTCAACATTTTGTTTCGCCCTCTCAACTAACTCTTCTTTAGAAACACTTTTGGAAGAGAGTCCAAATTCGTCTTTAAACTTAGATAATACAGATACAACATCATTGGAGTCGCCATCACTGGCTGCTTTCTGCCACATACTAGACTGTCTATCTAACCACAAGTTGAAATCGTCCGAACTTGCAATAGACTGATAGTCAGGATGAGCATCGGCAATTTTACCAAAATGCTTTTTGTCAGCTTCTTCTTTCTGGACCTTGAGTAGTTCATCTGAAGCCTGTGAAACCTTGCCTTCAACAGATGCGATGCGAGCATCAACATATTTCTGGAGGGGCTCAACGATCTCAGGATAATCTTTCATTATCCCACTAAGATCAACATTCACCTCTTCCAGCTGTCTCGTGACTTGGGGTTCAGACTTCATTGTCTCAATTGCGGTTATCTTATTAGATAGGTCTGCAATCTTTGACTCTAACTCCTTCTCCTTCTGGGTAGCCTTGGTCATTCGTGCTTGCGCATTCTTGTACCGTTCTTCCCACTGTTCAGCCGACAAACTGTTTTTATCAGATTTGTCTTCTTCTTCCTGAATCTCTGTCTCTAGCTGATCTATGTCTTCTTCCGTATCCTGAGATTCATCGGGTGAAGTTTCTACAAGCTCTTCTATAATTTCATCGGGGGTGTCGTCTGTTTCTTCTGTTGGAGTAGCTAACCCCTTAGATTCAACTTCGGATTCCTTCTGAGATTCAACAACTTGCTTCATCATCTCATCAGCTTCTTTTTCTAGCCTTTCAGCGATTAACTCGCCTTTAGTCTTTTCTCTATCCATTTTTCGGTCCTCTCGGGTATCGATCAATTATATATGTTAGGTGTGTCCCTCCGGGAGCCCAACGCATTTATTACCTTATCGGCAATTGTATCCAAAGATACTATAAACTTTAGTATGTCGCAACGTCCTTGACTAAAGCGGAAGTCCTCCGTTGTTTCCAACAGGTCCCGCTCCATTTGGCGCAGGCGTTCCATTTCTAGCATCAGGACCGACCATTCCGTCCCCATTTGGGACTTGATCAGTTTGACCGCCTTGCTGCATTGCGGCGATAGTTTGTTGTAGTGCTTGCTCATTCATTAACTCCTCTTGCGTTTTGATTACCTCATCTGGATCAATGTCCAATGATTTTGCTATGTCTCGTAACAGAGGTTCTCTGTTAATCATAGCCTCATCCAATGGATTACTAATCAGTGATAGGAATTGTAGAAGCCTTTGTGATTGAACTTCTTTTTGTATTAGAGCTGTTGAACCTTTAGCAACGATTCTCATGTCTGATTTAACATTTTCATTTTCATTCCATGTCATGTTCCAATCGTACAACGATCTAATCATTGGCTTGGTTAAATAATCATCAATGTTTTTAATAACAGACTTAAGAACAATGTTTGCATTACTCATAAGAATAGATATACCTGTGGCTGTTCTATTTAACCCGGACTGTGTTTGTCCGTGTGTGTAAGAAGGAAGCGCGGTGGTTTCATCGGCGAAACGTCTAAATAGTTCTATAACAGAAACTAATGCAGGTGAATTGGACTGAGGTTGATAGAATCTAACCATAGGTTGATTCCCATCCCCGCCCTCTCTTAAGAATACTCTCCAAGGATATAGGTCTGTTGGGTCCTCTCCGGACGCCATAATATCTGTGTTTACCTCAACCATAGGTCCAGAAGACAAAGCAACATTATCAAGGTAAATCCTTGTTGCTGCATTCATGGTTGTCTGAGAGTCTCTCATCATACGAGGCACTCCAGTACCCCAAAACTGGTGAGGGTTTTTTTCATAAGGGAAAATGTTGTAAGGAATAATTCCGCCGGGAAGAGGATTAAGTTGTGCCTTAATTACCTTGCCAGAAGATATCCAAATATTTGCTTGGAATTCATCTGATAGATCATCGGACTCTGAGAACTCTATGCCGTAGCCCTCTAGATCATACCCATTGACAGAGCCCCAGAATTCTAACACTTCAAATTTCTGTGTGTTCTCTGTGTACTCATTAATCTTAGCAATATCTCTTCTGTCTCTCTCGTGTTGTTCTTCTGTATGATTCCCTTTTGGATGATCTTCAACAATATCCTGAACCATTTGTTTATTAAATCCGGGATAATCCTTAAGATCATTAAAGTCTGTTCTAGAAATAATGTGCCTTCTAAATATAGAACGCATATCTTCTACGCTAGTAGCGTATGGGTCCGGGTACAAATCAAATACTGACACTGCTTCCATTTCGGGAATGAGGTTTTCTTCGTATATAAGTTCAAATCCCTCCGGGCTCTTTACCCAGTTGTGATCTTTCTGAATTCTTAAAGTACCAGTTTTCATAGCACCCGTTCCAAAAATAACCTGCTCCATTATGGCATCTTTCATTTTGCCTTCTAGGTTACTTTCAATTGCCTGATCTTTAATTGTTTCGCTCATGTTCTCTACGCGGAACTCTGTCTCTTCTTCTATTTCCTGTTTTAGCTCTTCAAATCTTGCTTGGATAATAGGTTGAACCTCGTTAGGATCAACTGTTTCTGCAAGCTGCATAATTTCTAATGCTGCTTTTTCTGTAAGCTCTTGCTCAAGTCTTGGTTGTTTTGCTATAGGGGTAGGCTCAATCATAAAGAATTGTTGCCCGGGCTGGAATAATAAATCTGTAATCCTTGAATAGGCTGCAAGAACTTTTGTTCGGGTAAGACCAACGTATACTTGTGATCTATCTCCCTTGCCCTGAATCTTTGCTATGGTCTCTGGGTCGTATTGTCCCATGAATGCTCTAAGGTCTTCGATCCAGTTACCTGTAACCTCATCTCTTGCATCTTTATATTCTGTAAATTTAGAAAATAGTTCTCCACCTAGACCGTCTAAGCTGAACTGTAATTCGTCATCCGCATCTACTGCAGCTGCTATTCCTTCTGGTCCTAATTCTTTGTTGCTGATATCTTTCATATATTAAAAATATTGTTTCTTTGGTCGTTTAAAATTTTGCCTATGTTTTCTTGGCATTGAATTTAACCCAAACAATGCGATTGCATAAGACATTACTCTGTCATCATAGCACCCTTCTTGTGCATTTGTAATTCCTCTAGCGTCTGTCACATAGTTCCTCATTTCATTAATTAGTTCTATGTCAGCTACACCGGATTCACCTTGGCGCAACAGATGTACTAAGTTATCAATAATTAAGGGCTTTGTCTTGCTTGTTGTTAAGAAACCGGCACGCCTTGTCATTTTATCAACGTATGCATCGTCCACGGTTTTTTCGACATAAAGGTTAGGGTATCCCATGTCTTGCATTTTTCTGATGGTAGTAAGCCCGTGATTGTTTCTCTCTACCAATGTCCAAGCCTTGTTGTAGTACATTGCAATAGTAGAGACGGTCTCTGCGAGATCGAACGGGTCTATGTGTCCGCACCAAGTAGCAACCTGATAGCCCATATGATCTAGAACTTGTATGACTGAGTAGTCTCCGTGTGCCAGTCCTTCCGCCACATCCACCCCAATACAATACCTCATAGCATCCTTTGGATGCTCGAAAATTTTTAGGAGACCTTTGTCATGTTTAACGAAGCCACCTTCGCGCACATCAAGACACTCAATCTCTGAATAACATTCCAGCGCTGCCTGATCGATATATCTAGGTTCAACAAATAAACGTCCCGTAGTTAAAAACGCTTCTTGCGGGGTAGAGGGATATTCTTGTCTGAACAAATCTTCGGAACCAAGGTCTTGTATTTTGAGTCTGCGATAATATATTTGTTCTTTATCTAATTTAAATAACTCTGCAATGTTTGCCTCTTCGTCAGTCATCTCAAAATATTCAGTTGTTTTCCTGCGATAGTCCGGCATCATAAACCAAGGTATAAAACATAGCCCCCACTCTCCCTCGCCTCTGAGCGCTCGCATACAAGATTCATAGAACCAGCCGCCCGCTCCATTCGCGGTAGACTCCAGCATAATCTCTGAGCCCTCCTCTGGGACTGTCTGCAATAGCCCGGGTATTAAATCACTGTTTGGATAAAAGGCTACCTCCGATCCATGTAGATAATTGGTTGTCCATCCCCGACCAACCTCTCCGGTTCTCGCTGTAGCAATTCTCCATCTTGATCCATGCTCAAAAGCTAACGATGTTGTTGTCGATTCTTTGAGCTCTGGTTTAACTAATGGATGGGGTAGGTTATCGTAGAAATTTCTGACCATACTAAAGATAGCTTTGGTCGAATCTGTAAGGTGAGATATAACTACCGCGTTCTGATTTTTTTTAGTAACTGTCTTCCAAAATCCACGAGCCTGACAGTAGGTCGAAATACCTGTTTGTCGAGACTTTAAGATGAGCATTCTCACCCTGCCTTGATGAGCATATTGCTCATTTATCATATTATCTAATAATTGTTGTGCGTCATTAAAAATTAACGGTCTTA
>TARA_R110002153_G_scaffold260086_1_pt1 | contig 10143 bp, 25 predicted proteins | sample TARA_R110002153 | Tara Oceans TARA_R110002153 (sample SAMEA4398193) | marine metagenome | biome: Polar Biome; feature: [SRF] surface water layer (ENVO:00010504); material: water (ENVO:00002006), including particulate matter (ENVO:01000060) such as... | depth 5 m
GAGCCATATTACCTTTGACGACCCCTTTGAAAATATGGGCGCACAAATTGTAAAGCAAGCAGCCAAACAATCTGCATCTAATGCCGGAGATGGAACAACAACAGCAACCATTCTAGCTAGAGGAATATTAAACCGAGCACAGAAATATATTGTCGCAGGTGCCTCTGCGACCGAGATCAAGAGAGGAATGGATAAAGCTACAGAGCTTATAGTGGAGAGCCTTAAAGAGACGGCTCGTCCTGTACAGTCCCAACAAGATATACAACACATCGCAACCATCTCAGCCAACAATGATATCGGCATTGGCACTCTTATTGCAACTGCTGTCGATGCAGCGGGTAAAGATGGCTCTGTTCTTGTTGAGGAAGCAAGATCAATCAAAACATCTCTGGATCTCATTGAAGGCTTCAGGATGGACCAAGGCTACATCTCAGGTAAGTTCATTACCAATGAGAGACAAAACACAGCCGAATATAATGACCCTCTTATTCTTGTGACTGATGAACAAGTAGATGTTGTAGAACAAATTTACCCTGCACTTGAAATAGCCGCCAAAGACCAGAGACCTCTCTTGGTTGTATCTAATGAAATGGAAGGTCAAGCACTAGCTGCATTGATTGCTAACTCAGTTAGAGGAACCATGAAGGTAACTGCTGTCAAATCGCCACGCTATGGTGAAGAAAGACGCTCTATTCTAAGAGATTTGTGTGCTTCAATCGGAGCTACCTTCATTACCCGTGAAGATGGTTTGCAACTGAAAAATCTGCAATTAAAGCACTTTGGTAGAGCCAAGAGTGCGACCATTGGAAAGTTTAGTACGACGATTGTCGGAGGAAAAGGTGATGAAGAAATTATTGAGACTAGAATTGAGTCGATTAAAAACGAGATTCAAGAAACAGAAGATATGGAAGTGTGCAAGCGGTTGCAAGAAAGAGTTACAAGACTTGCTTCTGGTGTCGCTGTTATTCGTGTTGGCGCAGCAACTGAAATCGAAATGACAGAGAAGAAACATCGCATTGATGACGCCCTTGAAGCTGTCCGGTCTGCCCTAGAAGAAGGCATACTGCCCGGTGGTGGTGTTGGTTTGATCAGAGCAGCCAATGGTCTACATGTCGAGACAGACAATGAAGAACAGGCACTAGGAGCCAAGATTATCCTTGATGCAGTACAGGAACCTTTACGCCAATTATGTATCAATTCGGGAGAATCAGAAGATCTTATTGTATCCGAAGTTATGTCTAGAGGAAAAACAGAGGGCTATAATTTTCTATCAAGAAATTATGTTGATATGATTGAAGAAGGCATCATTGATCCTTGCAAAGTCACTCGATGTGCGTTGCAAAATGCTGTCTCGGCAGCATCCACTTTACTTACAATGAACTACGCGATTATTGATATAAAGGACTAATTAAACCATGGATACTGAAGGACAATTATTACAGCTTATTCAGGAATTGAAAAATGATATTGCTCGCATTTCTGATAAACAAGATGAAATGAATGCAGACATTAAACAAATCAAAGAAGCCGTTTATAATCCTGATTCGGGGTTGTATGCTAGACTTCGGGACCTAGAGCAATGGAAAGAAACCTATTCAAAGATTAGCTGGGGTGTCATGACAACTTTATTGGCACTAGTTACAGCAACAGTGTATAAAATGATCATTGGTGCTTGACAAACTATCCAAAACATGTTATATTAATATTATTAAAAACTCGGAGGAGTTATGAGAGTTAGATTAACATATTCAGTGGAACTGGAAGAGGTCCCAGAATCAATAGCAGATTTAATACAAGAAGAATCATATCGTCTTGATCAGTTTGAACAACTAATAAATGATATAGATGACAGTCTTAGGCAGCAAAAACCACACATTTCTCATGCCTTAGATATTATGGACACCTTTAGGCAATCGCTTGGAGCCTTTGATGCTCGACTTGCTGAGTGCGAGGGTATCCTGCAAGGCTACGCCACCGCAATAAACCCAGCCCCTCAACAGCCGGAACCTTCAGGGGCAAGAGATATGTCGGCAAAGGATCCAAAGGTTCATGAATATGAAAAGCCTTATGGAATTCCACAGGATACCGAACAATGAATTGTTACAAAATAGGTGATTTGATTAAAATCCCTCAAAACACAATGCTTTTTAATGAAGAACCAATGCATACGAGCTTACTTTTCCCTAAGTCGGTCACAGCTAAGCCTTACATCGGCTGTGTCCTTACAACTGAAAAAACAGGCGAATTACTTAAAGTTTTCATCAAGAATGAGTACTTTCTGGTGAGGGCAAAGGATGTTCACTTTGCAAAGGGGATGGCAAATGCTTGTTGAATTACTTAAAATTGATGTAGTATCTGCACAAGAAGCCCATCGTTCAGTAAAAATTGCTCGAATTATGATTAACCCTTCCCATGTAATCTCTATTGTAGAAGATAACTTGCAGTATCACCATCTCAAAGAGTCGCTAATGGAAGCAGGTGTACACCAAGACCTTTCAATTTCAGAAGTAAAAGTTTACAATGGCTCACAGGCAGAGACCTTATTAGTCCTTGGAACCCCTCGTTCTATCAGAGAACGATTAGACGGTAAAAAACAGTTGTTAAGAGGTTAGTTTGTATTATAATTTTTCTTTTTGTGATGACATTTCTAAATATAAAAACGAAATTCATATTTTAGATGAATTGTTGGACAATAATCCTCTTATTATACCTAATGCAACTTCGATGCCTTTTTCATTTGCCTTGTCTCGATCACGCAAGGTGAATCCTTGCTTCCAAAATAAAAAATATCTTTTTATGCTAGTTGGATTATTGGAAGAGAAAAAGAGATTTATTAATAATATTTTAGCTTTTATTCCATTTGACAATCAATTTTTAAACTTTTGTTTAAATAATAAGAACAAAATGGATGAATGGCAACAAGGTCTACTGTTTTATATTATAAATTATTATTCAACATCACTATGTTCATTCGATGGCCCTTTCCCTAAAGAGCCTAACTTTCACACAATAAAATCTCACCTTATGTCTCTATTGACAGTAGGCCGAAGAAGATTTAATATAAATTTTGGAGATGATAGCGCAAACGATGGAACGAGATTATATGAATTTCCTAATGATATTTCTGATTTCAGAAAAGGGTCATTAATAATAACAAACAAAACATTGCAAAATTATGAGTTATTGTTCGAGGACAAACTAAAAATTTATGGAGTATAAATGTATTATTATAAAATTATAGGTTTCGGGTCTTGTATCTGGTGCCAACGAGCAAACCAGCTAGCTAGCCAAGAGTGTTTGCCCTATGTGGCCTCATGGATAGAGAACTCCCCTGACCTTTTGGAGTGGCATAAAACTAATTATGACATGAAGACAGTACCAATTGTCTTAAAATTGAACACGGAGAGTGATGAAATAGATGTCATCGGAGGGTATACAGACTTCAAAGAACATATTGACGCAGGACTACATAGCAACAGCTATTGAAAAACTCAGTGCCCATGCTTACGAAGAACTTTATGTATGTGTTGATTTTGCTTTTGAAAGTGAAGAATGTTCATTTGGTACGGACCCCGAAGATCCTTTATATGTGGCTGACATTGAAATCGGTGAAGATTTGTCCCTAGAAGAACAATATTATGCTCTACTTCATGAGCTTGGACACGCAATACTCTATATTGACGATTCACAATATGGGGATACGCTGTTACTAGAAATATTAGCTTGGGCAGAGGGCCTTAAGGTTGCAAATAAATTAGGACTTATGGTAAACGAAAGGCAATTTAGAGAACAAATGATATATGCAATAAACTTATATCAAAAGGAAGCAAAAAATGATAATTGAAAAACCATGGGGAACCGAAGAGACATGGGCCAAAACAGGTAAATACATGGGCAAAATTTTATATATTAATGAAGGCCAAAGATTATCACTAAAATATCATAGCAAAAAAGAGCACACAATCTATGTTTTGGAGGGAACACTTCAATTAATTTTGGAAGAAACTTCTATCCGAGATAAAGAAGTATTAATATTAAATGTGGGGTCATCCCATCACATAAAACCAATGACAATCCATAGATTTGCTGCTACTCAAGGAGGAGCGGTTAAATTAATTGAGGTCTCAACTTTAGAAGAAGATGATATTGTAAGAATTGAAGATGACTACTCAAGAAAATAGTAACTAATACGGTGGACACGGGAATGTGTCCTTTTTTTTTAACTACTTACTGTATGGGGGATACCAACATGCGGTATTTAAAAAATATATTACTTGGAGCAATTGCCATTTTTTTAATGGGGATTGGTCCTTTTTTTGGCCTTAATGAACGCTCAGACAAGACAAGATCATCATATTTGATTCTATGTTATAAAAATGATATTCTGGTTGGAGCAGGATCAGGTAATCACTTTAAAATTAGAGATGAAAAGTTCATTTTGACGGCTGCACATGTTATTGATACATGCGATAATGTTCGAGTTGTTGAAGGTAACCAAGAAGTTTTTGAATTAAGTACAGTTATTGTGGATGAAGTTACCGACTGGGCCATCCTAAAGCCAGAGAAAGACTTATTGCTTAAGCCAATAAAATTTTACAGGACAAAACCAAAGCTGGGAATGGAGCTTGATATGGTATCTTGGCCATCAGATTACGGAATGGTCTATACCAAAGGCCACTTAGCCGGTTCACAATACCTCAGCTATTATTCACAAATGTTTTGCTGGCTCGGTTCTTCTGGGGCTTCGGTATTCGCAGCAGACGGCTCTTTTCTTGGAGTACTCCATGGCATTAAAGTTGGGTATTATGATCCCCGCATGCCTCCTCAACTATTAAACGGGATTTGTTTAGTGCGTTCACTGGACACGATAAGCGATATTGAAATTTATAAGGTATTGAAAGCATATGACGGCGGCGAAGCAAGGTACATTAATCGTTGATAACGGCAAGGTCGGGATCGTAATTAGAGTATATACAATTGGTGTTACTGGTGACATGAATTCTGCGGTTCGTTGGGAAACCTCATATCATATTTTTTATTCTGACGGCACTTTTTCGTACCTCAGTCAGAGTAACTTTGACACACTATTAAACATGGGGATTGTTAAAATATTATGATATCACTTTATCCATATTCATTCCATCAATCCCCGGCTTCCTCGTCGTGAACCAATTCACGGAAGAGGAGGAATATGCAATAAATAAATATTTATGGCTTGACTATGCAATTGAAACCCTTTGGCTGTATTATGCCAATCAATATCAAGGCCACTATGACATAACAGAGGAGGAGGAAACAAACATAATGGAGATGATGGAGCATATATATGATTTAGAAACAGATATAATACAATTAATAGATCATCACAATATAACTTTTGCCATGATAGATAAATATAAGGAGATACACAATGTTTCAAATTGGCCAACTCGTTTTTGTTAAGACAATTACAGACAAAAAGTATCTTGGTATGATTGTGAACAATATATTATATCTGAATAATTTTGAAGAAGCATTTTATGGTGTTTATCTTATAAGCACTAATGAGAGAGTATCTGTACCAGCCCAATTTATCATTCCGGTTGACCCAAATATGGATTCGGAACTTCGTCTTGCACTTTATGGTTATTGAAGGGCATATCTTTTTTCTTGACAAAAACATATAATAGGTTATATTATCTCTATCGAATAACATTATTCTATTTATTATAAAGGAGTATATAAATGTTAACACCACCAAACATTGGCATTTTTGGAGAATACGAAGAAAAGCATGAAAAAGAAATGCAGAAATTACTTGTGCAAATTGCTCTCCAAAGATACCTTGCCACAGTCGATGACTATAATGACCCTGATGATCCTGCCAATAAATTAATTATGGATTCGATGCTGGAGATTGTTCTAAAACAATTTTCTCATGTTTATGGCGATGAATGCTCGTGAAGGCCACTCCGCCATCGCAATATGATATAGGAAAAGTTGCTCTTGGCGATATCGTCAGACCTAATGACGATTATTATGTTGCTCGTAGGTTTTTTGGCGAGTTGAATGTAGTGGTATGGATACCAAACGATTATGTTGCCTTCACAAAGATACATTACATCGATAAGAATGATTGGATTATGGTTTATTCAATCAAAACCCAACAACAGTGGAAACTTAAGTTTGGTGAATATGAAATTGTTTAAAAAAAGGAGACTAAAATGAAATACTTTATTATAATATTGTTTGGCTGCTACCGAACACCAATAGATAGCCCCCCTGTTGTTGTAAAACCAAAGCCAACATACATGCAACACCCAATGCCCAACGCGGCCCAACGATCTGCATCCCCTAAGCCACCCCATGTACACCCAAACAGCCCTAATGTGGTTTGGGTTTGGATAGGCCCCCATTATCGTGGAAATAAGCTTGTAAAAGGCCATTGGGAGCAGCGTGTGTTACACCCAACTCACCCAAAGCCAAAGCCAAAGAAAAAGCATTAAATTGCTTGACAATCTCTGAAATCGTGATACATTATATATAACAAAGAGGAACAGACTAACATGGCATATAAATTAAACTGGCGTTCTGATAAAATATCAATTGTAGATGTAATAGAACATTTAAAAGCTGATATGATAAACTACACGAATAATGTGTTTACCGTTGTTAAACATAGGGATGATGGAGGCTTACACATTGCAGTATATACCGAAGTACATGCAGATGGTTCGAGTCCCTACCATCGCCAGATTACAGCAAATTATATGGGATGGCGATGCTGCTGGTTTAAATGCCCCCACGGAACAGTAACAGATATGTTGGAGGACAATGATGAATCCGCCTGATGATGTTATTGGAAAACTCATTAAAATTGATGGAGAAATGGCAATTATTATCAACAAGCAGTACTCAGTAAGTAAAGGTTGGCTAATTTCGCTTTCTTGGATTGGCTCGCACATGCCAGCGAACTCGGTTTGGCATTGGCCAACGGTATCTAAATTTCTTTTTGATAATCTGCTTGACAAATGTTCTGAATAGGTTATATTAATAGTACTGTACCAATAAAGGAGGATACATGTATCGAACAAATTACCAACAAATCTTATTAGCAGCAACCGATGTTGTAGAATTTATAAGCACATCTTCGCGAGCACCCCGCTGGGTCGGAACCTTAGATGACTTTGTGAACTATGATTTATCACAAACACTGACCATAACGATGTTGTCGGACCTAATTAATGCAATCAATAACCAAGAAATTGCTTTACCAATAACACAAATTGATAGCAAAACTGTTGTTGTTAATACAGAAGTGTTGGATATATTAGGAGATATTTTGTGAGAAGAAAAACAAGAAATTGGCATGCCGTTAATGCACATCAGCGTAAAGCGGGTGCCCATACTGATAAATCAAAAAAGCAATCAAAAAATGCTTGTCGCAAGTCTAAATCACAAAAATGGAGCCAAGATGAAACTTAAGCCACTTACATATGATAATGCTTTTATTGGCGCTGAGGTTCGAGATATAACACGAAGCCCACCGCTACTTGGTTTTATAATAGATATTCAAGAATACGGATGGGCTGAAGACGAGAACAGCGTATTAATCTCAAACTCCTTCATGATAATTGTTAAGAACTGTGATGGAAAATCAATTGAGCTTGACCTTGAAGAACTACTTTATGATGACGATGTTTATTTAGTTGAAAGAAACTGACAAATAATCTTAACATATTATATTAATTATCAAACCACATTACACTGGAGTTTTCGTGGAAGCACTAAAAGAAAAACCAAAAAGAATTTGCATCATCTGTGGGCTCACAGGCCATACTCCCACCAAATGCAAGCACCTTGACAGACATATAAAACATATTTATAAATATACCTCCGACATAACCGTTGATGATCACGCTTCAGTTTATAGTGTGTTTAGTGCATTTGACAAAGCCTGTGTACTTGACAAGTCTATATTAAAAGCTAGGCCACGGTATTGGTGGCTGAATATCTTAAGAGCAAAAGCAAAAGCTAACTCATATAAGAAAGCTGGCGAGAAACGCCGTGGCCAAATGCGCACCAGACTATACAATTGTGGATATTGTAGGGAGACGGGACATAACCGTAGCACTTGTGTTTCTCTTATAAAATCAAAGGAACTTATTTTAGAAGTAAATGAGGTTTTTCGCTCTCAGTTTAGAGAAATTTGCAAAACTATTGGGTTTGGCACTGGTGCTCTGATAAAAGGCACTCTTAATAGTAAAGGCATAGAATATAACCAAGCTAGCATGGTTGCAAACACCTTTCCTGATACATTTTTGGGCTTTGTCTCAAAGACGCCCTTTAAAGATGTAACGGTTTTTTCTATTGCTCCGCAGTATGAGTTTAAGCACCCCATCAAAGCAAATATTATGGTGATTAACACTTCCGATTCGAACTTAACAAGAATAAAAGCTCGGGATGAGATAGAGATTGGTATATGTAGTAAAATATTTGATAATGCTTTTTGCGATTACTCACAATCACATCCCCATCTTTGGCCTGGAGCAGTTTATGATTTTCAAATTATATCACGATCACTTGATATTGATGCTGATGGCTCAATTGATGAAAGCGAGCCTTGGTTTTTAGAACTGGTTAAGAAAAAGACGGAATGGGAACTTTCGTATGTCATGCAAACAATTCGTAAATGGTTTCGCGAGCACCGAAATGTTTAAAAAAGGAGACTTAGTTCAGTATAATGGACTTGGAGACATAGAATACAAAAGCCAACGAAGCCTTGGCATGGTTGTTGATATTATGCTTGTTAGTGAGATTGTAAAAGGTCAAGACAAGAGTTGCATGATTAAAGTTACATGGTGCCACAGGGATATGGAGAGTATATGGTATATGAGCGAAGCCATAAGTAGGCACTGTTCAAATAATGAGCTTGAGATAACAACAATAGGGAATAACAATGAATAACACAAAAGAGTTTGCTATTGGCGACTTGGTTAGATATACTGGGCATGGCCACAATGAATATAGATCGAAGCGAATGATTGGTGTTGTAGTACAATCTCATAAATTCGCAGAGCAATGTAAAGTAAGCTGGGCTTCTCAGCCAGACCAAAAAGGATGCTGGTACTGGAAGAGCAACTTAAAAAAGATTAATAAAATTACTTGACAAACATCCTCAATCGGTTATATTATATACATCAGACAGACTGATACCCCAAACCCCCTTCACAGGATATACACGATGGCTTACTTGCAACCAAAACAACTAATCTTCATTAAGAATAATAAGCAACCAATAACCGCAATGGTCGATAAGGTCGCCTTCCGTAAATACTGGGGCAAAAGAAAGGACAAAGAAACAGGCCGAATGGTTCGTGCTCGTAAGTCAATGCCTTATGCTATCTGCTCTGTGGTAATGTCACAGGACCCCGAGGTAAGTGTCGGAGCACAATTTACAATACCAGGATATAAGCTCCAGAATGTCATTGTAAAAAATGATAAGGCTCTGGCATTTCACGACAAATACGAGGTTGAGTTTGCTGAATCATATGGCAATGAGTGGGTTCGCACACTAATTAATGAGGAAGCAAACAATGAAAAGAAGCTTTAAGGTTGGGGATTTAGTCACTTATTGCGGCCCGTATTATGATGTTCGTGATAAAGTCGGCATTGTTTGCCGTCTTGATTATGATTCGCCAATTCTTTGGTGCATTTTTGGAGTTCACACAATAGGAGTACTACCTAGGCATTTGAGGTTTATGAAAAATAGGAAAAAGGAATGAAAAAGATTAATAAGAAATATAAATTCAAAGTAGGTGACCTTGTTGTGTTGTCGGCTATCGGTAACAATAACTATGGAAATACCCGAGCCTTTGATCAGATTCTTTTGGTAACTCGATTAAGACAGGAGCGAGATTTTCCTATTCAGGCTGTCACAGTTAAGGATTTCCTGCCCATTCATTTTCAAGAAGCGGAACTTCAACTTGCGAAGGTGCCACCTAAGCAATGAAAGTGGGAGACCTTGTAAGAGGTAACTTTACATTGGGCATTGGTATTATAGCCAAAGACTATGGCGATGGTTGGTTTAAAGTGGTGTTTACACACGGCCATGCTACTCTCTATTATAAAACAGCCTTAACTAAAATAAATAAATAGCTTGAC
>TARA_R110002153_G_scaffold165703_4_pt1 | contig 10142 bp, 8 predicted proteins | sample TARA_R110002153 | Tara Oceans TARA_R110002153 (sample SAMEA4398193) | marine metagenome | biome: Polar Biome; feature: [SRF] surface water layer (ENVO:00010504); material: water (ENVO:00002006), including particulate matter (ENVO:01000060) such as... | depth 5 m
AACTTGAGCAAAACGATCAAAAAGATATGATTGATCGCCAGCCAATCGGCACAGGTCCATTCAAATTTGCCAACTTTCGACAAGACAGTTTCATTCGCTTTAAAAAGCACAATCAGTATTGGGGTGACTCAATACAAACCGAACAATTAATTTTTGATATTACGCCCTCAAGCTCCCTGCGATTAGCCAAGTTAATTACCGGTGAATGTGATGCAATGGGACTGCCCGCCCACAGTGAATTGGAAGTCGTTCGCCAATCAAAAGATTTAATCCTAGACGAAAAACCAGGATTGAACGTGGGCTTTTGGGCTTTTAATACCTCTAAACCGCCATTTGATCGTCCCGAAGTAAGGCGTGCCTTATCCTTAGCAATAGACAAAAATGCCCTAATAGAAGCCATTTACTTTGATAGTGCAATTTTAGCTAAGAATATCGTGCCACCCACGTCATGGGCATTTCAAACTGAACAAAAAAATATTAGTTATAATCCCTCAGCCGCCCAAAAATTACTTAGAGAGAATGGTATTGAGCCCGGTTTTACTATGACTATTTGGGCCATGCCCGTTGAAAGGCCGTATAATCCGAACGCAATTAAAATGGCTGAGTTGATGCAAGGTTATTTACAAGCTGTCGGGGTCAACGTCGAAATCGTGAGTTATGAATGGTCGACGTTTAGGGAGAAGTTAAAACAAGGGATCCACGATTCTGTCTTGATCGGTTGGTCAGCAGACAATGGTGATCCGGATAATTTTTATCGTCCTTTACTGTCTTGTGGGGCCATTAAATCAGGCACTAATCGCGCTTTTTGGTGCTCTGAAGAATATGACGCTTTGATTGACCAAGCCTTACGTTTCACCAATAATGAAGACCGCCAATATTTTTATTTTAAAGCTAACGCTTTAATTGCTGAACAATTACCATTAGTTCCCATTGCACATGCCTCAAAGTATCAAGCATTTCGCAAAAACTTAGTAGGTTTTGAAATCAATCCTTACGGCGGAGTAAAATTGGCTGGGGTGACAAAAGAATAATGTTAAAAGTGATACTCCGATTTTTTAATCTCGTCGTTTTGACCTTGCTCGCCTTGAGCTTTTTTTCTTTTATCTTGATCTATTTATTTCCTGGGGATCCTTTAACCAACTTATCTGGGATAGCTAATCCTAATCCACAGCAACTTGAAATTCTCAATCAAACCTATCACAGAGATAGTGCCTTCTTAATCCAATATTGGTACTACTTAATTGATTTATTTAGTGGCAATTGGGGGCTGAGTGTTAGTTCAGGTTTATCTTTAGCTGATGAGGTAGCACGTACTTTACCGGCAAGCATCGAACTCAGTACTTATGCACTAATTCTCTCGTTCATTATAGGCCTGCCCTTAGGATTTTTAGCTGGGCTTCGTCACCATAAAACCACTGACTATGCCCTGCTATCAGCCAGTGTATTAGGCTACTCTATCCCGGTTTTCTGGTTGGCAATGTTGTTAATCCTAGGATTTTCTTTGCAATTAGGATGGTTTCCATTATCTGGTCGCATTAGTCTGTTATATGAAGTTCCGCGAATAAGTGGATTCATGTTTCTCGATATCCTTTGGTCAGATATTGATAATAAATCAGAGGTTATTTTAGATGCCTTCCGTCATCTTATTTTACCAACACTATCGATAGCCGCATTTACTACAACAGTGACATTGCGCATCATGCGCCGTTCAATCATAGAGACTTTAAATAGCGAGTATATTCAAGCTGCGGTTGCCAGAGGGCTTACCTCAAGACAAATCATTATGAAACATGCGCTTAAAAACGCACTCATGCCAATATTGCCCATTCTCGCTATGCAATTTACGACATTATTAACCAACGCAATGATTGTAGAAGTGATATTTTCATGGCCGGGCATTGGTAATTGGCTTATTCAGGCTATATATCAACGTGATTACCCAGCCATAAGAGTCGGCATGTTAGCTGTTTCGACCTTAGTTGTAATGTTTACCATGACAATTGATCTGCTGCTAAGACTGATTGACCCTAAAAAAAGTAAGGTGGAACGTGTCGCGATCTAAACTATATCAGGAAGAGTTCCACCCCTCTCCATTGCAACATACGTGGATGGAATTTAAAGAAAACCATATTGCAGTTGGTGGCTTATGCTGCGTGCTTTTTATTTTAGTTATTGTGTTATTTTGTGGGGTTTTAGCCCCCTTTGATCCCTTACTGCAGCAAGCAGATGCTATTTTGATACCCCCCGCGTGGCAGCCGAATGGAGGAATAGTCAATGTTTTTGGCACCGATGCACTTGGCCGCGATCTGCTCTCTAGAGTAATGCACGGCTGTCAAATGACGTTTGGCATTAGCATATTGTTGGTCTTAATAGCCATGTCGATCGGGGTTTCCGTCGGCGCCATTGCCGGTATGAGTAGAGGCGTACGCTCAAGTGTGGTTAACCACACGTTAGACTCTATTATGGCAATTCCAACCTTACTCATCGCTATCATTATTATTGCTATACTTGGCACTGGATTAGTTAATAGTATGTGGGCGATAGCACTGGCACTCACTCCCCAGTTTATTCATCAAACTCGCGACTATGTGCGTCAGGAATGCAAAAAAGAATATGTGCAAGCAGCGAAGTTAGATGGCGCTCCACCCAACCAGATTTTTATTCGTTCAATATTACCGAATATGGGGGAAATATTGGTAGTGCAAGGGACAATGGCCCTATCTATCGCCATATTAGACATCAGCGCCCTCGGTTTTTTAAACCTTGGGGCACAAGCACCAACGCCAGAGCTCGGGGCTATGCTTTCAGAGGGAATTGAAGTGGCTTACATTGCGCCTTGGAGTATCGCCTTACCGGGCGGCGCGATATTTTTAATGATGTTATCTATTAATTTAGTTGGTGATGGCCTGAGATCAGCGCTACGAAATAGGTTACTACATTAATGAGTCTACTTGATATTAAAAACCTGACCTTAGAAATTGATATCGCTGGTGAGTGGGTCAAAGCTTTAGATAAAATTAACTTGGTCATTAACGAAGGGCAAATTCATGCACTAGTAGGTGAATCTGGCTCAGGTAAGAGTTTAATTATCAAAGCGATTGTGGGTGCTATACCTCAACGTTGGCGAGTTACCGCAGATCGAATGACGTGGCGAGGGCAAGATTTACTGACTATGTCGGTCAAAGACCGGCGCAAAGTCATTCGTAGTGATATTTCGGTTATTTTTCAAAATCCCAAAAACTCTCTTGATCCCTTACAAACATTGGGTGAGCAGTTAACAGAAATTGTGCCTGAAAGCCGTATCGAAAGTCGTTTATTTTGGCGTCGCACTAAAGAGAGAGAAAAAATCGTTATTGAATTGTTGCATCGGGTCGGCATAAAGGATCATAAACTATGTATGCAAAGTTATGCCCACCAGATTTCTAACGATGTTTGTCAAAAATTTATGATTGCCATGGCCTTAGTGTCGGAGCCAAAACTCATCATTGCTGATGATCCAACCCGTGGAATGGAAGTAACGGCTAAATCGCAAATATTAAAATTACTGAGTCGGGTTAATCAAGTCAGAAAACTGAGTGTGCTATTTGTAAGTCATGACTTGCTTGCCATTTCCAGTATGGCCCATTACATGACCGTACTCTACTGTGGTCAAACCGTAGAAAGCGGCAATATGTTGCAACTCAAAAAACGCGCCTTACATCCTTACACCCAAGCATTATTGGATAGTGCGCCAAGTTTTCGTAAAGATTTAGCCCCAAAATCTGCACTCAGCTCCTTAGATGGCACCATCCCAACTTTACAGCATTTACCTATTGGCTGTAGGCTCGGTCCGCGCTGTCCTCGAGCACGCAGAGAGTGTGTCGTGGTACCTTCGGTAAGACGAGTCCATGAACATTATTATAGTTGCCATTTCCCCTTACATTGGGATAAAAAATGACTGATTTAATCCATGTTGAAAATTTAAAATTTGTTAATCATAAAGACAAACTTAACTTTTTCAGTACAAAAAAATCCTTTGAACTTGGGCCAATTAATATTGACCTCAAAGCGGGGGAAACCTTAGCTGTTATTGGCGCGAACGGCTCAGGAAAATCGCTATTAGCCAAGTTACTTGTAGGCTTGGAAAAACCGGAAAGCGGGCAGATTTTTTTGCATGGTGAAGCCTTAAACAAATCCAACCAGCGCCAACGTGGTTTAAGTATTAGGATGATTTTTCAAAACAGTAATGAATCGCTGAATCCTGGCATTACGCTTGGGTCGATTTTAGATGAGCCCTTACGTTTGAATACCGATTTGAATATGATGCAGCGAGCCGCAAAAATTGAACAAACATTAGCTCAAGTCGGACTTATGCCAGAACACCAGTTTTTTTATCGCCATATGTTGTCTGATGGTCAGAGACAGCGTGTAGCCCTTGCCAGAGCATTGATATTAAATCCACAAGTTTTGGTGGCAGATGAGCCATTTGCGGCCTTAGACCCTTCTGTACGCTCTCAAATTGTCAATCTATTGATGAACCTACAGCGCGAATTGGGTCTGGGTTTTATTTTTATTTCACACAATTTGGGCATTGTCCGCCACATCAGCGACAAAGTCATTGTGATGCGCCATGGTAAGATTATCGAATCAGGCCGGACTGATGTTATTTTTAATTGGCCAAAAGAAGAATATACGCAAAAATTGGTGCATGCTCATCAAGCGCTTATTAACCGCCAAAACACTTGATGAACATGATTAAATACTCTAACCCACTAATGCAAGTAAGATACCCGCGGCTACGGCTGAGCCAAGAACACCTGCCACATTAGGACCCATGGCATGCATCAGTAAAAAGTTATGATGATTCGATTCTAAGCCCACCTTATTAACCACCCGCGCAGCCATAGGTACGGCAGATACCCCAGCAGCACCAATAAGGGGGTTAATTTTTTGTGAGCTAAAACGGCCCATCAATTTAGCCATTAATATACCGGCAGCAGTACCGACAGAGAACGCAATAGCACCAAGGGCTAATATCCCTAAAGTTTCCAGAGTCAAAAACTTGTCCGCGGAGAGTTTTGAGCCCACAGCCAAACCGAGAAAAATAGTCACAACGTTAATTAATTCATTTTGTGCACTATTACTTAATCTATCTACTACCCCAGATTCTTTCATTAAATTACCCAAACAGAACATGCCGATTAATGGCGTGGCACTGGGTAAAAACAATATAGTCATCAATAGTACTGCTAAAGGGAAAATGATTTTTTCCCGTTTTGATACATGGCGTAATTGTGCCATCTCGATTTTACGCTCTTGCTCATTGGTTAGTAGGCGCATTATCGGGGGTTGAATAATCGGTACTAATGCCATGTAAGAATAGGCGGCAACGGCAATAGCTCCGAGTAAGTCAGGTGCCAAACGTGAAGCCAAAAATATGGCTGTAGGCCCATCAGCACCGCCAATAATAGCTATCGCGGCAGCATCTTTCATACTGAATTCAAAACCTGGAATGAAATTGAGCGCAATCGCGCCAAACAATGTACCAAATATACCAAATTGGGCCGCAGCCCCCAGTAATAACATACGAGGATTAGCAATCAAGGCACTAAAGTCTGTCATGGCGCCTACCCCCATAAAAATTAACAGAGGAAAGACGCCTGTTTCAATACCAACATGATAAATATAATAGAGCAAGCCACCTGCTTCACTAAACCCAGCTAAGGGGATATTTGTTAATACCGCACCAAAGCCAATGGGTAATAGTAGTAAAGGCTCAAATTTCTTAACAATTGCCAAATACAGTAATAAGGCACCCACCAACATCATCACCACTTGACCAAGTTGAAAGTGAGCGAGCGCGGTGCTATCCCACAACAGCTGAATTTTTTCCATCTAAGTCATGCCCTAATTAAACGTCAACAAAGATTGACCAGTTTGCACTGAGTCGCCTTCTTTAACTAATATCTTGCTTATTCTGCCGCTAACAGTAGAGCGGATTTCGGTTTCCATTTTCATCGCTTCCATGACCAATACCACTTGTCCTTGAGTGACGTCTTCATCAACCGCAACCAGAATTTTAAAGATGGTTCCCGATAAAGGCGACTGCAAACTCTCCGTCGCCGCAGAGGTAATTTTATTGGTCGCAACAGGGCTTTCAGACACTGCTTGAATATTACTCAAAGCACCTGATTCGCCTACTTCAACTTGATAAGTTTTGCCATCAACGCGAACAGAATAGCTAGCAGGGCCGGCTGAGTTAGTATCAGCAGTCTGAGGTTTGACACTCTGCACTTTATCAGCAGCTTGCGGGCTGGGCTCAAAAGCAGAGGGGTCATGACGATTTCGTAAAAATTTCAATCCAACTTGGGCAAATAATGCATAAGTTAATACATCATCTACTGATTCAGTCGCTAAACGCAGGTTTTCTTGCTTCGCTATGTCTGCTAGTTCACTGGTGAGTGAAGCTAATTCAGCGCCAATAAGATCGGCTGGCCGACAAGTAATGGGCTCTTCACCCGCTAGGACTTTCAATTGCAAACTCGCGTTTACCGGTGCAGCTGTGGCGCCATATTCACCTTTCAATACCCCAGCGGTTTCTTTAGTGATGCTTTTGTAGCGTTCGCCGGTCAAGACATTGAGGACTGACTGTGTACCTACAATCTGCGAAGTGGGGGTCACTAGTGGGATAAATCCAAGATCTTCTCGCACACGAGGAATTTCTTTCAGCACTTCGTCCATGCGATCTAAGGCACCTTGTTCCTTAAGTTGGCTTTCCATATTAGTTAGCATTCCACCCGGAACTTGAGCAATTAGAATGCGCGCATCGACACCTTTTAAACTGCCTTCAAATTGGCTGTATTTTTTTCTAACATCCCTAAAATAACTGGCTATATCGGCCAACAAAGGTAATTGTAAGCCTGTATCACGCGCCGTATCTTCAACGATAGCCACAACGGTTTCTGTTGCGGTGTGGCCATAAGTCATGCTCATGGATGAGATAGATGTGTCGAGTATATCAATACCTGCATCAATGGCTTTTTGATAAGTGGCCGTACTTAAACCTGTGGTCGCATGACAATGCAATGCAATAGGCACTTCAATCGTTTCTTTTAAACGACCAACCAGCTCCTCGCAGACATAAGGTTTTAGCAAACCGGCCATATCTTTAATACAGATAGAATGAACGCCCATATCTTGTAATCTGGCTGCCATGTCTAACCATGTTTGTAAATTGTGCACTGGTGATACGGTATAAGACAGCGTACCTTGGGCATGGGCTCCCTGTTTAATCGTCGCCTTAACGGCTGTTTGTAAATTACGGATATCATTCATCGCATCAAAAATACGAAAGACATCAACACCATTGGTGTGGGCTCGTTCAATAAACTTTTCTACTACATCGTCAGCATAGTGACGATAACCGAGCAAATTTTGACCCCGCAATAACATTTGTTGTTTGGTCTTTGGCATGGCTTTTTTTAGGGCTCGGATTCGCTCCCAAGGATCTTCGCCTAAATAACGAATACAAGCATCAAATGTTGCTCCGCCCCAGGTTTCTAAAGACCAATAACCAACTTCATCTAACTTCTCAGCAATAGGAAGCATATCTTCTAAACGCAAACGTGTTGCAAGCAATGATTGGTGTGCGTCACGTAATACCACATCAGTGATAGCTAGCGGCTTTGACATAATAATATTCTCTTAAGTTTGAAAACTATTTATTGCTACGGTGTTGATGAATAGCAGCGGTGATGGCAGCCACTAACCCAGATGGTAGAGCGTTATTTGACTTACTTGAACTAGCAGGTTGTTGGCCTGAACTAACAGCAGATTCTGGAAAGCGTTTATTAAGCCACGCAATTACATTTACCGCCCCGATTAAGGCCGCTAGAAACAGGAAAACCACGAACATGCCAATCATCATTAAATTGGCCGCATCCATTAACAAACTGACAACATCATGAGGCATAATTATGCTATTCCTATTGAGGCCCAAACTGAGCCTTTACTTACCATTGAGCCCAACATATTACAGCAAAACCACCAAAGCAAAAACACTTAAAAAACAAAGATAAATTCAATTTAGTTGAATTTATATTCAACTAGCCTAAATAAACTCACCTAAGGAGTAATTTTTGTATTCTTCTACTAGGCAGTAACATGCCGATATAGCTACACCTGTGGTGACCCGAGTTAATAGCCTTAGGGTGAGGCCAGATAATCTAGTAATATTTTATTATACGGTTCAAAGGCTATATATTATGGAGAGATTCCAGCAGCTTTGAGAATATCGAGTGTTGGAGATAACTGATTCTCATAGTTCTTCCATCGGCCAATCGAGCGGTTATGTGCCTTTTCACGCACTTGCGCTGCGCTAGCGGTCACAACGGCAGTATTGTTTTTTTCAAAATTAATGCAAGTATCTTCCCAATCAAGACCTAGATGCTGAATAAGCCTACGTGCTTGCACTTCGTTATCAGCAATAACATCTTCATACGCTATATCCAAAATCTTGCCAGGCATAATGGTATGCCAGTGCTCCATCAATTTCCGATACATAACAAAATGTTCTGCCATTTCGCTTTGAGCATAACTGTGCTGATAGACCTCTTCAAATAGCTGTTTAAAAACGGCAAAACAAGTATCTGCTGGGCTCCGAGTAACATGAATGATTTTAGCCTTAGGGAAGGCCTTTGCGATAAAACCTACTAACATAAAATTCATTGGAAATTTATCAATGAAGTATGGGGTTTTGCCTCGAAGCCTAGCTAATCCAGCAAGATAGGATTGAGCTAATTCGGCACCGGTAACATAGTGAGATTTATTGATTAATTCTGCTGAAATAAATTCTTTGGTACGCACTCCTGTTATCGCCCGAAGTGACATAGCCAATTGCACCGGTTCACCAGCCGAATGCACTAAACTGTGGCTAGAAATAATGCGGTCGATAAGAGTGGTACCCGTGCGGGGCTGCCCAATAATAAATATTGGGGCAGTCTCATTAGTTTCATTAACGGATGTATTAAGCCAATTTTCTGTACACACAGATTTAATAACTTCAAAGGTCTTTTTGGCTTCTGAGCTATCATAATCAACGATCTTACGCTTTGCAGCGGCACCACGTTCGAATACTTCAAAGGCTTTATCCCAGCATTGTGTATCCTCAAATAATTTCCCTGCTGCATATCCCAGAAAAGCATGAGCTCTAGGAGTTGTTTCAGTCTTTTTCATGAGCGCGACTAATTGCTCTGCCATATCATTATTTTGTGCTTTTACTAGTGAAGATAAAATCCACCAAGACTCTGCATCATTTTCATTAAGAGCCACCGCTTTTTTGAGAGATTGCTGCGCGCCGCTAAAATCGCCTAATTCTAACAAACTGACACCAAGAGCATGGTGATATATTCCATTATTAGGTGAGTTCTGAACGGCAATACGTAGATTTTTGACAGCCTCCTCAGCGTGTCCTAAAACACTTAATACATGGGCAATGGGATGTAAAATATAAGCTTTATCACTGCCTATTTGTTGGGCGGCCACAACGGCATTTTCTGCTTTGAGCATATTACCGATTTGGCTATAGACCAAAGCTAAAAATGCCCAATATTCTGCTACCGTTCCATCAAGTTCTACCGCAGTCTCAAGCGCTTTTAATGCGATATCTAACTGCCTGGTTTCTATTGTTACTCTGCCAATCAAATAATGAGCTTGTGGAATGTTGTTATTAGTTCTCAGCAAGCCTTTAGTAATCTCTATCACCAGCCTGAGGTCTTTCACTTCCAGAGCGTCAAAAGCTCTAACTAATTCCCTTACTACTTGGTCTGCTTCAGGTTTGTCTTTAGTAATAGCAACGCTGGATGGGTGTTGATTCATGTAATTTACCTTTGATTTTTCCAGACCGCACAAGATTATAGAAGACTTTGATACTGTCAAGCGCCTGATCCCGATACACATTTTGCACATGGGAATTAGAAAGAAGTGAAAGGTAATTATAAATACTGCGCCGCACGCCTCTTGTGCGCATAACTGAGAAACAATACTAATTTACTGGGGGTGATGGAATGAGCGTCACGCGGTGAGCGTCACGCAGTGATAAGCTATCAGAGTGGTTTTTATAAAAAATATCTTAAAACAACTTTAGACTAAATTTGGGGAGGTTA
>TARA_R110002153_G_scaffold65562_4_pt1 | contig 10139 bp, 8 predicted proteins | sample TARA_R110002153 | Tara Oceans TARA_R110002153 (sample SAMEA4398193) | marine metagenome | biome: Polar Biome; feature: [SRF] surface water layer (ENVO:00010504); material: water (ENVO:00002006), including particulate matter (ENVO:01000060) such as... | depth 5 m
GACACGGGCGATTTCCGGGTCGACATTGGTGGTGCTGATGTAAAAATCGTCGCCTTCCGGCAGAAGGTAGCCGATGTCGATCAAAAAGTTCTTATAGGCAACCGGATCGCGTGCCTGATCCTGACGCGACACATGCCATTCGTCGATCTTGGCCTGCAGCTCATCACGCTTTGCCAAAAGTGCTTTGTTACGTGGCCCCAGTTCAGTGACAAGTTTTTCAAACGACGCCCAGAACTGATCAGAACTGATCCCCGTTCCCGGAATGACTTCGTTGGCAATCAGATCATGCAAAACCGATGCGATCTGAAGGCCACCTTTTTGGATGCGTTGGGTCATGTTTACTCTCACCAGACTTGGAACCGTCACGGGAACCGGCATGAAAATCCTGAACCCCGCGATAACGTTTGAGACAACATATGGTCTCAAACCGCAGTGGGTCCACAGCAGGTTTTATTATTTTGGGATGTTTTCCGCATTATGGAATGCTGTCCATAAGATGCGGGAGTGGCGAAAGAACGTTGATTTTCCTGACATTGGCCCAAAAAGGCCGACCTGTTCTCGCGCAAAAAGCACGGGCACGGCGCTGTGGCGCGCCATGATCGAACGGCAGCCGGGCACGTATTAAACATGCCATTACATATGGTTATGTAAACACCGAATAGCGGTGATGTCTCAATTATAATTCAGGCTGCATCCCGATTTGGGACTGCAGCCTGATAAATCTCGTTCTTATTTCGTTTCTGGTTTCGCGCTTTCGTCATCCTCATCGACTGCGACATGCCCATAGTCGTCGGGATGTGCTGTGCCATCCGGCGTCAAAAGGTCGCTGACTTCATCGGTCTCTTGCGAAGAGTCCTTTGTGGAGCCGTCCGCGCCGTCTTCGGGAACTTCATCGGTAATCGATGACAGCTCAAACGCCATAGGGGTTGTGCGCGGAACCGCAACGAACTGACCTTGCTCCTCGAGAGAGATGCGACGACCAAACCCAGCACGGTAAATGGCAAATCCGGCAACCAGAATCCCGATCACGGAAAACAGGAATGGCAGTGCCCAAGGGCCAAAGTACCCGATTGCGCTCGACCCTAGCAATGGACCCGCTGCGGCTGAGCCGCCATAAATAATCAAAAGGCCGCCCGATGCAGGCACGATGTCTTCGGGTTCGAGGTAATCATTCACATAGGCCACAGCCAATCCATAGATTGGCATGATGAAGACCCCGGTGATCCCGCCCCAAAGTGTCAGGTTGTCTTTGATCACGTCGGGAATGACAAGCGGGATCAGCCCGCAAACAGCAAGACCAAGTAAGACAACAATCATCACGTATTGGCGCGGCACAATGTCAGAAAGCTTGCCGATCGGGAACTGCATAATCATGCCGCCCAGAATGACAAAAAACATGAAATAGGCGACGTTTTGCGTGCTTAAACCCAGTTCGGCGGCAAAGACCGGCCCAACACCGTAAATCGCCCCGGATAAGACCCCGGCACCGGATGCCGCGACAAATCCCAGTGGTGATATCTTGTAAAGACGACGAAACGTCATGCGTTCGCCACTAACCGCAGAAGGCGGTGGCTGACGGGTCAAAGCAAGTGGAACAAGAGACAGCGACAGCAAGACCGAAGCAACGGTAAACAGCTCAAAGCTGCTGATCGGTGACATGTTCAGCAGCAACTGGCCAATTGCCAGACCACCGAGTGACACCGTCATATAAATCGCAATTGTGCTGCCGCGTGACGTGTTGTCGGACTGCGCATTCAACCAGCTTTCCACCACCAGATAGAGGCCGGAAAGACAAAGACCGGTCATGGCGCGAAACAGCGACCATGTGAGCGGATCAACATACACAGCATGGAGCAACGTGATCGCCGAACCGGCGGATGCAAGGGCGGCAAAGGTCCGGATGTGACCCACCCGGTTCACAAGGCTGGCACCCCAGACAATCCCGGCGACAAAGCCGATATAGTAGGATGCCATGATGATACCAGTATAAACCGGAGAGAATCCTTCTGCCGAGGCGCGTAGCGCCAACAGGGATGATTGCAAAGATGACCCGCTGTTAAGCGCAAAGGCGGCAAACAACGTCGCAGACAATGCAATAATCAGGGCAACCGGCGAACGCGGCATGGAATCCTCAACTGAATTCTGGTGATGCAGGAACTACCCTGCGGCAAGGGTGGGAAAGCTGTCAATCATTACAACGTACTGAGCTAAAACGATTTACAGCCGTTCCCGAGATTAACGCTGCTTTGTGCGTTATGTTCCCTTGGGAATGCTTGTGTCCCTTTAAGCGTGAAGCCTGGCCGCGAATAGCGTCGGTTTTGCACAACTGCCATGTGAAAACGGACCCGTTTGGCGTAAGGTTTACATCTCTGACAGGCTGTGAAATCGCATAAGCAGCTTGACCTTCATGTACTTCATGCTTTCTATGGCCGTGAATTTGGGTCATTTTTGCCAAAACGCTCCTGAAACGGGACTGTATTTTGCGCTTATTGCCACCAACGAAAGGTTCGCTGCCAAGTTCGGCATTCAAAGCCGACAAAGCGGACTGCTCATACAAGGGGAGGAAGCCTTGAATATTCTGCGTACACTTGGCGTAATTACCGCCGGTATTATGGCACTGTCTGCGGCGTCTGCCGCACAGGCCGAAACCCGTGTCACCCTGAAATCAGCCAAAGCTGCGTCATCCTATTACCAGATGGCCGCACAGCTTTCTGAAGCGATGAAAACCGGCACCAATGGTGACGTGATTATTACGGTTGAAGAAAGCCAGGGATCGGTCCAGAACGTCATGGAAGCCATGGTCCGTTCGGGCAACTATGTGTTTACCTCCCCACCCGGTTTGGTCGGACTGGCCCAAAACAGCAAAGGCCCGTTTGAAGGGCGCCCGACGGAAAAATTCGAAGCCGTTCGTGCCCTGTTCCCGATCCCGTCCCTGACCATGCATTTTGTAATGCGCAGTGATTCCGGTGCGACGGACTTCGCTGGTCTTGAAGGCAAAACCATCCTTCTGGGCAAAGGGTCCTTCGGCGCGAAAGAAGGTGAAAAATACCTCGATCTGTTTGGTCTTGGCGGTAAGGTTGAGCTGGCCGATGCCGAACTTTCCAACGCGGTTGCCGCACTTAAAAACGGTCAGATTGATGGTTTCGTCACCGCCGGCTCCTGGCCTGCGCCGAACGTGATCGAAGCAGCGGCCGGAACGGACGTCAACGTCCTGTCACTTTCCGATGAGCAGCTTGCGCTGACCAAACGCGACAAAACGGTTATTCCAGCGGGTACCTATAGCGGTCAGGACGAAGACATCACAACCGCTTCGCTGTCGGTAGTGGCCTTTGCAACGACCGAGATGGATGACGAAACCGCCTATCAGTTGACCAAGACATTCTGGGAGCAAAAAGCCAAAATGGGTGAAAGCTCGTCTTGGTGGAATGGTGTTTCCCCAGACATGCTGGGCAATATCGCGGGCAAAATTCATCCCGGTGCATTGCGTTATTATGCCGAGGCCGGTTTCCCGGTCCGCGATGATCAGCGCTAATACCTGATTGCCGATAAAACACAACAGGCCCGGCGTACCTGCCGGGCCCTTCTTTATCCAACAAACTGAATAAACATGTCGGCCATTTCTCGCCCCATCTGGATTATCCTTGGTGCAATTTCAATTGCATTTCACCTTTGGCTGATTTTTTCCGGCCTCGTCCCCAATCTTGTCAGCCGTCCGATCCACATGGCGCTGGCTTTGCCATGGGCACTGATCTTTGTTGCCAAAACACGGGCGCAAAATATATCTGGCGCGATCCTGACTGTGATTGGCCTGATCGGGTGTGGCTGGATTGTTTTCAACCATGCCAATCTTGCTGATCAGTATGGTTTTCTGATGGGCAATGGTCAGATCGCCATTGCCGTCGCCCTTTTGGGGATTGTTCTGGAAATGGCGCGCCGCGCCATTGGCTGGCCCTTGCCGATGGTTGCGGGCATTGCCTTGCTTTATGCGCTGTTTGGCGAATATGTTCCGGGCGAATTTGGCCATGCCGGACTTCCGGTTGAAAGCATGTTGGGTACATTGACCATTGCCGAAGGTGGCCTTTGGGGCAGTCTGACGGGTGTGTCGGTCAGCATTGTTGCGATTTTTGTGATCTTTGGTGCGGTTCTAAATGCTGGCGAAGCCGGGCAGGGATTCATGAATGTTGCCGGTGCGGCGGCGGGGCGTCTTAAGGGCGGTGCGGCAAAAGTATCGGTTATTTCATCTGCTCTGTTTGGCTCCATTTCGGGATCGGCATCGGCCAACGTGGCGTCAACTGGTGCGATTACTTTGCCCGCGATGACGCGACTTGGCTATCCTAAACGTCTTGCCGCGGCGGTTGAGGCAGTGGCCTCATCTGGTGGGCAGATCATGCCACCTTTGATGGGCGCGGGCGCCTTTGTCATGGTTGAACTCACCGGGCGACCCTATGTCGATATCATGGTTGCCGCGACCTTGCCGGCATTCTTGTATTTCCTTGCGGTATGGGTTGGGATTAACGCCTTTGCCATGCGGTTTGATCTTCCCGGTGTGCCAAAGGACGACCGACCAACCATGCGCGCGGTTATCATCACGTCGTGCTTTTTCCTTGTTCCCTTCACGATTCTGCTTTGGGGTATGTTTGGTGGGGGGTATACGCCGCAATATTCGGCCTGTCTGGCCCTTGTTGTCGGGGCGGCATTGCTGTTCTTGGATGGAAATCTGTCGTTTGATCTGGCGCGCACGAAGGACCGTTTCACCGATGTCTGCTTGAATGCGGGGCGTCAGGTGGCGATGATCGGCTCGATCATTCTATGTGCATCGATTGTGATTGGTGTGCTTGGGCTAACCGGACTTGGGGTGAAAATCACATCGCTGCTTTTATCCGGTTCGGGCGGGATGCTCTGGCCAGCTTTGCTTTTGACCGCATTGGCCTGTTTGATTTTGGGCATGGAAGTGCCAACAACCGCAGCCTATGTGATCTGCGTTTCGGTTGCCGGCCCGGCCTTGATCGAGCTTGGCCTTGATCCTTTGCAGGCACATCTGTTTGTATTCTGGTTCGCACTCCTCTCGACTATCACACCACCGGTTTGTGGCGCGGTTTTCATTGCTGCGGGCATGGTCGAAGAAAACTGGCTCAAGGTTGCGGGCACCGCCATGGCGCTGGGTATTGGACTTTATATCGTGCCCTTGGCGATGGTGGCCAATGTATCCCTGATTGATCTTGGGTCTGAACCTGTATGGGCGATTGCAGCAGGGCTGAAGGTGGCTGTTGGTTTGACCGCCATATCGTATGGACTGATATCACCACGGCCATTGATTGTGCGGATCGGGCTTGCGCTGGCCGGTGCGATTGCGATTTTCGCGGCAGGTATTTGAAAACGAACAAAGCCCGACAGTAAACTGCCGGGCTTTGTCGTTTTAGATGCTGGTTTTAAATTCCAGCTGAAATCTTTCGGGCTTAGGCGCGCCCGCTACGCGGACCGGCAAACAGCCAGATGATCAGGCCCAAGACCGGCAGAACAAGAACAAGTACAATCCAAAGAACTTTTGACCCGGTGCTCGCACCACTGCCCAAAATATTAATGACCGCCCAGATATCGGCGATCAAAATGATTAAACCAAGTATTCCACCATATTCAAACATGTCCAAACCTCATTAATTTGTTGCTGCGGCTATTTGACACCGCGCTTGATCATGAAACGGCCAAGGACTCTATTTGTTCCCCCATAGGGAAACACGCACACTATATATGCGCTCAATGGTTGGGGTGTGTAAACGAATTTCGACCTTAGGCAACCTGCCCGGCAGACCAGCCAGACGACCAGGCCCATTGGAAATTAAATCCGCCAAGATGCCCTGTTACATCAACAACTTCACCGATGAAATACAGGCCCGGCACACTGCGGCATTCCATGGTTTTCGATGACAGCTCGTTGGTATCTACCCCACCAATCGTCACCTCGGCTGTGCGGTATCCTTCGGTGCCATTTGGCATGACAGCCCACTGATTGACATCCATTGCCAGCTTGCGAAGCGCCTTGTCACCGGTTTCGCCAATTGGGCGTTCAAGGTCATGACGCGCTGTTATCATCTGCGCCAACCGGTTGGGCAGAATGCGTGACAGCACTGTGTGAACGGCTTGTTTCGGGGTTTCACTTTTGGCCGATTTCAAAAGATCAAACGCGTCTTCTTCGGGATTGAGGTTCACTACAATCCCGTCGCCTTCATCGCAATAAGATGAAATCTGTAAGATGGATGGGCCTGAAAGACCGCGATGGGTGAACAGCAGTCCTTCGCGGAATTGCTTTTTATTGCATTGAACCACCGCATCAACCGAAATGCCCGATAACTGACCCATTTGCGCGCGCAACTCAGGATCAAACGTCAGCGGCACCAAAGCCGCCCGGGTCGGGATGATGTTTAATCCGAACTGACGTGCAATCTGATAGCCAAATCCGGTTGCCCCGATTTTCGGGATTGAAAGCCCGCCACATGCGACCACAAGCGATGCACACGTCCATTGTGCGCCCGTGCGTGTTGTCACATCAAACCCGCCATCGTCGCGACGGATAATATTGGAAATTTCCGTGTTCAGGCGAATGGTGACATCTGCGGCGTCACATTCATCAAGCAACATATCGATGATCTGAAACGAACTTTCATCACAGAACAACTGGCCCAACGTTTTTTCATGCCAGCTGATTTCATGATGGTTCACCATTTCGATGAAATCATGCTGGGTATAGCGTTTCAGGGCGGACACACAGAACCGCTTGTTCTGTGACAGGAAGTTTTCCGGGCTGGTATGGATGTTGGTGAAATTGCATCGCCCGCCGCCCGAAATACGGATTTTCTCGGCGGGTTTGTCGGAATGATCGACCACCACAACAGACCGGCCGCGCTTGCCAGCTTCGATGGCACACATCAGGCCCGCAGCACCCGCACCGATTACAAGAACATCAATATTTTTCACGCAGAACCGACCCGTTTGAATTTTTAAATACCGAACCGCTTATACGGATAAACGTGCCCTTTGTCAGTGCGCATACATGCAAGGATGCAATCATGCTGCAACATAGTTTGGTTGTTTGACTACACCTGTTTGCATTTTTGAAACGCTTTCTATGGGATTCTAAGCGTTACGCGGGTAACGTGACCAAATCATAAAAAGAGGAACACGGGGATGGTGACACTGTCTTTGCGATGGGCTTTGCGACGCGCAACTTTTGTTGCATCACTTTTGATATTGGCAGGCATTTTCGCCGCACAGCCGGGGTTTGCCCAAACGTCGGGGACTGAGGCCCGTGAGGATACCAAGTCGGGTGATGCATTCGATGCGGTGCCAGATGTCGATTTCAGCCCGGTGGATGCCAAAGAACGCACCAACATGCCGCCATTGATGGAACGCTATGTTCTTGATGAACTGAAAAGCCTGCGTACTGAAATGCAGGGCATGCGCGCGGAATTGATGCGCGAAGTCGTCAACCGGCAGCTTGAAGCCATCGACAAGGCGATTTCCTATTCATCCAATACCGTGACGTATTTCTTTTATTTCGTGGCCGCTGTCGGTGCGCTTCTGACCATGCTGGGCTGGCAGTCGCTTCGCGAGTTGAAATCAAGCGTGCGCAATCTTGCCAATACGGAATTGCAGCGTTTGTCTGAAGAATTCGAACGACGCCTGACCTCGCTTGAGGATGAGTTGCGTTTGAAATCCAAGGTGATCAACGAGCATCAGCACGAAATCGAACGCACACAGGAAATCCATGCACTGTGGCTACAAGCCAATCAGGTCACGAACCCGCGTTCAAAAATCGAAACTTATGACAAGATTCTTGAACTTGCGCCGGGTGATCCGGAAGTCATGGCCTATAAGGCCGATGCCGCCCTTCAACTTGGTGATCGCGACTGGGCACTAAGCCTGTGCAATCGGTTGCTGGCCGAAGAACCCGGAAGTGCCAATGGCCACTATCAACGAGCCTGCGCAAATGCCGGACTTGGTTTCCGCGAAGCCGCCCTTGCCGATTTGCAACGTGCGATCGAACTTTCTGAATCCATGCGTCAACCGGCCTGGACAGAAGAAGAATTCGAACCCCTGCGTGACATGCCGGAGTTTACCGAAATTCTTGGCGACAAAAATGACCTTCCGCCTGCTGAATAAGCAAGGGCTTAGGACGCCATCGAACCGATTGAAAATGCAAAAGCCCCGCAAAGAAAAATTGCGGGGCTTTTGTTTGCTTGCTCTATGAGGCGGTCTTACTGCGCAGGCAGTTCATTCCAAAGCGGGTGGATTGGTGCGACGTCTTCTTCGATCTTGGTAAAGCGCGCATCACAATCAAAGAAATAGTTATCGGCAAGATCATCATTAACCTGTGAAACTTCGCCGACAATAACCGGACCTTTGCCAACTTCGCCATAAAAGCGGTGCACAAGGGTCCGCGGCAGGGTGACGCTTTGCCCCGGTTCGAGCACAACCTTGCCGCCCGCTGGCAGGATGTTAAGCTTGCCGTCGGTACGGACATGTACGTCATTGACCCGGTCCATCTGACCATCTTCGGTCAGGTTGCAAAGCTCAATCACAAGGTTGCCGCCGCCGCGCACAATGATGTCTTCCATTTTGACCTTGTGGTAATGCCATGGGCATTCCTGATCCTCACCGACAATCATGATCTTTTCGGCATAGGGTACTTCGCCGGGTTGACGCAGGATGCCGTTGCGCAGGCAAAACAGGATCAAACCGCGCTTGGCAAAATTGCCTTCGCCATAATCCGTCACGTCCCAGCCCATCTGATGCCCGCGGCACCATTTTGCCAGATCGGGTTCTGCGGCCCACTGATCCGGGCCGTAATGGCCCCAAACAGGAAGTTTAAAGGAAATGGACGCGTAAAGTTCTTTTGCATGCTCGATGCAGGCGTTGATTTCCGAACGCAGCATGGGGACCTCTTGTGACGTGTGATTCTGACGGGGCAGTATATCCTACCCCTGACGGTATGCGGCGCTTTTATCATGGGCAATCAAAGAATGCGACAGTTTTTGAATGCATTCAAAGTGTGCTTTGATGATGAATTTCCTGCGAATACACTGCCTCTCTGTTGCCGCTTTTTATGTTGATAGATCATAATTAAAGGTATGATTTGCGCAGATATAATTCATTTCGGCGCGCATTGGATTGGGAAGAGGCAAAGTCATGGTTCAGTCGTCTGGTTTGGTCAAGGTCGCCGCCGCCGTAATCGTCGGTGTGGCAATTGCCGGGGCGGGGTGGTTTGTTGGTAACGGTATCGCAAACATGCGATCGCTTGATCGATATGTCACTGTTAAGGGATTGGCCGAGCAGAATGTGCAGGCAGACCGGGCGGTGTGGCCAATCACCTTTGTTGCAACCGATGATGTATTGCAAACAGCGCAGGCCAAAATTGAGGCCGACACCAAGACGCTGATCGATTTTCTGGCAAGCCACGGTCTTTCAAAGGAAATGACCGAACTGCAAAACCTTCAGGTCACCGATCAGCTCGCCCAGTCATATCGTTCTGGCCCAATTGAAAGCCGCTATATCGTCAATCAGACCATTCAGGTCCGAACCGACGACGTGAAGGCGGTTGTTGCCGCATCACAGGATATTGGCAAACTGCTTCAGGGTGGGATCGTTCTGGGTGGGCAGGGCTATAACCCCGGCCCAAGTTATATGTTCACTGGACTGAATGACATCAAACCCGAAATGATTGCTGCCGCGACGGCCAATGCCCGCGAAGCTGCCTTGCAGTTTGCCGCCGACTCTGGTGGTCAGTTGGGCGGGATCCGCCGCGCGACACAAGGACTGTTTCAGATTTTGGCAGCCGACGGTGCACCGAATATGAACGAAGCCAGCCAGATCAATAAAACCGTTCGGGTTGTGACCACCATGGAATATCTGATCCGCGACTGATGTTTGCGAGTTTCGCGGTGGACTGGAACGTGATCCTTTGCCGACAAATTAGCATTTGGCATATGGGGATGTGTTGACAGCCGCCGCAAAGCTGGTTTTATGCGCGCCATGGCGCAACTGATCCTTTTTAACAAGCCGTATGGCGTTTTGACCCAGTTTACCGACCGCGAAAACGGTCGGGCGACACTGGCTGACTATATCAAACAGCCCGGTGTCTATGC
>TARA_R110002153_G_scaffold62300_7_pt1 | contig 10123 bp, 27 predicted proteins | sample TARA_R110002153 | Tara Oceans TARA_R110002153 (sample SAMEA4398193) | marine metagenome | biome: Polar Biome; feature: [SRF] surface water layer (ENVO:00010504); material: water (ENVO:00002006), including particulate matter (ENVO:01000060) such as... | depth 5 m
TTGAGTTTAAATCTTTTATTTGAATTAATTTAGCTGCTGTGTATACAATAGCATCTAATTGTTCTTCAAGTGCTTCTTGTAACCAATCACGACCATCATGTACATTTAATTCTTGATTGTATTCTTTTTTACCTTTTTCTAATCTTTTTTTAATTAATTTTACTATTTGTTTATTCATTTTATTTCCTTTTAAAACTTCAACAGGGAAGGTCGAAGGCTAGCGTGTTCTACTGTTCCCTGCTTTAGTTTAGTTAACGTTATTTATTATGATAATTTCTTCTATCTAATTTATTTAAATAATAAAATACAACAATACAAAATCCAATAAATAGATTATCAAATACTTGAGTTGTTGCTATTTCATATAATATATATGGTGTCATTTTTGTTCTCCTTTATTAGTTTCAAAATATATTTTTATAAAATCGTAGTTAGTTGGTTTTATTGTAACTGTTGTGTTTGTTGATATATTGTTTGCTTTTAAAAATTGTATTGGTAGTGTAATTCTTCCTCTTTCGTCTATTTTAACTTTTGCTATATTCATTTTATTTCCTTTTTTTTAATTTACAATAATGACAAGTTTTTCTTTTTAAACCATAAGTTGGTAAAGAGGTATATAAAGATGTTACTCTATCTGATCCTTTTTCCCAAGTATGATTACATGGTTTGCAGTAATACAAAGTATTTCCTTTAAATCTTTTTTTATTGTTTTTTGGTAATTTTTGATTTAAAACCCAAAAATGAATTTTGTTTGGATCATATATTTCCATATTATTCCTTTAACTTTTGTAAAGCTTTTATAGCTATATTTTTTAAAGTACCGCTATCTGCATGAGTTTTTATAATAGTATCTAATGTATTCATTAATAAGTCAATTTTTTTCCATAATAATTCTTCAGTAATCTTTTCCATATGCATCCTTTATCTTGTAATCGTTTTTTAAATCTTCTATTAATGTATTCAATTGATTAATTAAATGTTTATTTTTTTTATTTTTTAAAGCTGTTGTTATAATAAAAATTTTTGAAATTGTTTTATTCACATCCATTTAAACTCCATGTTTTATTGTAAAGGGCATCAAGAGCCAACCTAATACCCTTTACGTTTTCATTTGTCACCTTTTAAACCTATTTATCCTAAGCCAAGCTATAATCAGACTAAAAGGTATTTAAAGACTATTGTAATCTTTAAATTCTTTTTAACCATTCATCTATATGTTCTACTACGTAAACTGGCGTGTTATTTCTAGTTACAATTAATAAAGGAGTTGCATCTTTATGCACATTAGATTCTGCTTGTTTTAATGATTTCCAGATATTTAATTTTTCTACGTTTTTACATTCAATAGAAAATGGTATAAGTTTTCGTGCAGCAGGAGAAAGAACAATATCTTCTCCTGTCATACCCATTGTTTGAGATTTAATATCATCTTCTTCTAAGATTATAAATTTAGCTCTAAGTTTATCTCTTACTAAATTTTGTAATCTTCTTCCTTTTGCTTTTGCACTTCTAGCACTATTCATTATTTTTTTTAAGTTTTTCTTTATCTTCTAAAGCTTTTTGCATTTCTTGATTAGTTGGCATCCTTAATAGTTTCCATATTTCGTCTAAATAATATTTACCATCGCTGCTCATTCTTGTATAATCAGCTCCTTCTAAATCAGTTAACAAACTTATTAATTTTTGTGTCATTTTTGATTCTATATTTGCTTGTATTGGTTTTTTCATTGTAACCACCTTTTTTTAATTGTAAATGAAGTAAATAACTCTAATTTAGTAAATCCTATTACAATATGTATATTTTCTCCTTGGAATGTAGAAAACCCAAGGCTTATTACAAATATTCTAAACAAAGTTATTTTATATGTAGTATGTTCTTTATTCTTTATTAATAGTCTCTTTAATATTGGAAAACCGAAGAGAGTTATTGCGTGTCCGTTTTTCATAAATTTCTTCCTGTTTTTTAAATATCATTGTTGTTGTTTCTTTTATATCATGGTCATGTACAAATACGTAAGCATCTGTTCCTGATATACTTTGAACTATATTGTTTTTTATTGTTATTTCTACAATAGCCATTTGTTCTCCTAGGTATGTGATGTAATACTGTTATTGATACATGCCCAGACTCTGATCAGATGGCATATGTTTAAGGTTTGCGTATACATATCAGTCCGAAACCTCAATAACAGCATACTTTTAGTTTCTTTTACCAAAAGTAAAAGTTTCCCAATTAAAATTAAGGGAAATTTCAAACTTAGCTTCATCTCTAGCTTTTAACGATCTAACAAGACGTTGCTTAGAGAACTCTTTACCTTCAAATGCAATAAATTGATCAGATTTTTGTTCTATTGAACTGTTACCTTTACCACTATGCACATCAAGACTATTAGTTTGTTTAGCATTGTAAGAAGCTGATTTTGATATATGGTGTATTGCTATTACCATTACATCTTCTTTCATAGCTAGATCTTTTAAACCATTTGCTATTGCTTCTTGTCTTCCAAAATCGTCTTTACCAGCGTATTTAGCTGGTACACGATCAATCGTATCTACTACTAGTATCTTAGCTTCTTCTTCAGCAACATAACTAGATAAATCTTGAATATCAGGACTTACGCAGTTTAGTTTTATATGTTGAATTGATTTTTTAGCTTTTTCTTTTAGATCTTTATCGCTGTTTTTTAGAAAATGTATTATTTCAGGTTTACTCATTTTCATTCCAGCTTGTAAGAATCTTCTAGACATTGTGTATTCATCAACTTCTAAAGACAGAAACACTGTTTTTAAGTGATACAATTGAGTTATTAAATAACTAACAAAAGCTGTTTTTCCTAACCCAGTATCGCCTATTACAGTAATTAATTGACCTGTAGTAAACATATGTGATTTTTGCATAAATGGGAATATTGCTTTTAAATCAAATTGTCTATTTGAATAATCAGATGTATAGTGATTAATAAGATTGTCAATCATATTTTCAGCATCTAATGTATTTGATTCTTCATCTAGATTTTTAAATTTGTACAACATGCATTTACTATCACAGTAAGGTTGAAGATCAACATGGTTACAACCATAATGATAATCATTTTTAAAAGCATCACTTACTATTTTGCTTACTTCTTCTGGAGGCAAAGGTTTGTCCATGCTATCCATGTAAGCTCTTGCTAAATAGTCACAACCTATTTTATTAAAAGCATATTTTTTACGCCATATACTTACTAGTGCAAGTAAATGTTTATGTCTTTTGCTTGACACATGACCAGCATTATAAATATGCTGAGCACATGTAATAAATCTAGTTGTTTCTCCTTTAGCATTGTTAAACACTTTACGTACTTCATTTACGTTTTTTCTACTCATATCCATAGGTTCTAATGATTCTATTCTTTCGGATACAATTTTATGAGGTACATAATCAGTTCTTCTTTCTTTAGCAAGTGTAGTTATTTTTTCGTATGAATCATTTTCTAGCTCTTCATATGAAATAGGTATTTTATATAAACTTGATTTTTTATGATAAGAGAATCCTGCACGTATTAATCTTCTACTATCATATATTAAATCTATATATTCACCAAAATCACGTTGCATTGTTGCTCTGACTTGTAAAGCTAACTTGTTTGATTTTTTAAATCCATAAACGTTACCTAAATGAATATGAAATCCTCTACCTGAAAACCAGATGTTATAGTTTAATGGATCTATTAGAAGTTTTTCCATTTTATCTATTACATCTATTACTTTTTTACGTGTTTGATTTCCTTTATCATTGTCGTTTTTTATGTAATCAATATCAATAACAAGTTTGTCAACGTTTTGTTCTCCTTTAAACTGCATAACAGTTTTATTTTCTTTTAAATGATTAACAATAGTTTCATCGTACAAGAACATAGATCTATATATTTCTGAACCTGCTGCTGTTTTAGCAATCTTTGAAAAATCAGATATTTTACATACTTGATTTCGATTGCTAACACTACCAGTTGCATATTCTACATACCAGTCTTTAATTTCCATGTAGTCTCCGCACTTTTATTGTTTATTATTTCTACTTTTACAACGTCAATATCTTCTAGCTCGTTTTTTTCTTTTATCTTTCTCCAAGCTCTGCTCCAAGTGCTAGGGGAGTGTTGAACTCCCCAGAACTCTTTAGCATAATGCACCAACGTTGTCTCTATTTCGTGGGAAGCTACTGTGTCTAGACCATTATCTAGTCTATTACGTAGCCATTTTTTTAAAACCCAAGCAGTAGTTGGTATTCTCATTTTTAAATCTCAAAATCAAACTCTTCATCAGAAGAATCTTTTTGTTTTGGTTCTGAAATTTCTTTTTCAGGTTTAGTTGTTTTATCATCAAAATAGTCTTTAATGTATCCATTGTTTACATCATTAATTACTTTTTGTTTTAATACACCAGATTTTGCATCAGCTGGTGCTGTTATTTGATAATGATTCCAGAAGTTTTTACCTTTATCAGAAATCCTTGTTGTAGGATAACTGCAAATTAAAACTTCTTTATTAATCACTTCATCTAACCAAGAATCTGGAATAGAATAATCATCGTTTAATAATAGATTTTTCCTACCTAATGCAGACTCAAACAATGTTTTTACTTTAAACCCTTGTCCCCAAGATTTTGAATCTGTTACTGGGAAATTTCTATTTAACATTCCGTATATTTCAAATTCAGGATTAAAGGTTTGTCCATTATTGTAAGTTACTGTTAAAAATAAATCCCACGTAGGTTTCCAATTTCCCCACGTTTCACAATATTTTTCATATTCTAGTTTTACACTTTTAATTGTAGCTATTGATTCGTATCCACCGTTCATTTTAATACTCCTTTTTTATATTAATTTGTATATTTTTTTATCCATTTTTTAAAGCTTTTTACATTTTTATTGCTTGAAGCACCTATATGGAAATTGTATTCTTCTGTACTATTCCAAAATTCAGAAGGTCTAATTAAATCTGAATCATATAAAATAGTGTTTTTCCAGTCGTATAAAGTATAAACATTTTTTGTGTTTTTTTCTTTAAACATATACTCTCCAGATACTTTATATCCATCACTATCTTCAGGATCTCCAAATGTAGACACAACAGATTTTGGTGATAATGTAACGTATTCTTGTAAACAACTTCCTTCTATGTTTATATCATCTTTTACAACATAAAAAGGTTCTTCTTTATACCCTTCAAATAATCTTTGTTTCATTTTATTCTCCTTTTTTTATTTCTTTTCTTTTTAACAATATTTCTTTTTGTAAACTCATTATTGCTTCAGTTGCTTTTTCTTCTGTTGGATTTTTACCTATAAATAAACGTATTTTACTTGGTTTATCTGTTTTACTAAATACAGGATCTCTGCTTAATCGTTCTAATTTAATATTTTGATCAACAGTTATATGTCCTTTAGTTGGTGCTTTACCATTTATTAATGTTTCTTTTCTATTGTCCATACTATCAGCATCTGCTGTGTCGTCAATAGCAAATAAACCATTACAAGCATATTTTCTTGCATAAGATGAAGTAGCTCCTGTTATTTGACTATCATCCATACCTTTTTTTGTTACAGATTCTCTTGCCCAACCGTAAGAAGTAACAACATCGTTAGCATCACCAAAAGTAGCTGTAGCTTTTATATAATTAAAACCATTAACGCTTACTATTTCATCTGAAACAATTAAATAACATCCTGTTTCGTTTAATAAAGGTTTAATACCTTCAAAAATATCAGCTAAATTTCTATAATTATATTTTCCAAAATTGTTTTTATGTCCTTTTTCTACTTTTAATGATGTTTGTACAAGATTTAATTTTTCGTAAATATTCATTTCTTTCATTTTATTTCCTTTTTTTAGTTTATTATTATTATACATGTTCTTTACATTTTTTACTTAACATTTGTTCTTCTGCTATTTCTGCACCACAACAATTTGATGTAGTACATGTAGGGCAAAAAGGTTGATCGTCTGATACAGTGTAATCAACATGCACATAGTCAAAACATCCTTCACACAAATTCCAATAAGTTTCTTTTTCGTATTCTTCTGCACTTTCTAGAAAAACATTTAATGCATCATTATTACCTGATAACAATGTTTCTGTTGATCCATTATTCCAAGTTACTATTATTTTAGTGTCTACAATTGTAGGAGGATCTTGAATTTTATATTTTATTTTCATTTCTATGCTCCTTTAATATTTTTAATATTCTTTGTTTTGTTTTTTTACTTCGAATATTTTCAATTATAGTTTTTATTTTTAATTGATGTTTTAATGTTTTAATCTTTTTCATAAGGATTATTTTTGTTTAAAGCATCTGAAATAATTATTGCTATTGTCATGTTTATTTTCTTTTTTTTCTTTGAAACTAATTGATCACATTCACCTATAAATATTGAATGTTTTTCGTTAGAAACAAATATTTCTGTACCTTTTTCATACTCTACAGTCCATTTATTTTTCATATATTTCCTTTATTTTATTAATTGATTCAATAAGCCCCTAAGAGTGCTACACTCTTTAACCGTGTATGTTTATAGTTTAGCAGACCTATCGTCATAGGTATTATTGCCCAGCATTTTTACAAAGTTATGACAGTTATTATAGTCAATTTTACCTTCTTTGTTCATCGGTGATTGAATCAAAATTAAAGGAAGCAATTAAGATTTGCTTGCGGAGCTTATTTGAAGAGATAAAACATCCTAATTACTTCCTTTTTATTTATAATTAACCTATTCCAAAATGATCTATAATTCTTGAGTGTAGATCAATGTGTTTTTCTATTATTTTGTTAGGTTGTGTTGTTTTTAAAGCCTCTGTACTAGCATTGTATAAACTCCAAGCATCGTGAGGTGAAAACTCTTGATACGGTGGATTATTCCAATGTTTAATAGCCATTTGAGCTTGTCTAGCTAACAATGTTTTATGTCCTAATGCAACTCCAATAAAACCATAAGCATCATCGTTTGTAATCTCAGTCTTTTGAAGCTTTTCAGCATCTAATTGAATATTGATAAGCTTATCTTTACTGTTATATATTGTTGTTACTAGTTTCTCTTTTAGATCGTCAAATACATTTTTTGTGTGTTTTCTCATGTAAGTAACTTCACCAGTAAATGCCATATTGTCACATACAAATACTGTTGCACCCGAACAAAATCCAATAGACATACTTTTGTCGTGACTGCTGCGTATTCCTACAGCATGTCCTATTTTATCTTGTTCATCTTTTCTGTATTGCAACAAAGTAAACATTCGTTGGTCTTTTCCTGAAACAGCTATTTTTTGATCTACAAATTCCATATCTAGTAAATCATCACAAACTCTTTTTGTGTTTAGTATTAATTCACTAAATGGTACTGGTTCGTACGTTTCTGTTTTTTCTGGTACAAATGATAAAGCTGGATCTTCAAATCCAACTGGTCTACCACCACAATGCATCATAAATGTGCTATTCATATTTTTATTCCTCTTTTTTGTTAAACATTTCTTGACATTTTAGTACAACGTCACATAATGTTCTTATTTTCTCGTTAAGTTCTGTATTAATTACATGACTGTACCTGTATGCATTTAATGAGTCAGCTATTAGTTGTGTTTCTTCTTGAGAATCAAAAGCTAAAGCTGGTCGTTTATCTACTATTCGTACATGTTTCATGTTTTAGCAAGTGTAGTTGATATAATATCTTTTACATCGTTTATTATATCGTAATACAAACTTGATTTATTTCGTCTTTTTTCATATTCTTTTTGATTTATATCTAAACAAGAACGAATTTTTAACAAACCAAGTCTTAATTCAGCTATGTTTTGTTCAAGAGTTAACATTTTTTCATTTGCTTCATAAGCATAAGATTCAAGTTCATTGTAATTTTGCACAATTGTTTTATTCATTTACGTATCCTTTTTCAGTTTTATTTATTATATTAATTGTGTTTTTAATCATATGACTTTGTTGATTTTTTGTTATTTTATGATTGCCTACAGTGATAAGACTTTTTTTAACTAAATTCATAACTTTTTTTAATTCTTTAAGTTCTTTTAGTTTTTTAGCTATGTGCATTTCTTCATAAAATGTATTCATATCGTATCCTATTTCTTTCCAAGGTTCACTCATTTTAATTCCTTTGGTTCTAACCATTTTGTAATAGAATTAATAATAAACATAAATATTAACAGACCTATACCAAGCAAAACAAAAGATATACTAAACATTAATAAGTTATATACCCATTCCATTAAAGTTAATATTATCATTTTATATCCTTATTCATTTCAGTTATAACAGCTCTATCTATACCTACATCGTTCATCATCCGAACTGTTTTAGATAATTGATTTCCTGTTTGGTTTGTTTTTGTTTTAATAGTAGCACCATCTACAAGTAATTCTATTGTATATCTTTTTCTGTCAATAACAATATCTGTAGCTTGTCTTGTTCCGTATGCTGCTAACTTTACTAATTGATTTAAAGCTAATCCTAAGTAACTAGCTCCTTTTGCTATAGCTGTAAACGTACCTAATTTGCTCATGTTTTTTGCCTTTAGTTTTTACGGTTTTCAAGGTGAGCTGCAAGTAAATTTGTAGCTACTGTTTTAGAAAGATTAAAATCTTCCTCTATGTACAAAATTATATCTTCGATGTGTTCATTTATAAATGGAGACACAACTTCATATAGCTTATCAAATACATATTCTTCTTCTGATTCTTTCATAAAAGCAACTCCTTTATTCTGATTTTTTCTTTATTAATTATATTTTTGTATTTTATTGGAGATTCTATTCTTTCTATAATAAAATGCAAATCAATAGTTATACGTTTGATTCTTTTGTGTATAGAGGTAGTTATGTCATATAAATCATCAAGTTCTTGAGTTATATTGTTTATTTCATTAATAATTATTTTTTTATTCATGGTTATACCTTTAATTGGTTAAGATTATTAGGAATTAAATCATTTCTAAATGGTTGTCCTTCTGTGTATAGTTCAAAACATTTAGGACAATATTCTACGTCTTTGTATATCTTTATTTTCTCATCAGACCAAGCTACTGATCTTGTTGTCTCTTGTTCTTGTGTTTCTAATTTACCTTTATGCCATTTACATTTCATTTGATAACTCCATAGATTATTAGAAATAAAGGAAGCAGTCTAAGTAAATAAACTGCTCCCTCATGGTAATATGATTAGTCATAATAGACGATTACCTATACTTAACCAGAGTATAAATTGTGCTTTATTACTTTCTTGTTATATTCCCTTAAAATGCCTCAGAATGTAACATATATGTGTATAACAAACTATTTATATCTTCTGTACTCAGAAGCTTGTTAAACAGTTCTTAAATTAAAAGTATTGGGCGTAAGCTCCTTATAAATAATAAAATAACGTGCGTAGCTCCTTATAAAAAAAGACACAAGGATTTCTCCCTGTATCTTTTTTATTGATGTTATGAAGTTAGATTAGACCTTGCTATCATAAACCTCACAGAACCTTGATCTTTTGATAAGACTTCTATTGGTTCTTTAGTATCTTTATCTACAAATAGACTCATACCTTTTGGTATTAACTCTGTTTCTACAAATGTGTCCATTTCTTCTAGTCCTTCTTCAGTAGTTTTTACCCAAAGATTATAAATCCATTCGGTAGTTTTATCTTCTGAAGCTTGAGTAATACTAGCATTTTCATTAATATATGATTGCTATTTTCTGGATCTTGCTTTGATCTTCTGATCCATACATTATTATATCCTAGCTCTGCACTTTCTACAGCTTTAGATCTCATTTCTGTTAGTATTTGTTTTAGTGTTTTCATGTTATTTCCTTTTACTTTGGTTAAGTGGCATAATTGCCATAAATAAAGGAAGCACTCTTAGAAGAGATACTTCCTTTAAATTATTATTTAGATGGCTCAGGTTTAGACTTATAGAACTTGCTTTTAAAGACATCTGATATATCTTTATTAGTATACCTTACAAATTCTTGAGGTGTACCTTTCTTTAGCTCTAGTGCAATAGATCTGCCTGTGTTGATTACTTTACTCACTCCAATGGCTGTAGTGCCTAAAGCATACCATGCTGTTAATTGTAATGTTTCTTTAATACTTTTCATA
>TARA_R110002153_G_scaffold56583_8_pt1 | contig 10122 bp, 9 predicted proteins | sample TARA_R110002153 | Tara Oceans TARA_R110002153 (sample SAMEA4398193) | marine metagenome | biome: Polar Biome; feature: [SRF] surface water layer (ENVO:00010504); material: water (ENVO:00002006), including particulate matter (ENVO:01000060) such as... | depth 5 m
GCAGAAGATGCAAAAGGCCACGTTTGGTTTCTAGACGATGCCTACCGCACCCGCAGGGCAGACGTGCATCAAGCTTTTTTAAAGTCTTCTTTTAATTGTATTTCTGAAGAGCTTGGATTTGCCCAGCGCATTAATAATATGGCACAAACAGGCAGCCTGACGCTTAAAGCGCTCTCTCACCAAGGTGTGCACATATTAGGCACTAAAGATATAGAAAACATTGGAAGCTCACCAGTGCAAGCGGCACACTGGCTGTTTGGCATTCCTACAGCTATACCTAATTTAGCAGAACGTTTTACCAAACTTGACCTGCCTATTATGGAAACCATTATTGCAGAGCAACGCAAGAAATACTCCGCGCTTAATCAAGAAGTAAAGCATTACGGGAAAAACCTGAAAGCACCTGAGGTGAGTATTGTTATACCCCTTTATGGCCGTATTGATTTTATTGAAAGCCAGATGGTGTGCTTTTCAAGCGATAAGTTCGTTAGCCAGAATTGCGAAATTATTTATGTGGTGGATGACCCTGCATTACTTAGCGAACTTTCGACCATTGCCGAGCAACTTTACAACCTGTATAAAGTACCTTTTAAAACCGTTTGGGGAAGTACAAATAGAGGGTTCTCGGGAGCTAACAACCTTGGCGCAGAACATGCGAATGGCGACTTACTACTTTTCTTAAATAGCGATGTTTTTCCTAAACAAGAAGGCTGGTTAGAGGCGTTAAAACAAGAATTACTTAAATCTAACGATATTGGCGTTGTAGCACCACGACTCACCTTTGCAGATGGCTCTATTCAGCATGCGGGCATCGAGTTCAAAAAACGAACTGACTTAGGCATTTGGATAAATCACCACCCACAAATGGGCTTAACACCAGAATTAGATGCTAATTCTTCGTCAACTTCCCTTCCAGCTGTAACGGGGGCATGTATGCTAATTCGCAGAAGCGACTTTGACGCCATAGATGGGTGGGATACAGGCTACCTTATAGGTGATTTCGAAGATTCAGACCTTTGCCTTAAGCTTAGAAATAAAGGCAAAAACTGCGTTTATGTACCTACCGTTGAGCTTACGCATTTAGAAAGACAGTCATTCAATTTAACCGGTGCTGGTGATTTTAGAATGAAGGTTGTTATTCTTAACGCAGTACGCCACCAAGGGCGTTGGAATGGTTTATTGGCTGGTAAGCAAAATTAGAAATGGAATTAAGTAGTATGAAAGAACGAATTTTGGTTATCTCGCACGGCCATCCAGATTTTAGCTTAGGCGGAGCTGAAATAGCCGCGTATAATTTATTCAACGCTTACAAAGAGTCTGAGCAGGTAGAAGATGCTTGGTTTTTAGCAAGGGCTGACCGCGGCCGAGGCGCAACTGGGCAAATAAGAAAGCGCAGAGACAACGAATACCTGTGGGAACAAGCCGTTCACAATTGGCACATGATGAAAGCGGTAGAACAAAACTCACTTACCACGTGGTTTGCCGATTTTATCAAAGCGCTAAACCCAACCATTGTTCATATGCACCATTACGCTCACATGGGTTTAGAATTTATTCGTGTAATTAAGCAAGTAAACCCTGATATACGTATATTTTTTACTATTCATGAATATATGGCGATTTGTAAACACAATGGCCAAATGGTAAAAACAGGCGAAGGGCATAAACTGTGTAGCAGCGAGTCGTTTGATGAATGCCGAAACTGCTTTCCAGAAAATACCGCAGAAGATTTTTGGTTAAGAAAACATTACTTTCAAAAGCACTTTGAAATGATAGATGGCTTCATCTCACCTTCTGAATTTTTAAGGCAGCGCTACATTCAGTGGGGCATAGCCGAAGATAAAATAATAATGATTGAAAACGGGCAAGCTGATCTGCCAAAGCTTGAGCCACGCCCCTTAAATGAAGGTGAGAAACGAAACCGTTTTGCTTATTTCGGGCAAGTTAACCCGTACAAAGGCATTGATATATTACTTCAAGCGTTGCACACCATGACCAAGGAAGAGCGCAAAGAACTAGTTGTTGAAATTCACGGCGCTAACTTAGAACAGCAAAGCGGTGAATTTAAAGAAATAGTGGAAAAGCTAGCCTCTAAACTTGTTAAAGAGGGCTGTTTACGCTGGGTTGGCCCTTATAGGCCCGACGAGCAAATGGACCGAATGAAAGCCATTGATTGGGTAGTGGTGCCGTCTATATGGTGGGAAAACTCCCCTATGGTTATTCAAGAGTCTTTTGTAGCTGGTCGACCATTAATAGTATCTGACATTGGCGGCATGAAAGAGAAAGTGCGCAATAATGTAGACGGCTTACATTTCAGTGCTCGAAATCCTTCGTCACTTGCTTCAGTTTTACTCAAGGCTTTACAAGGTGGGGGAGAGCTATGGGATGCGCTTCATAAAGGAATAGAGTCACCCCTTACTAATAGGGGATGTGCTGAATCGCACTTTAAGTTTTTTACAAGGACTAATAATGTCATCCGAATTAAATCCATATAAAAACAAACCACAAAAAAGCTTCTGGTCGCCAGCTGTAGCCAAGAGACATTTTTACGATATTGAGAATCTGTGGGACCCCAAATTTAAAATAGAGCGAAGCGATAGGGTGACTACTTTTGGTTCATGCTTTGCTCAGCATATAGGCAATGCATTGCGGGCTCACGGTTTTAATTGGTTCATAACGGAAAAGGCGCCTTTAAATTCAAGTTCCGCATTGAGAAAAAAGTATAACTACGAGGTGTTCTCTGCCAGGACCGGTAATATTTACACCACTTCGCTATTAAAACAGTGGGTAAACTGGAGCTTGAACCCCTCTTCTTTTCCAGATAATTTAAAATTCTGGGAAAAAGACGGGAGGTATATTGATCCGTTTAGACCAGTCATTGAACCTGAGGGCTTTTCTACACTTTCAGAACTTGAAAATTCTAGGTTTAATACGCTAAGCAGCTTCAAACTTGCTTTAAAGAAGAGTGATATATTCGTCTTTACTTTGGGGCTGACAGAAAGCTGGGTTAATCAAGGCTCTTCAATAGAGTTTCCTCTTTGTCCTGGAACTGTTGCAGGTGAATATTCGTCCTCGCGACATGAATTTGTAAATCAAACGTATGATATTGTAGTTAGCAATCTGAGTGCTGCAATTGATCAGATTAGAAAAATTAACCCCTCATGTAAGTTCATTTTAACAGTGTCACCAGTTCCACTTACTGCAACTAACACCAACGAGCATGTATTGGTTGCAACAATGAAGTCAAAATCGATTCTTCGCGCTGCTGCTGACTTTCTTTCTGGTAATCTTGACTATGTTGATTACTTTCCGTCATATGAGATCATAAACTCGCCAGTATTTAGAGGAACATTTTTCGAACCTAATCTTCGCCAAGTAAACTCACGAGGAGTAAGTTTTGTTATGGAAACTTTCTTTAGGTGTATGAACCAAAAATTTGGATTAAGTACATCAGCGATGACTCAATCATATGATGGAAATGATGAGTTGGTTTGTGAGGAAGAACTCTTGTCTGCTTTTGGAGAATGATATGAAGCTTCTTATTATCGGTAACAGCCACGTCGCAGCTATCATAAACGCAGTGAAAGAATTAGATTTATCTAATAATACTAATATAGACTTCATTTCCCGTAGCATGGGTAAAGGAGGTGTCATCGGTATCAATATAGCTGACGGCATGATTAATAGGTTAGAATTAGATAAAAAAGAATTTAAATCTTTTTGCACTGATTCAAAAGCCCAAAAGGGAAGCTTAACCTTGGAGGAATACGATTCTGTTGTAGTAGTTGGAACAGAGCCAAGCCTATTCGATTATAGGGAGTTTTCAGAAAGAATGCTGCAAGACTTGAGTGAAGATCTGTGTAACTCAAGTACAAATCAGTTTACAGTGTTAATTTCCAAAATAAGAAAGAATTACAGTAAACGAATTTGCTTGCTAGAGAAGCCTATCTCTACAAGAAACTCAAGAAAAATGAGCCAAAATTGCTACAATGAGAGTTTAAACTATTTTAATTCTAAGTATTTGGCTCAATTCAATGTGGAAATCGTAGCACAACCAACAGAGAGCTTCATAAAGAACGTTGCAGTCACTGCTCCAGAGTTTCAGGCGCAGCCAGATGATCATACCCACATGAACGCTGGCTTTGGGATGCTTCAAATTCTAAAGCTAAAGGAAAAGCTCGAATGAAGAAGATCGTGCTACATGTTGGAATGCATAAAACAGCAAGTTCCTCCATCCAATCAACATTAGCGAATAATTTAGACTTATTAGACTCACAAGGCGCACACTTCCCAATATTTAAATTGGGGAAAAGAAATATAGACAACCACAGTATTCCTCTTTATAGCCTTTTTTGTGAAACGCCTGATAAGTACCATATAAACGTTAGGTTTAGTGTGGATATACCTGCACAGCACGCTTTGTATAAAGAACAGTTAGATACGATGCTTGCAAAGAAAGACTTTATTATATTGTCTGGCGAAGATGTTTGCATTCTCTCAGAATCAGGATTAAAAAGCCTCAAAGACTATCTGACATCATTTGGGCATGAATTAGAGGTGCACTGTGTTCTACGCCAACCATACTCTTTACTTTGTTCATTGATTCAACAAAATATAAAAGGCGGATTGGAAAGTCTTAATAACATCCACATTGTAGCGATTTCTTCTATGGTAGAAAAGCTGATGTTAGTGTTTGGAGATGTTAGATTCCATGCATTCTCAAAACTAAAATCCTCAAGTGCAGGTTTAGTCAGGGAATTTTTATCTCTTGCCAATATTGATACTTCAAACTTTCGAATTATTAACTCTAACGAAGGTATCGGGGATCAAACAACAAGATTGTTAAACTACGTTAATCAAAGAGTACCTGTTTTCGTCGATGGTAAATTAAACTCACTAAGATGTGGGGTACACCAGTTCAATAGTGACTTTAATTGCGATAATAGAAAGTTTTACCTCACCGATAGCGAGTTATCAACGGTTCAAAAGGATCTTGAGGATGAAAATAAGGCGTTAGATTTATTGTTAAAGTGCGAAGATTTTTTAGATGTTGATTTTCCTGTCAATAAGCATTCATCTGTTAGCGAAGATTTCTTAAAAGCTGTCATCATTAAAAGTAAGAGCTTACCAAAAGCAATGAAGAGAGCTTGTTATGACTACTTAAATAGTACAACACAAGAAAACTCTCTAAGTCATTTGCTTGATGATTTTTTTCAGGATGACCTCGCTAACCTCAACGCGGATTTAGCTAGAAACACAGCGCTCCTCTGGGAAAGTCGTAATATTAACAACGCAATGTTTTTCATGACATTGGCGAAATATCAAAGGCCCAAAGGCGAACTCATACTGAAAAAACTTAGCGAGTATCAAAAAATTATTGAGCAAAGAGTTTCGGATGAAAAATAAAAATTTCGTTCAGTTACACCCTAAAACCCCGAATTTGCATAAAGATTCAATATTTGAAGAACCTTGTGTTATTCAGCCATTATTAAAGCCAAAATCATTAGTAAAGGTCGGTGCGTACACGGGAATATATGGAACAAAATCAAACATTTACTCGTGCTACATAGGACGTTATTGCTCGATCGCTGACAATGTGACAATTGGCCCATCTGAACACCCGACAAATTGGTTGTCTACTTCGATGATTCAATATGTAAACGCGGTTCATGATTGGGATAGCTACGTAACTGAACAAACAGGAGCTTATCATTCGCCACCTGTGAAATTCAGAGCTGGAACCCCTCCTGTAATTGGAAATGATGTTTGGATAGGCGCGAACGCATTTATTAAAAATGGTATTTCGATTGGCAATGGCGCAATAATTTCTGCGGGCGCGGTTGTTGTGAGTGACGTTCCCGATTATGCGATCGTCGGCGGCGTACCTGCCAAAGTAATAAAATACCGATTTTCTGAAAAGGTTATTGAAAGTCTCTTAAAGTTGTCTTGGTGGGACTATCACATCATGGGTACTCAAGAAATAGAGTTTTCAGAACCTGAAAAGGCCCTAGCCACAATCGAAAAAATGATAAGTCAAAGCCGCTTAAAAAAGATTATATCAAGTTAATAATAATGAGTGATTAGCATACAAATGACATACATATTTCTAACTACACAGACATCAGCTACAGACTCGATTCTTCGGATCCTATGTGAGATAGGCGGTTTCAACTTTGATGAAGCAAAATATATTGATAAATTTTTGGTTGATCATTCACCGAAAGATTTGATTCAATCACCGTTACCAGAGGACGGTCGCCTTCATAGATTTAACCTTCCACCCTTTTTTAACCCACAATTGATAAAGGGCGAGCATCAGTTTTTAGTAAATTATCGAGATCCTCGAGACCACTTTTGTAATGTTTATCATTGGCAATTCAGCCACCCAACTCCAAATCTCAGTATTCAAGAGCGGGAAGCAAAATTAAATAAAGCTAGGGAAATATCAATCGATGAATATGTCTTAAGCAATGCAAACCCTAGCTATTATTCGAAATTATTAAGCGTATTAACCGATTTAAATGCTAGAAAATATACTGTCCTTACCTATGCAAGGCTCTGTCTTGACTTTGATTCGTTTTTAGAAAAAGTAGCACAGTATCTCAATAAAGCACTGACGACTGAAATGCTGGCTAAGCTTGAAATAGAGCGTGTTTCAAACTTGTCAGAGAATAAAAACTATATCGGAAATCGTTGGGCTGGTGCAGATGTAATGCCTGGCAGATATAAGAGAGAGTTGAAGCAAGAAACTATTGATATATTGAACGAGAGGTTCAAAGAAACACTGAGCGTCATGGCAAAATTCGACCCTGATTTTGCTGATTTATACTCGATAGATTAACTGAAAACGGAATGTAAATGAAAATATTAGATTGTACCTTAAGGGACGGCGGATACTATAACAGCTGGAATTTTCCAAAGTCTGTAGTGTTAAATTATCTTGTGGCAATGGCTGCAGCAAAGATAGATATTGTTGAACTCGGACTTCGCTCTCTCAAAAATACAGGCTTTAAAGGCGCTTCCGCCTTCACAACTGACTCATATATTGACTCTTTAAATGTACCGAAAAATTTAGATGTAGCTGTAATGATCAATGCTGCAGAGTTAGTTGCTGCAAACTCTGTTGAAGAAGCACTTGAAGGCCTTTTTCCTTTAAACGCAAGTGACTCTCCTGTTGATGTCGTTCGTATTGCTTGCCATGTCCACGAGTTTACGGCGTCGTTACCTGCGGCTTCGTGGTTGAAGAGCAAAGGCTTTGTCGTGGGCTATAATTTAATGCAGGTAGCAGAAAGGTCACAAGACGAAGTTGAGGAACTAGCACGTGCGGCGTCGGAATTTCCAATAGATGCGCTTTATTTCGCTGATTCAATGGGAAGTATGGGCCCTGAACAATGTAAGAACATAATTTCATGGCTTCGCGCCCACTGGAAAGGCGCGCTAGGTATACATACCCACGATAACATGGGTAAAGCTTTACAAAATACCCTAACAGCGATAGAAGAGGGTGTAACTTGGTTAGATGCAACGGTAACAGGTATGGGGCGCGGCCCAGGCAATGCCAGAACCGAAGAGCTTGCTATTGAAGTTGCGAATATGCGTGGCGAGCAAATCAACCTTGTACCGCTTTTATCCGTAATTAAGAGTTACTTCCAGCCACTGAAAAATGAATGTGGATGGGGCTCAAATCCATATTACTTCCTTTCTGGGAAATATGGTATTCACCCTACTTTTGTTCAAGAAATGCTTGCAGATCCTAGATTTGACGAAGAAGATATTCTTGCAACGCTAGAGCATTTGCGCGTTGAAGGTGGTTCAAAGTTCAGTAAAGATACTCTAGATGCTACACGCAACTTCTATTCAAAAAAAGTTGAGGGAAGCTGGTCACCTAAAACAGAGCTTTCAGGCAAAAGCGTGCTTATTCTTGGTGCTGGGCCAGGTCTTGAAGAGCATAGCAATGCTGTACAATCGTACATTGATAACTATTCACCCGTTGTCATTGCTATGAACACCCAGTCTATTTTGCCAGATGATAAAATAGATTTACGCATAGCCAGTCATCCAGTAAGACTTCTAGCAGATTGTGACAAGCACGCGCTACTACCGCAACCACTCATTACGCCAGTAAAATCACTTCCTGATGATGTACTTGAATCACTGGGCAACAAGCATTGCCTTGATTTCGGTTTACAGGTAGAAAAAGGGACATTCACCGTTAGCAAAACAAGCGCTGTTTTACCTAACTCTCTTGTTATTAGTTATGCACTTGCCGTTGCGGCTGCTGGCGAATGTGACCAAATCTATCTGGCAGGTTTCGACGGCTTTGGCGCCGCAGACAATCGTTCATTAGAAATGCAAAAAGTATTCAACTTGTTTACCGAAACGACAGGTAAGTCACTGATATCAATAACAAACACCACATACGATGTTCCTTCGATTTCAGTGTACGGGTTGTAGTTATGAACAAAAAATTAACTTCTGCCGTGGTTATACCGGCTAGATTTGCTTCTAGCCGCTACCCTGGAAAGCCTCTTGTTCCGTTGCTTGGTAAACCAATGATAATTTGGGTTGCCGAATTGTCGGAAAAAGCTGTTGGTAAAGAAAATGTATACATTGCCACCGACGATACTCGTATAAAGGATGTCGTAGAAGCGCAAGGTTTTAATGTTGTAATGACAGGAAAAGCCCTTACCGGCACAGATCGATTAGCAGAAGCTGCACAACACATAGATGCCGATATTATTGTGAATGTTCAGGGTGACGAACCCCTGGCCGATCCGCAAGACATTTTGAATATTATCGCTGAAAAACAGGCTTGCTTAGGCATGGTAATCAACGGTTTTTGTTATCTAAATGAGAGCGAAGACCCACGAAATATCAATATACCTAAGGTTATAACAACCGAAGATGACAAGTTGGTCTATATGTCGCGCGCTGCGCTTCCCGGGTATAAGGAAGAGTCGAACGCACCAACAACCTACAAAAAGCAAGTTTGTATTTATGCTTTTACAAAAGAAGAACTAAAGAAGTATCAAGATTTCGGTCGCAAAAGTGAATTAGAACACTCTGAAGATATCGAAATTCTTCGTTTCTTAGAGCTTAATGTTGGCATAAAAATGATTGAGACCAAGCCAGGAAGTTATGCTGTGGATACTCCGGAAGATGTTGCTGTGGTAGAGGCTGCATTAACAAAGGCTATGTCCTCATGACGATTGACATAACACAATATGACACCATCGCATTTGACTGTGATGGCGTCATACTTGATTCTAATAAAGTTAAAACGCAAGCATTTTATAATGCTACCGTTGAGTTTGATGAACAAGCCGCGCACGCATTGAAGAAATATCACGTAGAAAATGGTGGTATCTCACGCTTCAAGAAGTTTGAGTGGGTTTTCAAGCATTACCTCTCTCATCTTGATAAACAAAGCACACTTAATACTTTACTAGAGAACTATGCAAGGGAGGTGAGTCATGGCTTGCGCACCTGTAAGATTAACCCTGTACTAAATGAGCTTAAAAAACTCAATGAAAGTGCAAATTGGCTGGTAGTCTCAGGGGGAGCGGAATCTGAATTACGGGAAATTTTTGCAGAAAGAGATTTAGCGAAGTTTTTCCCAAATGGAATATTTGGCAGCCCTGATAGTAAAGATGAAATATTCGCTCGTGAGTTAGGCAATAAAAATATCTGCGGAAAAGCGCTTTTTATTGGTGACAGTAAATATGACTACATATCGTCAACAGCCGCAGGTTTGGATTTTGTTTTTGTTGGAGAATGGACCGAGGTAAAGGATTGGAGAGCATTTTGTAACGAGCAAAGCGTAACATACGTGGACTCTTTAAAAGAGTTTCTTTAAAAACCTATGAAGGCCTGTTCCTGAAGAGGAGCAATGTTAATTGCTCCTCTTAAATTATTGGTATGACTCACACGCATCATATAACTCTTAAATGAGAGTTAACTCTTATAAATAACTCTTCCATACTGTTGTGTTGCAATAAAAAACTGAGCTTTTTAAGAAATATTTTGATTCTATCCTCATCGACTGCTGAAATAGTATTAAAAGAGTAGTTAGTTTGTAAGCGTCCGATAATTCCACCTAGCGCTTAGCAAACTGCCATGGTA
>TARA_R110002153_G_scaffold8186_2_pt1 | contig 10121 bp, 6 predicted proteins | sample TARA_R110002153 | Tara Oceans TARA_R110002153 (sample SAMEA4398193) | marine metagenome | biome: Polar Biome; feature: [SRF] surface water layer (ENVO:00010504); material: water (ENVO:00002006), including particulate matter (ENVO:01000060) such as... | depth 5 m
AAAAAGCCTACTCCTTCTCTCTACCAGAGTCAGGAAGTGGATCATTTACGGGTGGGGTAGGAAGTAACCTATCAGGCAACCCATTATTTGGATCGGCTATCACGGCGGGTAATATTCAAGGTTTAGCAACTAGCGATTATGATGCTGCTATTAATATCCTCAAAAATAAAGAAGAATTCAAATTTAGAACATTAGTAGCACCTGGATTAAACCAAGTAGCTACAGCAACAACCGTCGCGACAATTATATCCAACACAACCTTTAGGGGAGACAGTTTATTTGTAGCAGACACTGGTTTATATGGAGCTACAATTGCTGATACCAAAACAAATTCCGAAGCACTAGACACTAGTTATGCTGCTACATACTGGCCTTGGGTTCAAGTAAGAAGCACAGAATTAGGAAGAAATGTATGGTGCCCTCCATCAGTTGTTATTCCAGGAGTATTTTCTAAAAACGACAGTATAGCCGCTCCTTGGTTTGCACCCGCTGGATTAACAAGAGGTGGAATTCCTAACGTAGTAAAAGCAGAAAAGAAATTATCTAAAACACAAAGAGATGATTTATACACTTCTAAGGTCAATCCAATTGCAACTTTCCCAGGACAGGGTATTGTAGTATTTGGACAGAAAACATTACAACAAGCCACTAGCGCTCTTGATAGAGTAAACGTTCGTAGAATGTTACTCGAGGTTAAGGATACTATTGGTGGATTTTCAAGAAAGCTGGTGTTTGAACAAAACACCCAACAAACCCGTGATAGATTTGTAAACCAAGCAACCCCTTACCTCGAAAGTTTAGTCCAAAGACAAGGCCTATACGCATTCCAAGTTAAGATGGATGGTCAACTTAACACTCCAGATATTATAGATGCTAATAAATTAGTAGGTCAAGTATTCTTACAACCAACTAAAACCGCAGAATTTATAGTACTAGACTTTATTTTAACACCAACTGGTGCTTCTTTCACAGATTAATATATGTATCAACAACAACAACATAAAATAAACTAAAATGGCAATTTTAAAGAACGAACAATTAGGAGATATCGGAATGTTTTACAAAACATACGAGCCTAAGACTAAAAATAGATTCTACTTCGATATCGAGGGTATTCCCGCTTACCTTGTTAAAAAGGCGGATCGACCAAAACCTTCATTTGAAGAAATAACCTTGGAACATATTAACCTAAAGAGAAAACTCAAAGGTAAAGTATCTTGGGGCGATCTCTCATGTGAATTATATGACCCGATCAATCCATCGGGGGCACAAGCAGTAATGAACTGGTTTAGACTTCATCACGAGTCAGTAACCGGTAGGGATGGATATCAAGACTTCTATAAGAAGGATGTTAAATTCCGTTCTTTAGGCCCAGTAGGGGATGTTGTTGAAGAGTGGGAGTTAAAAGGTGCATTTATTAAATCAGTTGATTTTCAGGATGCCGATTGGTCAAACGCAAATACAGCGCAAACCATTAACTTAACTCTTGCAATGGATTATTGCCTATTAAGATACTAATTGCTAAAAACAATAGATAAAAGAAAGACGCCTTAGGGCGTCTTTTCTTATCTACTCATATATGTATATGCAACAAATAAATGTTATAATATGTCAGAAAAAAAGTTACAAACAGAAATGGTTGGCCTACCATCAAAAGGTCTTTTATACCCCGATAAATCCCCACTTCGTAATGGCACAGTAGAAGTAAAGTACATGACTGCTAAAGAAGAGGATATTTTAACTAATCAAAGTTATATTAAATCAGGTGTAGTAATTGATAAATTACTTGAGGCATTAGTAGTCTCACCTATCAACTTTAATGACCTATTAATTGGCGATAAAAACGCTATATTAGTTGCATCGAGAGTTTATGGGTATGGTCCACATTATGTGTTCAACTATCCAAATCCCACAACTAATGAAAATGAAGAAGTTATGATTGACTTATCATTGGTGGAAGATAAAGAAATAGATGAATCACTTATTAAGAAGCCGGGAGTAAATAGTTTCGAATTTGACCTACCTATGTCAAAAAAGAAAATCAACTTTAAATTACTAACCCAAAGTGATGAAAATAACATCCAATTAGAACTTAAGACACAAAGAAAGATGAAGCGCGAAGCTGAATTAACCACACGTCTTAAACACACAATTATATCTGTAGATAATGATACAGATGATTCAACTATTAGAGAATTCATAGATGGCGAATTACTTGCAGTTGATTCTAGAGCGTTAAGAAATTATATCAAGGAGATGTCTCCAGATGTAGATCTTACGTTTAACTTCGAAGGAGAGGACGGCACTATTGTCAACAACGTCCAAATTCCCATCGGAGTAGGGTTCTTTTGGCCTGACCTCCAGGTATAAACCAGTAATATATGACGAGGTATTTGATCTCGTCTACTGGGGAAAGGGAGGATTCAGTTATGAGCAAGTTTGGAATATGCCTATTTACATGAGGCGTTACTATATTGAAAAAATTAGTAAAATTCATAAACAGCAGGAAGATGCTCAACAAGGAAAATCAAGTGACGACAAGGCAGTTGAAACCTTTGAAAGCTTTAACGTAGATTGGGACAATATACCCAAAGATTCAGGACTTAAAAATGAAATGTAAGGCGGTATAACACTGCCTTACATTTTTTATATTTATATAGGAATACCTTTACTAATGGCAACACCCGAAGAAGAAAAAGCAATAAGACAAGAGATTAATGGTCTGATTAGGGAGTACATAGACCTCCTAAAACAGGCTGGTATATCTCAGGATGAAAGAAACCGAAGGGAAAGTAGTTATAATGAAACTTTATCTAAGGCGGGGGGGAATCTCTCCTCACTTAATAAACTTTCAAAGGATTTAACAATAGAAGTTAATAATACGTCAAATGCCGTAAAGGCAATGAATGATGATTTTGAAGGAATATCAGAGCAATTAGGAGCTATCGTTACTGATTTAGGCAATACAGGAGATTTAGGGAGAAAAATATTAAGTACTTTTAAAAGTTTAAGAAACACTACTGATAAAATAAGAGATGATAGAGATTTAACTCGGGTATTATCAGAAAAACAATTAAAATCTGAAAAAGAAAACTTAAATGTCCAACAAAGAAGACTAGACAGAGAAATAACAAGGGGATTAGCCGCAGCAACAACTGAATCTAATATTAATAAATTAAGAGCTAATGGTAATGATTTAGCTGCCGATGCTTTAGTTAGTTTAAAAACAGGAAATACTATAACTGAAGCTCAGTTAGAAGAATTAACGAAAACCGAAGGGGCATTAACTGGACTTGTAGGTAAAGAAAAGGAAAGAGTATTAGAAGCTCTAAACTTTAATAAAATCACAGGAAAAACTTCTGAAGGTTACGCAGTTATAGAAGCTCAAATAGAAAAAGCTGTACAAAGAGAAAAGCAACTTAATAAAAATATGGGCCTTACTAGTAGTATAGTTGAAGGTCTGGGTAAACTTCCTGGTTTAAATAGAATATTTAAAGCCGAAGATGTTGAAGAAGTTAAAAATTTAGCTAGAGAAGCATTAGTTGAACAAACATCCCTATTAGAACAAGCTAATGAAGCTAGGGCTGCTGGTAATGGTGAATTAGCAGCAACATTAGAATTACAAGCTAGACAAATAGAACTTACTAATCGTGGATCAACAGCCTCTAAAGTCCTCGGAAAATCTTTTAGTAACCTTAAAGAAACACTAACAGATCCTGCTGCTATATTGGCCGCTGTTGGGGATTCTTTAATGCGCAATTCTAAATTAACCAATCAATTCCAAACGGAATTAGGTGTAAGTTATGGTAATGCATTAGATATGCGCCAAGCCTTAGCAAGTTCTGCCGACGCAAGTGGTGATTTATTTATTAATAGTGAAAAACTCCAAAAATCCTTCTTCGCATTAAAAGAAACTACAGGTGTATTCTTTGACCTCTCATCACAGTCCGCTGAAACTTTTACAAACTTAACTGAGCGAATTGGCTTAGCAGGAGCAGCAGCTGGTAATCTTACTATGTTAATGAGATTACAAGGTAAAGAAACAGAAAAGAATTTAGAAAATCTCTATGATTCTACGGGTGCTATGCTAGCAACAAGCAAAACAACAGCATCTGTTAAAGATATATTAGGTGATGTTGCAACATCCTCAAAAGGATTACAAGCATCACTTTCCGCAAACCCCGGGGCACTTGCTAAAGCCGCTATTGCTGCTAGAGAATTAGGTGCTACATTAAGTGATATGGAGGGTACTCAAAAATCTCTACTTGATTTTGAATCATCTATTGCGGCCGAATTAGAAGCTGAACTCCTAACGGGTAAGCAACTTAATCTTGAAAAAGCAAGAACAGCAGCTTTAAATAATGACTTAGCAACCGTAGGTGAAGAACTTGGAAAACAAGGAGTCGATTTAGCATCTTTTGGTAAAATGAATTACATCCAACAAGAAGCAATGGCCAAAGCAATGGGTATGTCTAGGGATTCTATGGGTGAAATGGTATTAAGAGCAGAAATGCAAAAGAAATCCCTAAGCGAAATAAGAGACACAATGGGGGAGCAAGCATATGAAAACGCAAAAGCCCTGGGCGCTCAAGATAAAATTAACGCAGCAACAGAGAAATTAAAAGACATATTTGGTAATCTTCTACAAGCATTCACCCCTATTATTGATGCCCTTGCTATGGTATTAGTTCCTATTGGGTGGTTAGGTCAAGCATTTGCAAAGCTAAATGAATTGACTGGAGGCTTTAGTAGCAAACTATTTGGGGCTATTATTATAGCAAGATCCTTAGGAATGTCGTTTGGAGATATGTTTAGCCCAAAAGCTTATATAAAGTTTTTTAAAGGCCTTATGAGTAAAATTACAACATCTGGTGGTTTACTAAAGGGTTTAAAGAGTAAAATGGGAGGCATAACTGATGGTTTGAAAGACAAATCTAAAGGTATGGTGGGTGGTTTGAAAGATAAAGTTAAAGGTATGCTTGGGGGTAATAAGTCAAATATTAAATTTGATGAAAGAATGGCAGGGGGAGGTAGATTTAAAGATGTAACTTCTGGTAAAATGGTCAGCAATAAAGCAGCCGAGGCCGCCGGGGCAGTTAAACCAGGTGCTGTTCCTAAAGGGGTTACTGACTCTGCAAAATCATCAACGGCAACACCCGCCCCCAAGGATGATGGTAAAGCATTAAAGACTAAAATGAAAAATATAGCGGAGGGGATTAAAGCCTTCGCTAGCACAGACGTAATTAAAGGAGCGGTAGCTATGATAATAGCAGCACCGGGTTTAGTTGCTTTAAGTTTAGCAGCAATCCCCCTAAAACTAGTTGAAAAAATCAATGGTAAAGCCATCCAGGCGGCAATGAAAGGTATAGCTAATGGTATAAAACCCTTCGGCGACTCAAAAGTAATAGCAGGAGCTTTTAATATGTTAATAGCAGCCCCAGGTTTGGTTGCTTTAAGTATAGCAGCCCTTCCTTTAAAATTAATTGAAAAAGTTAATGGTAAAGCCCTCCAAGCATCCATGAAAGGTATAGCTAAAGGTTTACAATCATTCGCTAACCCAATGGCGGTATTAGGAGGTTTAGCATTAATTCCTATTAGTATAGGATTAATAGGATTAGGAGCAGGTGCTATTGGCCTAGCGGCGGTTGCATTATTAGGAGCAGCAGCAGCCGCCGGTATGGGGGCATTAACTGGGGGATTAGTAGCTCTAGGAACAGCAGCAGCCACAGGAATACCCTTCTTAGGGGTACTATTATTAGGAGCCTTTGGATTAGCTTTAATACCCTTTGGATTAGCATTAGGACTAGTTGCCCCATTAATAACAGCAGTAGGAACAGCAATAGCTACAGTCATAATGTCAATAGCAGACGCTGTTGTTACAGTAATGCCCGCCTTAACTCAATCACTTATTGATTTGTCAAATAATATTAATGTTGGGGGTTTACTTGGGTTAGCCGCAGGTCTATTTACACTAGGAATTGCACTTCCTATATTTGCAATAGGAGCTATGACATTAATACCCGTTATGCCTATGCTAGCTATGTTTGCAATAGGATTATCAATGATGTCCTCCTCCCTATCGGCAATAGAACCTATTATCACAGCAGTAGGCACAGCGATTTCCACTGTTATATCTTCAATAGCGGATGCGATTACCACAGTAATGCCAGCTTTAACCCAATCCCTTATTGATTTGTCAAACAATGTCAATGTTGGGGGTTTAATTGGATTGGCCGCCGGCTTATTTACACTAGGAATAGCACTTCCTATATTTGCAATAGGAGCTATGACCTTAATACCCGTTATGCCCATGCTAGCTCTATTCGCATTAGGGGTTTCTGCTATGTCTTCCTCCCTATCGGGAATAGAACCTATTATCACAGCGGTAGGCACAGCGATTTCCACTGTTATATCTTCAATGGCAGATGCGGTTACTACAATAATACCTACTTTAACTCAATCACTTATTGATTTAGCAACCAAAATCCCAGTTGCGAATTTATTTGCTTTAGCAACGGCATTGCCATTTCTAGGACTTGGTTTAATGTCCTTAGGAGGCTCCATATTATTTTCAGCCCCAGGTTTATTAATAGGAGCCCTAGTATTACCCCTCATCGCTCCCGCATTAGCTCAATTAGGGGCAGCTATGGCTAATGTAGATGGTGAAAATTTCGCAAAATTTGGAACAGGAATAGCAACACTTTCAGTTGGTATGTTATTATTAGGAGCAGCAGCTCCCCTTGTATTATTAGGGGCTGGTGTATTACTTATAATCAATCCAGCCTTACAAACATTTGGAGAAGCTATAAGCAGCATACCAACAGATAAATTATTACCCCTCTCATTGGGCATATTATCATTGGGGGGTAGTTTAGCCTTATTAGGAATTGTTGCTCCACTAGCCTTAGCAGGAACCCTTGTAATAGGAGCATTTAGTCTAGCCCTAATGCCACTGGCCTTATTTGGAGATGGATTACTTGACTCAGCGAACGCTATAGCTAAAATAGCAGAATCTATTAAATTATTAGACATAGGAAAGGTAGCATTACTAGCAATTGCAATTGGGGGATTAACATTAGCATTAGCTGGATTAATGGTATTAGGCCCTATAGGATTGGGAGCCCTAGCATTAGTAGGAGGTATATCAATGGGGGCGGCAGCAGTTTCAAACTCTATTACACCACCCTCTAACACATCCTCAATATCCCCTGATGGGGCAGGATCAACACCAGCAGGTGGGACTACATTATCTGTAGCAGGAGCAGGAGAAAGTTCAGGTGAAGATATGAAAGCTATGATACAAGAAACTGTCACAGCTACTATAAAAGCTCTTGTCCCAGATATGGTTGCTGCCTTAAAATCAGGACAAGGTAATATTAAAGTTACTAATGATAATTTTAATGCTTCTTCCCAAGATGAATTACCATCACAAATGAGAAATGTATCAAATAATAACTTTGCATAATGGCTATTCAACCAGATAAAAGAGACTCTAAAGGAAATATTATTTACAACCCTACATCTTACGAAGGAATGATGGGAACCCCAGGAATGACTAAAGCGGGACTTGTACAAGCCGAAAATGGAAGAGTAGATTACACCGCGGTATTTGAGGGAGCCCAGGACCTCAAAAATATGTTTGAAATAACAGATAATAGCCCTGGAATAGACATTCCTGAGGATTTAATTAAATTCCAAATTGAAGTTATCAACTCAACAAACCCCTCAAAGGGCGAAATCTTAGCTTTTAGAGCATTTCTAGATGATTTAAGTGATGACTACACAGGGGGATATAATAGCTACAAATATAATGGTAGAGCTGAGAAATTCTACACATACAATGAATTCAACAGAAGCATATCTTTTAGCTTTAAAATAGCAGCCCAATCAAGGAAGGAAATGGATCCCCTATACACTAAATTAAATTACTTAGTTGCCCAAACAGCACCCGAATACTCCTCAAATGGAAGAATGAGGGGTAAGTTTAGTAGACTAACAATAGGAGATTGGATTAATGGCATACCTGGATTTTTTGAAAGTGTAAGTTTAAAATGGAATAAAAGCTACCCATGGGAAATTTCGGCAGGTGGAGAAAATGATATAAAACAACTACCCCACGTTATGGATGTTAGTTGTAAATTTACCCCAATCCACGATTTTGCTCCATCCAACGACAAAACCACCCCATTTATTTTACCTTACTCTAAATAATGAATAGATATAGCAACATAGTAAAAAACAGAAATAAATCGGGAGTACGTTACATTACAAACCCAATTTATCCTCTAATAGAAGAAACTTTGGACGACATATACGTCCAAACAGAGTATGGTGATCGTGTAGATGTATTAGCACATCAATTTTATAATGATGCCTCTTTGTGGTGGATAATCACCACAGCTAACCCAGGCAAAATACGAAGAGATAGCTATGTATGTACTCCTGGACTCCAAATAAGAATTCCCTTGGATCCCACACCTATTATATCTAAATATGAAAAGATAAATAGAAATAGATGAGCATTTTTAAACAAACCTTCCCTAAATGGATTAAAGATCAATTAGAGGTAAGACAGAATCTACAGTCATCGGGTATTAATGGTACAATGAAAAGCGATGCAGCTTTAACATGGAACCAAAATAAACAATGTGTTATTAGAGCTACTTCTTTAGTTAACTATGAAAAACCTCTAGATTTAGACATCGCCGAGAATAATAGTGGAGCTAATATAGAATTCAGCAAATTAAAGGGGGCGGCCCTATCGAAAAAATTTATACTCCAAGGGGGAGTCTTAAAGGATGGAAAAATACGTAGTGGACGTTTTGGCCAACCAGGATCCGCTTATGGTGATCCTACCCTAGGCAGTAATGGGGAAGATATAGATGGTTATGGACAAGTCCCTATGCCTGGTATTACTCAGTTAGATGTAAAAACTAAAAGTGCTTATGGTTCTTTAAGACAAGCAAAACTTAGTTTTGTAGTTCACAACCTCAGACAATTGAGCGTTATGGAATTACTTTATATGAGACCAGGCTATCCAGTATTAGTAGAGTGGGGATGGTCACCTTATATAGATAATAATGGAGATATTGTATCACACGTTAAGTATGTTACTGATCATATTGATTTATTTCAAGATGAATTAAAACAAGAAGATGTATACGAAGCTATTGTAAACATTAAAAAAGACACAGCAGGTAACTACGATGCATTTATGGGTTTTGTAACTAACTTTGGTTTTAAAGCAAGAGCAGATGGGGGTTTTGATTGTTATTCCGAAATAGTTTCTATGGGAGAAGCCCTCGACTCTATCAAAATGATCACTACTACAATAGGAGGGAATGACATAGCATTTAAATTAGAAGAATCAGAAGAAGAAATCCGAAATCCGGATGCCCTAAGATCTATTATATTAGCTATGGGTAAATATGCGGGGACAATAGGAACCGGGGGAGCTGAGGAAGCATGGACCCTTCAGATGTTTGAAAATAATGATGGTTCTACTAGATTATTAGACGGTATCTTAGAAGTCATACTAGAAAAATTTCCACCAATAAAAGACCTACCCACCAACGAGGAAAAATTAATTGCCCTAAATCAGTCCATTTTATCAAAATTGCAGACTACTGAAGCAGCAGAATTTTCAGCACCCCTAAATACTGGATATATTAGTTGGGAATTATTTTCCTTTTTAATAAATGAAATAGCAATCCCCAAAGCCTCTGGGGGTAAACCCTCTATTGAAATCCAAACTGTTAAAATAATGAATGAAACTAATGGTGATAAGGCTAAAAAACCACTATTATACAATGGATTTACTGACGCTTCAGGCAAGGGTACAATCACTGATATAAGTTGTGATCCTAGAGTATGTCTATTACCCCATTCATTTTTTGATCCTACCCTTCAAGATACTTTGGGAAGTGAAACTGTCGTTGGAAAAGTGCTCGAAGCATATTGGGATCTTTGGGAGTGGGGCGCAAAAAGTGTTTGGAATGAGATTGTTTCATCATTGCCTGGTTCGAGTACGCCGGATATTGATGATTTCAGAACTAATTCTTTAAACAAAGAAGAGGTCGCTAAGAAATATATAGGCAATATATACATAAACTTAGAAATCC
>TARA_R110002153_G_scaffold116093_1_pt1 | contig 10117 bp, 6 predicted proteins | sample TARA_R110002153 | Tara Oceans TARA_R110002153 (sample SAMEA4398193) | marine metagenome | biome: Polar Biome; feature: [SRF] surface water layer (ENVO:00010504); material: water (ENVO:00002006), including particulate matter (ENVO:01000060) such as... | depth 5 m
GTGCATGAGCATACATTGAAATTGTTGGAATCGTTGTCTCTCCTTGGAAAGAGATACTAGTGTGAGATCCAGTCATGGGATCATTTGCGAATCCTGTAATTCCAGAACCCCAGTAAATCCATTTAGTCTGCTTCTTTAACGATATATCATTAATATAATTTCTAGTTGTGGCATCCAGTGCCCAACTACCAGTCAGCACGATACATCCTTCGTTGTATAATACGATTCCTGCGCAAGAGCCAGAGTCTGGCGAGCCAGAGGGAGCAACTTGTATTAGTTCTCCATTCCTATTCTTATCTTGGAGTTGTCCAATAAGTGTTCCGGTAATATAGAATTTTAAATCTATTGTACCTTTCTTTAACCTTGAGCCAAAAAACACAGAAGGGATACTGATAAGGCTTGATTCTTGCACCCCTTTGTTTCCTAAGGAACCACTAAACTCATAATGAGGGCTTAGTGTCTTGTAATAGTTCATCGAGTTCATGAGCGCATTCATATGAGGACGAGCAGCTGACTCTGAATAATAGTTCCGATATAGAGAGGAAGACATCGGGTAAGATCCGGTTATTATGTCTCCATAGGCAAATGATTGAGCAAATTGTGTTGAACTAACTGTTGCAAATGACTGCAAAGAGCCATCCTTTGTAATGAAAGGATAGATGTAGTTATTAGAACCAGACAATTTGTCATTATTGATTTCATAAAGAGATATATAACCAGAAGGCACGTTGAGACTTTCTCCAGAAAATGCTCCGGAGTTTGCTTGTTGGTTGTTAACATAGACTGTTCCTGAATACATAGTAAATTCATACTTTGGATAAAGTCTAAGACTATTAACAAACATTTCTTCTTCTTTAAATTTATAGATGCTCATATTATATCATACGTTTAGGGGTGTAAAAATATTCATTTTTTCTTACAAGTTATATCACAATAAGTAGTCATAATCCTTTGTTTATCGACATTCGGATCTGAGTATTTCCATTCGAGTGTACCCTTGACACGTTCTATGATTCCTTGTATTGTTTTAATTTCGTCATTGAGCCAGGCAATATGCTCTTTGTTTGGCTCAGGCTGTTCAATACCCAAGCTCTCACATAGTTCAAATAAAGTATACCAATCACCTGCCTGAATAGCGTCAGAGGCTTTGACAAACATTTGTGTTTTTTCTGAATCTTTGTGTAAGTCTGGGTGAGTCTTTCTTGCTATGTTCTTGTACATTTTTGCATTTTGAATAGTCAGTGTGTCTTCTTCCTCTTCTTCTGAATCATCTTGGGCTGGAGGTTTATAGACGTCAACTAACTTGGAGAACAGCTTTTCTTCAGAGTATTCATGCGTAGTTGAATTTTCCATGAACTCGCCAAAGGCAGCATGGAAAACTTTTTTTCTTATCTCGTCTTCTTCTCTGTGATATTCCAGATCCGACTTTAAAAAAGATATTTTCTTTACGAGACTTTTGAAACGCAAGCTGGATACTGACATTTTAATAATCTAGTCGTACTCGAAGCGTCAATTCATTAGAAGGATCTTTCTTGAGAGGCTCAGATAGTTTAGCACAAGCAAGCAGTTCGTTGTCTGCAGAGTATAGCCCTACTGTAGTGATGTATGATACGGGTGTATCAGATGCATTATTCTTGACAACTAGTTTCGATGAACTCAAGTAAGTTGGATTAGTGGAATAATTAAATTCATTGTGATGCGCTCTGCAGAAATAAACAGTTGAATTTAGTTCAGTCGTGTTGTTAAACTCAACATTATACATTCTTTGTCTCAGGGCGTCACAAGATGCAGAAATTGCAGAACCAGACATCATTTCAGAAATTGAATTTCCGGCTGTATTCATATTGGTAGTGGCGGCGTTCGAGGACAATAGTCCAGTCCCACCATTAGTAAATGCTGATGGCGTAGTTAGCCCAGTGGCGCCAGCTGGTTGTGTAATCGACGTATTGCCTGTTGTACCAGCAGTTCCTTGTATCACAAGTACATTGTTTCCAACTTTTGATGCAACCATATTTATGCCTGTTCCGGCATTGATTCGAGCAACTATTTGATCTCCAGTTGCTGATGGGTTAGCAGAAGCTAAGCCAGCAAAACCAATATCAACGGTAATATCAGAAGTAGCGTCATATGCGCCGGCGTTCGTACTGATGTTCTTTCCTCCGGAGAAGTTAAACGTTACTGTCACTCCGGCTGCATTTGTTAATGTGAAATCTTTAGTGTCTTGAATAGCAGCTTCAGCACAAGTGATAATTGTCGCAGTTGCGTGATTGCTTTTAAAGATTTTATTAGAAAGGATTGCAACTCCAGCTTGATAGAATATTAAACCTGCTGGTGGCTTTACAGAGGTTACTACAGCACCTACAATTGTTTCCCCAGTGATCATTGGAGTACTAAGTGTTGCATCACCATCGTAAGAAGTTTCAGCATATAAAATACCATAATCGCCTGCAGGTGAATTAACTTTGTATGATGTTGCTGCTCCGGTATCCGAAATCTTAATTCTTTTTTCGAATACGGCGTTGGCTTGATCGTATGCTTGGTTAACTCCCAGTTCAAGACTAAGGGATCCTTTTTTGATCTCATCTTTTGACAACAGCCTAGCAAAGTTAATGAGCAACACTTCTTCTATTTTAGTGCCACCAGTAAGATCTCCGTCTTCATCAAATTTTCTGATGTTTCCGTTTTCATCATATCCCATAAGCACTTGCGCCATTTGGTTATACATGTTCATCTTCTTTGACACCTGAACGTGTCCAGCGGAAGTTCCACTAAGAGACGAGTCAGCATGAAACCCGACTGCAACGTCAAAAATATGATTCGCAGAAGAACTTAAGTAAGGATAATCGTAAACTGACTGAAACATACCATGAGTGTAGTTCTTGATATTTTTCTCAGTTGCGCCATCAATATATGTTCCACTAACAATAGTGCCAGTGATGGGGATTGCTTCATGCAATAATGTCTTTGTTGTTACGATATCGTTTGTTGATAAAGATTTATAAGTTGTAGCCATAATTAATTAATCCTTTTTTTGTTATGCTTTCTTTATGTATCTAATCGGAAGCTCTACGGAATATCCTGTAGTACCTCCCATAATCTTGACTATGGAGTCAATTGCTCGACAAGCAACTGCGTTTACAGTAACATTAGCTGTCAAGCCAATTTGAGTGAATAAGAAAATACTGTTTTCAAGATTATCTGATGATTTGATAGCAAACCTAAATCTAGTCCCTCTTCTTCCGGCAACTGAAGAGTCGTTGGCATCTTCTGTCGGTTCAATTTCTGAAATGAAGCCAGAGTTATTTCCTCCAGAGCCCATTGTAAAGTAATATGTTGCAATATTGTCATCGTCTAGGAAGCTATAATTTGCAACGTTTTCGCCATCTCCACTCACAATACTACCCAACCTGTGATCGATCTGAATAATATATTGACTTTCTTTCAAATCTGGATCAATCTTGATTGTGGGGGTAAGATCGCTAGTATCAAGTCCTTGATCAAATGAAATGACAGTGTTGTTGCTTGAAGGCTTAAACCCATTAATAACACCTTGTGTGTTTGAGCCGACGTTCGTAACCGTATCACTGTCAACCGCAACTAAGTGCACGTTAAACGTTGAGTCTCTTTGTCCATCAGATACTCCCTTGTTCTCATTCAACTTTAGAATGGGTAAGTAGAGCAAATTTGTTCTAGATATGGTGATAAGCTTACTCTTTAAGGTTGACGTATTGTTCGTAAAAGCTTCTAATACTGGAGTCTGGAGGATATCTAAGTCATAGTAGGCGGAACCACTAGCGTTGTTCTTGTTGTACAAGCCATAATTAATTTCATCATCAGCAAGGGCGAACTTTGCTATGTTGAAACTTCCGTCCCCTCTTGCCAATCTTTTTCTTCCAGTGTCCGTAAGTACGGCATCAAGGATAATATCCCCAGAATTGTCTAAAAAACCCATATTTGTTTCCTCTTAAGTGTAAATAGTATTTCATCATAAATAGTTATCGTTAATCATTTATACTTTAATAACCTTGTTCTTTTTGAAAGTTACGTTTATATCTATCAGTTTCCCAGTATTTTTGCTTCGGATGCGAAATTTAAATGTTCGGTTTGACGCTAAAAGATTATCATCTGATACACCGATGGGAATATCGGTATTGACTAAGTCTTGCCCAATGCTTGGTACTAAGCCAGGCGGAATCTGGTATTGTCTGGGTGAAAGCCCTATCTTGACATATTTCTTAAACGTCTTATTTTTTTGTATCGGTGGTTCTGGCTTTGCAAAATCTACAATCCTAATTTTAGGATATAATGTCTCCCCTTCTTTGTTTAAAATAAATTCATAAACAGGAGTTGGGTTTGATATATGCCCATGTTTATCTTGGGCACGAAAGGTGTAATAGTAAGTCTGATTTGGGACAATAGTATCCTCTATCGATGCCGCAGTCATACCGTTGCTATTTATGAACGTATAATTATTGTTTGAAAAGTCAGAGTATTCAACTGGCTTCTTTGTGAGTTTAAATAATTCAAAGTCCACCGGATCATCACTTTCAAAAATAATTGGATTGGGCTCTACTATGTTCTGGGATCTGTATTGCTCTTCGAATGTATCATAATCTGAATCGTTGATATATACAGGAACTAGTGCCTTCTTGTCTACCATCTGATTAAATAGGATCAAGACTTTATTGTCGATTCCCCTGTAAGTCAAAAACTCTATGTCTGGGGCGATTGGCGGAGAGTCAAGAATAAATACCGATTCTGAATAATAGGGCTCTTCAATGAAGAGAAGCTCTCCATCCCTAACCATTCCATTAATAACTTTAATTTTGTATTCGTAACTCTTGCCATAAGCTATCTGAGTATCGAAGTATAAAAACTGTTCAACTTCTGCATAATTGAAAAAGTAGTGTATTGAAACTGCTTCGGTGTCGTCTCCATATTTCTCCATCTTGAATGCTGTTGTGAATGGCTCTCCGCTTGAATTTTTAATTAGTTCTGCTAGTTTTACTTTAAATACTTGAGCCCTGATGAAGGATTCGAAGTAGGAGCAAGTGTCATCGTCTTCTTTGTATGAAGAGATGTTACCAGAATGTCCAGCATCTAAATGTGCCAGAAACGTGGAACCAAGATAAAGCTTTACTTTAATGTCTGTTCCGGTAGGGCTTCCAAAGGCAGTATTGATCCTATAGTCCACCTCGGTGTCACTAGTCTGCCCATGCATAACCAAAAAGTCTATGAAGTTATGTTCGAGTTCATATTCCTCTAGGAGATTGCAAAATGAGTTCTTGTCAACCCCAGCCAATTTAAATTTAGAGAAAAACGGAAACATTTCTCTTTTGTTTTCCCTGTCCTGATAAACTTTCAAAGATCTCTTATCTATAAACTCTGGCTTACCGAAGCCGGGGAGGTTTGATCCTAAGTCATTCTTGATATTTTGATAATCGCCGATATCTTTGTAGAACGTGATCGTTCTTTCAGAAAATTCAAAAAAGTCTTGTGATAATTCCAAGGTTGGATCTAGGAGCTGATTATTCTCGTTTATGCGATTGAACATATTGGCGTACAGGTGAGCGTCCTCAAAAACTTCATTTTTCTGCAAGAGCCACAAATTTAGAGAAGGCAACAAATAATCATGACTTTCAGAATAAACGCCGACAGTAAATGATTCGTACATGGCAGAGTAATAATTGTATTCAAAATCAACGTCTGCATATAATAGCTTTCCCATTTCTGGTTGTAATTGTGCATCCGGTGATGCAGGGGTTTGCTCATCTATCAATTGTAGATACAGATCATTTCTTTCGTATGGTGTAGGATACACATGCTTGGTATCATATTCTACGCCAGAAACAACAATATTTTGTGTTAGTTCATATGTTTTCATTTTTTACCTTAGTTCAAATATAAATAGAAATGTTTACACATTATTTCTCTATCAGATGTAGATCCTTGTCCAATATGTATTTCAGAGTTCTGGAATCTTTTTAACTTGCAGAGTACTCTATTCATTCCATAGTCCTGCGAATTCACTGTATTTCGGAGGTTTTCGAAGTCCACTAGGTGTCTCCACTGTGGGTTCATGTTTCCATCAAATCCGCTAAGATAAAATACCATATAGCTATTATCCAGTATAAATCTAGCCAATGGCATCTTGGTTCTATCTCCATTACCATTTCTGGATAGTGAAAAATATTTACTAGTATTTTTTAAAGCAGCAGGATAAGGCTTTCCTTCGGTTTTTTGAGTAAAGTTAAAATTAAAATTAAATCTTTTTCTCTTTTTATCGCCTTGAGTGAAGTCTGTTCTGTCTAGAATTCCATATCCTTTTCTGTCCAATAACATGTTCATGATTAATATCTCTTTCTTTGCTTTCTCTGCTATCAAGCTTCCCTTAATCTCATCTCTCTTATCTTCCAGTTCTTGCTTATCTTCGTCGTGTACTTTGTCAAAAGCTCCGAAATTAGAAGTTTTGGAGCCGAAGCTATTCTCCCCATTATCAATTCCAAAAGAAAAAGATGCTTCGGATGCGACTTGGGAACGTGCATTCGTATTGAGGCTAGACATTGTACTGTTCTCGACTGTGGCTCCTAAGTCGTGTAAGAAAGATTCAAACATTGCAGAATTATTTTTTAGTTCTGCTATTGTTGAAACGTATGTTTGGTTCTCTGTTTGAAACAAAGACACAACAAGATCGTACTCTTGTTGTCCAATTCCTTTCTTGTCTATAATGTTCGAGAAAAGTTTGAAGTAGGCTTCGAGATTTAGAGTGCCGTCTTGGTTGTATGTACTTAGATCATCGATTCCTTGTGGTGTCATGCATCCAAAATTCAATGGATTATTGACATATGCATCATATACTTGCTGATCATGTCCTGAAATCTCTTGTCGCATCCTCTGGTTATAAAAACTTTCATTTAGATTTATTCTAGAGCCAAAAACATTAATCAAGCCTTTAGATAAATATTCCGGACTTACATCAATATTCCAGATTCTAGAATATGAAATAACCTCTTTAGGGCTCTGTGTAGAGCTCGACGAAGTATTGTTGATAGATCCCACCTCAAAGTACTTAGAAGCAGCGTGAATCACATCCTCGATGATCCTATGCATATTTTCTATCAACCTTCTCTGTGCTGTTTGGGCAATGGCTGAAAATGGTGCAAGAAGACTTGGATTTATTCCGGTGAGAGCCAAGAGTAATCTACCAAATTTTTGCAGTTCTGTCATTGTTTCTTCAGATCCAAATGAGATAATATTAGATATATCAGATTTTCCCTGAGAGTTTATCTCATCTCTGATTTCGTTGTAGGTTGTTGGGTTGTTATGGATATATTCAATTGCTTTCTTAAACCTAAGAGAAAGTAATTTTGAATGATGTATACAGTCTTCCATAAAGTCTTGGATTGGATCCACAATTTCCATTTCCATTTCGTAAGTGTAATTACCGTGCGTAAGTCCTTCAAATTCTAAATCAGAAAAATAGAACCCTTGTGACTCATTCGCTAATCTTCCCGGAATGTCATAGACACCCGGTATTAGTTGTTTTCTATCTTTTGTATCTGTTCTGACTCTATAGATGTGCATTGATTTGATATTGGGATCAAAGCCAGAATCAAATGGGTTAAATGATTTTTCCAAATTAGTGTACAAAAAAGGATAGGGTGTGTTTCTCTTAGCCAGTTGATATAGATTCACAAAAAATGTACCATACACATAAGGTAGTATGCCCGACTTTCTTTTCAAGTAGGAGGTATACAAGTCCGATGTTAACGAAGATTCTTTCTTAGATTCTCCCGACGACAAAGATACCTCGTCTATGATCTGATCATAGACTGAAATCCTGTCTGTGCGAATAATTTCTGCAATTCTTTCGTTAGCTCTAAAGTCCTGAACTTTGGGAGATGCTGCTCGCTTACCATCTAATATATGGCATTCATGCACTTCTTTATAAAAAAATGATATTGTATCTGAGTTCATTGGAATTTGGACACCGCCAATCAATTGATCAATGTTGAAATAAGATGCTGCATGGAGATAGCAGCTTTCTATGTCTGTGGAGTTTGAAAAAGTTAAATCTTCTCTTGGAATCATGAGATCGTAAATTATATTACCATCTTCATCCAAAGTTCTTGCTCCATAACTTTCTATCAGCCCATTTGTATAATTTTGAAATCCGATGATCTTGATGTCGTAATCAGATGCTTTGATCAAATTATACATCTGACTCACTGTGTTTCTGAATTGTAACGTTCTTATGATTGAAGATATAGGTATCACATCATTATTAAAACCATTGACTAAGTCATTGTAAAAATCTATACCAGTGTATTCATAGCCTACCTGCAAATGTCCAAAGGTATGCACAAAGACAAAACTTTGCATCTCCAGACTCAGTCCGCTAGATTTCAAAAATTCAGAGTAATTCTTAACAGCTTCGTCTCTAGAAAAAACAAATATAGCAGTAATGTTCTGCTTAAAAGTATCAGACAAGAGATAGTCTGCGATTCCAGAATCATCTTGTACGTTATCATACACAGAAGCCTCGATTTTCACGTCATACTCAGAGTACGAAGTGCCGAGGGGTTCTAAAAAAATTCTATTACATTTAATCGAAGGGACTAAATCATCTAAGGTACAACTTGCCATTAGCACTCATCTCCATCATTATCACTAGTATATAGTTCCGAGCCACGAGTTTGTTGATAATCTTCACACCCAACATTATTATCAAACAAATTACCTCTTTTTTCTCTTGATACTATTTTGTCAAACTTTGTCTTGTTATCTATACTATCGTCGAAAGAGATGTCAAAATAATATTCTGAAAAGTTTTGATCAACTTCTACTTCTGATATCTGAGAATCGATCTCTTTTTCGTCAAGAAGTATTCCATTGACAATTCTATGAATGTCTTTTTTAAACATTTTCGGATAAAGCAGTTCTTCACCATCTGCATTTATTACAACTTCGTATACTTCAATTTCAAATGAATCATTCAGAAGATCAACATTGTTTTCGGTTACGTCAAGTAAGATGTAGTCATTTGTCACTCGAATATAGCTGTTGTTTTCATTATTAACTGCGGCGTATCTTTCGGTTTTTGGATCTACAGCGGTAACCTGCTCTGCTCCAATCAAAACTGGTTGAACTTTTACGTCACTAGTTAACTGTGGGATGTTTATTATTGGCTTCAAGTCTGAGGTGGTATCAATAGTCGTAGACTTGGAAGCCTTGTAATTTCCCTCAAGAAACTCTAACCTCCAAGATGCAATATGTTTATTGCCAAGTTGCGAATTTCCCAATGGTAAAACGTTTCTTAATCCGTCATAATCTTGAAACACTGAGGGATCAAATTTCAAATCTGTAACATTTCTCTCATGATAGGTTTCATTTGCAATATCATGTGTTTGCTTCTTTACTCTCTTTTCAAGATCTGTAAAGCTAGTTTGGACTCTAGAGGACGGGCTGTTTTCTTGAATTCGAGGCTCAATGTCATTGCCATCTTCGACTATGCCTGCTCTAGCGCCGTCGTATAGTATATCATCATCGAAAAAAGCGTAGTAAACGGGCTTAAAACTTCCAGCCGCCAGCTTCTGCTTTCCATACGAAGATAATTTAATCTCAAGTATTTCTTCTTTTTTGTTAAAAAATGTCATTACGATTTCTCCTAGTATTCATCATCAACACCATCATTTCCTTGAGGGACACCTCCGCCACCGGAGCCTCCGTACCCTGATCCACCGCCGGAGCCTTGCACATCTGATGTGCCGTTGTCTAAGTCTGCTGGATCGATATCTGGCGTATTTGGAGTTCCATCGCCATCAATGCCACCACCACCACCTGTTCCTACGTAACCCAGCCCTAGAGCAGTCACTATGTCAAGATCGACATCTCTTTGTTCCATAACCACCTCTATGAAAGAGCTTTCATTCTCATTTTCCAATATCTCAGATTGAGATATTACACTTCCGACATTAGATCCTAGTGGTAGGGTAGAGACATTCTCTATGATACCTGCGATCTGAGGTGATGACGTAGAGTCTCCTTCAATAACAGTAGGCTGTTCACTAATCGGCTTAATTAATTCTATATCGACTTTGACTTGAACGTTCTCAAC
>TARA_R110002153_G_scaffold41563_3_pt1 | contig 10109 bp, 13 predicted proteins | sample TARA_R110002153 | Tara Oceans TARA_R110002153 (sample SAMEA4398193) | marine metagenome | biome: Polar Biome; feature: [SRF] surface water layer (ENVO:00010504); material: water (ENVO:00002006), including particulate matter (ENVO:01000060) such as... | depth 5 m
GTCCGCAGCGGACGCACTTATGTCATTCAGCACAGCGGCGGTTAGTCGAAGCTCTACTTTGTCACCGCTTGTAAATGCTGAAGCGGATGTGCCGTCTTGCGCTCGCGTGATCGTCAACGTGTTACCGCTTCTTGCAGTACACTTCACAATCTCGCGTGCAGTATTCGCAGCAGTCTCTAGCGTGACATAGAAATAATCACTGCCGGACAGCGACGGGAACACTGACCCGTCTGCAACCGATATGCTGGTTGCAGAGTTGGAAGCATTACTCGCGAGAGTCGTGCTTGCATTGTTACTAAATTTGACAGCCATTTAAAAACTCCGCTACGAAGCTTGCACAGTCCATTGGATGGTCATCGCGTCCGCCGCTTGCTTATTCACAACACTGAAGACCGTTCTACAGAGCATTGTTCCGCCCGAACTTGCATTTAATATTGCGGCTTCAGTTAATGCCCCTGTGCCAGTGCCTGCTGGAAAACTAGCAGAGTATATAACTGAGGCATCGGTGACACTTGTCGAGGTAAGAGCTACTCTTCCGGCCTCTGCCCCAAGAGCTGAGTCCGCCGCTGCTGCTGCTGTACTACTAGTTCCAACGGCCATGTGCGACATTACTGCTACGGTTGCGTCCATCATGCGAGAAGCAACATAGCCTTTGCCGGTAGTAACAACCAAGTTATCAATTTCCCGAACAATATTGTCATTCAATAAAACAGTAACGCGCCCTGTAAGATTTAAAACTTCGTTAATCATTTCTTCACCTATTCAGTGTGTATGTATTCAAAGCTGATGCATTTAGAACAGCGTTATTACCCAAGATCATGTCGTAACTAAACGTATCGGTCATCCCGAAAACATTTGAAGAGAAAGATCTGTCAAATGTGACCGTTCTATCGAACACATCGGACAGCGCACTACCGTCAGAAAGTGGCCTGTCAATATTTAGAGACGGCGAGTCAGAAACCGAAAACTGCTCTTCCAGTATCCTTGCCGACTCAAACAGCAGACTCTCTGCAAAAGAAACCTGATCTGATTTACCAAGGCTTGGAGTGATGGACGCAGTGTCAGTCAGCCCAAAGCTGTCAGCATAAGATCTGTTGATAAACAGGATAACTGTTGCTGTGTCGCCGTAACTCAAGCTTTCAGCTAGAGCTTTTCCACTTATAATTGCGGCTGCATCTGCAGTGCCAACGGTATCTTCAAAAGCTCTTTCGTGAACAATGGTAAACGTATCCGTCATTACCACATGATCGGCGCTGAAGTATCTGTTTAGCGTGTCAGCATCCAGCTTGACTTCAACAGCAGTAATATCTTGGAAAGTAGCAAGTAACTTAGCATCGACTTTTGACGCCTCAGCCTTCAGTAGCCTATAAGAAGCCTGCGCATGGGCAATGACATAACTAACGTCAGATTTTGCCGCCATTAGTCAAAGTCACTCCTGACTTTAAATTTAATAAGGTCGTATACTGTTTGGACTCCAGTGGCGCCGCTAAACGTAATCTCGATCTCACCTTCAAAGGTTCCTGCTGACGAAAGCGTTCCGGCTGGAAAATTTGTTGTGACTTTTCCAGTTGTTCCGTCGCCCTGAACCACGCAAGTAAGAGTAGATGCAACTGTTGTGCTTCCAAGCTCTCTCATTTTTAGTCTAACTGTCGCGCCGTAGACGTTTATCGGCGCCCAAGTGCCGCTATCTGCACTATCCAGCACCTGACCGGCTGCTGCGGTATTAGAGTCTTTGAGAGTCAATGTCAGCTCAGGTAACGTGTCACCTGCCACTAAATTAATTGTTGTCGAATAAGCCATCTAAATAAATGCCCTTGGTTTGCACGTTAAAGAGCCACCGGAGAATCCGTACTTTGCTTGGCGGATTGTTCTTCCTAATTCTTTTTCATACAATTCGCGATTAATGGCGCCAAAGTTTGGGTTGGAATAAGGTTGCCCAGCCATCATTTGCAGGCGAAAAAGAGACCCGTGAACGATCAGCTCACGATATTCCAGACCGATTGTGTCTGGAATTGACGTTGCTGAGGAACGGGGTTTTAAACTGTACAAGACTCTAAAGGAGTCATTTTCTGCGGGAATTGGAGCAACATAGAACTCTACATTATCCCTCTGCGCGTAGAAACGAGGGCTGCCCTTTGAGTTTTGATCGCCCAATCGCCGCAGTAATTCTGTGTAACTTACCGGAGATAAAGCCGCATGATCGTTGTAAATGTCGATAATGTGGTTTAGCTCCGTTCCAGCAGGAATAGAAACTTCGTATTCATTGACTCCATTTACAATTGCAACGTACTCAGGCTCCGCTAGATATACATCCGTCCGCCGACAAAAGTCGATAGCCGTATCTCTTACTGCACGTTCAATCAAAAAATCAGGGCAGCCTTGCACCTCAGGGCGCACGTAGACTGCAAGATCCAAAAACTTCATTAGGCTCTAGCTCCCGCTGGCAGCGGTGTCGTGGCCGCGTCTGCCTGAGTTTTGATGCCCAACGAATTGGCAAAGCTTGAATAGTGCATCATGCTGCGCTCTGCGTTTCCGGCAAACTCCGAATCTTTTTGGTATGAGCGGTAAAGTATATAATCAAGAATTGCGTTACCGTAAATGTCATCAAGAGATATCACCGTACTGTCTACAGCGGGATCAGTTGAGAAGTTAGTAATCGCTATGTCGGCTGTAGATGTGCTGTAGATCAGCTCTAAACTATGCGTGCCGCTTACGCCTTGAGGGTAAACGTAGAAATTCTTAGGGTCGGCAGCATCGTAAATAAAATGCTCAATTTTATTGGTTCCGGCTGTAGACTCATGCCAGCTTGGTAAAGTCTCGTCAAGTATTCTTCTGTCCACTTGAGTGACGGCTCTACCCCCCACATTGCGCACGACACCAACCAGCCGTAGTGCAGTCGCAGGAAGTGCCTGCTTGCTGCCGTCCACCAAGGCAAGTGTAGCGTTAACCATATTGGCGTCTGGCCTATGAAGAACAATTTCTCTTTGCCCGTCATTAAAAAACTTTAAAAGCTCGATATGTGGAAAGCGCACATTTGTGGCGTCCTGCAATATAATGCTTGCGCGGCCTAAAATATCTACGACTTTAGTTGTCGCCATTTTCGCTTTCCTCTTCTGCCCATTCAATTATTTGGAGATCAGGGTTTCCCGCAAACAATTCGTGGTATTCAAAAACATTGCCCGTAACGACATTCTGGACTTTGGAAGGAATGAGGCTAGGCGCTACAACTTGCGGCTCATCTTTGAGCTGCTCTAATCTGCTAACTTGATCTTGAAGGTCTGCAAGAGAAAGTCGTCGATCTAGCTTCTTGCCATACTGGGCTTGCGCGATGTCGAAAAGATCATCTTTCTTTGTCTTCGCGTTCATGTTTTCTCCGTTAAAAACAGGGGGGCTTGCACCCCCCTATTCAGTGGTATAGCTTAGTTCCACTTACCTACGACGAGAGCGTCTGGAGTAACGACCTTAGAGCCGAATACTTTCAGGCCGCGTACCGCATCACCAAAAGTCGCTTCTAGGCGAACAGTCTCGGTGTTGCTGAACTGGCTCGCAAAGGAGATGGCTTTAGGATGACCGGCTAAAACGTGCGTGTAGCCTGCGTCAGCGCCAGCGGCTGGTGTGTGTAGCATGTTGGACTGATAAACAGTAAAGCGATCTACCATTCCAACCTTCCCATTTCGCAACGGTGAAGTTGAATCGCCAGTCAAGTACGCCTGACGAAGCTCAGATTGCTTGAGCAGTGAGATTTGTGCAGGGTTCAGAACGATAAAGCGGCCTTCTTCTGGGATATTGAGATTATCCAGAGACGTTGACATAGCGAGAATACTAGCCAAGATATTTGAAGACGTAATCGTGGTTTGTGCGCCGATAGTTGTTGCGCCAGTAATAGAGCCAGCCAGCACATCGGTTTCAACGGCAATACGCATACCCTCAGACGCATCGTTGGAGGCTTCCGTAATTAAATCGAGGTCGGCTTGTGCCTTTAAAACGTCATCGACCTTAAAGCTGAAATATTTTGCCTTGTCTATATTTAATTCAACTTTACTGGTAGCAAGCTCTTGAGTTGTGATGCTGCCGTTATAGTCACCAATCGTCACGGCGGGTACCGTGCGAATAATCACCTTATCGCCTTGCCCACTAATTTCGCCTTCGTAATTCGTGTTTGAAATTGCGGGTAAAACTGATTGCTTGTAAAACTTGGCTTGCATCAACTTGCTAAAGACTTCTGGGATGAAGTTAACTTCGGATGATGCGCCGGTACTAAATTGTGAAAAAGACATTTGAATCACCTATTCAAAACGTCTCCTCATATCCATTTACCTAGGAAACAAGATTATTGACGGATACTATTTGTTCCCATTGCCTCCATTATCTCTGCCTGATGCTCTTCAAACTTAGAGAGCGGCATACGCTTAATTTCGTCAATAGACCAAACTTTCTTTCCGCCTTGCGTTAAAGGCTTCCTAGCTTTTGGCATCTTCGGTTCTGCAACCGCCTTCGCCTTTGCTAAAGCCCGTTCTTGCGGCGTTTCTACTGAGACCCCCATATCAGCTTTAAATCTGTGCAGTACGGTATTCACATCGTTTGATGATCCGGTTTGAATCCATTGCTTCGTAAAACTATCTTGCTCTTCAAGCCAGTTTAGCCAGTCCGCAGTCTCAATGAGATCATTTACGTCTGGATGTTCTGTTTCAATACGAGCAAAATGTTCCTTTGCAATTTGTTCATTTTGGGCATCAACTTTGCTTTGCGTCTGCGCTGCTAAAGCATCTTGTTGGCTTTTAATCTGCGATTGAGTCCGCTCTAATTCGTCCAGTAACGGTGCTGCCAGATCAGGATAATCCTCCCGTAACTGACTTAACTTACCGTTAGCTGGTTTGCTGGATTCCATCTCAGACTTTAACTCCGCAATAGCGTTTAACAGGTCGGCATTTTGCCGCTTCAAGTCAGCCGCTTCTTGCGTAGCCTTTGTCATCCGACTCTGAGCGCCCTTCATAGCTTTGTTGGCTTTGGTAAGCTCCAACCTTAGATCATCTGAGTCGCCGCCCTCTTTTTGATCCGTATCCTCCACTATAGTCTCAGCCGTGTCCGTGGGTTCGGGGGCTTCTTGTATAAGTTCCAGTTGTTCCTCCTGAGTCTCGGATGCCTCCGGCTCAGTCGTTGCTGCTGTCATCTTATCCATCAACTGTTTAGCTTCTGCCTCTAAGCGATCTGGGTCATTTCTATTTGGCATATCTCGGTACGGGTCGATTGCTCGATGTCCGCTCTACTCTATTGCGATTGTCCGCTTGCGGTTTCGCAGGTTATCTAAGTGCGCTGTCGCACTCGATTTCAGATCTATAACAAAGCGAAGCTCTTCAAGCCTGCCCTGCTGCGTTCTGAAACTTTTATCATCCGCCAGCTCTAGCTTGTGCTGTGCGTCTGTAAATCTGGCATCAAATAGCTCTTGTAAGTCAGCCCATTCCGGCAGGTGGCATATTCTGAGGATTGCCTGCGCCTGCCTGCTGCTGCATTTGAGCTTGCATTTGGAGTTGTTGTTGCTGTTGCTGCTCAAGTTGAAGTTGCTCCTCACTCTTAATAATTCCCTCTGGATCAATGTCCATTGACTTCGCGACTTCGCTAATCAACTGTTGTCGATCAATAAGACTGGAGTCCAAATCATTAGATACTAGGCTCAAGAATTGGAGCAGCCTCTGACTCTGAACCTCTTTTTGAACCAACGCGGTAGATCCTCGCGCTACAATCTTAAGGTCTCCCTTCGATTTTTGGTTAGTTCCGTACTCCATGTTCCAGTGAAACATTGAGCGAATCAGAGGCTCTAGTAAAAAGTCATCGATATTTTTTATTGTGGACTTTAGCGCCACATTAGCCGCACCCATCAGCATCGACATCCCTGTAGCAGTTTTGTTCATGCTATTGCTCTGCTGACCGTGGGTGTAAGAAGGGAGGCTAGTGGTTTCATCAGCAAATCGTCGAAATATCTCAACAATTTGATTAAGTCCGTTTGCGTTCGCAATCGGCTGATAGAATCTGACCATGGGCATAGAGCCGTCACCGCCTTCTCGGAGGAATACACGCCACGGATGTACGTCAGTAGGGTCTTCTCCAGCGGCCAGAAGATCTGTATTAATCTCCATCATTGGCGCCGATGACATCGCCAAGTTGTCTAACCATATTCGCGTTGCGGCATTCAGAGTGCCTTGGCTATCTCTCATCATCCTCGGAACGCCCGTACCCCAAAACTGGTGCGGCGCTTTCTCATACGGAAAGATCTGATACGGAATTTGATAACCCGCTATTGGGTTAAGCATAATCTTGATGACTTTTCCGCTACAAATCCAAACGCAAGCTGAATAGTCGGCTGACAAGTCCGCATCAGAGGGCATGTCTACATCATGCTCTTGAAGCTTGTAGCCATCTACATAACCCCAATACTCCAAAAGTTCAAAACGGTGGGAGGAAGCATGATCGTTAATACCCGCAATCCGGCGCCGAGTCCGCTCATGGTCTTCTTCCACATGATTTCCGGTGCGGTTGGTTTTTAGCAAATACTTGATGATGTCCGAGTCGAATTGCGGTAAATCCGCCAGCTCACGAAACTGCTTTCTCGTAAGCACATGGCGGCGAAACATGCCGTCACAATCTGCGAGAGATGTGCAATAAGGATCGGGATACAAGTCGAAAATTGAAACGCTTTCCACTTCCGGCATGGGCTGCTCGATAACATTTATCGAAAAGACCTCTTCTCCAGTCTCTGGGTCGGACGTTCGGGCGTAAGATTGCTTCTTGTCGATCCTCACTGCACCCGCTTTGACCGCACCTGAGCCAAAAATGCAGGCTTCTAAAATACTTTCTTTCAGTTTTTGCTCAGCATTAACCTCAATCAATTGATCCAGAATGTCGGTTGTCATTGATTCTGCGGCAGCGTCAGCTATATTTTTATATTTTTCTTTAAGGTCTTCCTCAAGCTCAGCCATGCGTTGCATGATTAAGTCTTGGTTCATATTAGGATCCATCTGAGCCGCATCAGCAATTTGCTGAGTTGCGAGTTGCTTCATCTGGATAACGGACAGTGGATCAAGCTCAGGTACGGGAGTTGATGCAATGCTAAAAAACTGATCGCCGTGCTGAAATAATAAATCAATGATACGGCTGTATGCTGCCATCACTTTTGTGCGGGTCAGTCCGACAAATACCTTTGACCTTGCCCCAGCGTCGTTTAGTCTGGCAAGTACATCAGCTTCATACTGACCGTTATATTGACGTAGATCTCTAAGCCACTCATTTTCGGTTTCTTTGCGAGCGTCTTTATATTCATTGAATGTTGCGGAAAGATGCGCGCCAAGACTCTGGACAGAATGGTCTTGAACGCCATCTGACTCTTGGTTCACTTCTGCTTTTTCTTCAGATTCTAGCATTAGTAGCCTGCGACTGGATCAAGCGTCGAAAACCGCCTCTTGAGAGATCGGTGCTTCGGGCGCGGTAAAGATGCAAGTCCATGCAGGGCAATAGCGTAAGCCATCACTCGATCATCATAACATCCTGACTGAGAATTGAAAGCCCCTTTCTCATCAACGATATAAGTCCGAAGCTCGCTCATTAATTCTATGTCAGCAACACCGCTCTGACTTTGCCGGAGGAGCGCTGCTAGATTGCCGATAATTAATGGCTTAGTCTTCGATGTAGTTAGAAACCCGCCACGTTTTGTCATTTTGTCGCTGTAAGCCCCATCAACGGAATGCTCGACGAAAAGGTTGGAATACGACATTTCCTGTAATCTGCGGAGTGTCGTAAGTCCGTGATTGTTTCTCTCAACGATCACATACGCATTGTTGTATCGCTCACCAATCTGCTGCACCACGTTCCCCCAATCCCACGGGTCTATGTGTCCATGCCAGCACGCCGCCTGCCGTCCTTGAGAGTCAATGACCTGAGCGCAACTGTAGTCGCCGTAGGCTAGACCCTCAGCTACATCAACCCCGATGCAGTAGTGTTCATTTTCCTGCGGAGGACACCACTCTCTGTAAGGCCCGTATGTACGTTGAGCTAGGTTCCCTCCTAACAGGTCTCCAATAAAGTCGGGCGTATAGGTATCGTTTTCGCAGGTTGTTAGGTGGATATCCTCAACAAAGCACCTGCCGCTGGTAAGGAATGCTTCCAACGGAGTGGACGGGTACTCTTGCTTAAATAAATCTGTGCCGCCTAACTCATCAAGCTTGGCTCGGCGAAAGCATAGTTGCGCGTCGTCCAGTCCGTAGCGTTTAGCCAGCTCGTACTCTTCTGGGGTAGCCTCAAAATAGGGCGACGGCTTTCGTCGATAGTCGGGCATCCAATACCACGGGATGAAGCAGGTCATCCATTCAGTTTCGCCACGCAAGCTTTTCATCACCTGATCGTAGAACCATCCGCCAGCTCCGTTGGCCGTGCTTTCAAGAATCACCTCTGAACCACTGCCGCCTACCGTCTGTAACAGACCAGCAACTATGTCCGCGCCTTGGGGGTAGAAGGCGACTTCAGATCCGTGGACAAATCGGTTTGTTTGTCCTCGCCCCGTCTGTGTCGATCTGGCAGTTCCGACCCTGTAGCGCGAGTTGATGTCATCAAATACCAGAGTTGACGCCGACTGACTAAGGAGCGGCGGCTTAAATGCCGGATGAGGCGTGTTGTCATAGAAATACTTCACCATATTGAAAATAGCGTTAGTCGATTCGGCCAAATGAGACAGCACGAAGGCGTTTGCGTTACGATTCTGCGTCACTTTCCAAAAATTTCTGCCCTGCGCGTAGGTCGAAATGCCCGTTTGTCGCGCCTTTAGGCACAGCATTCGGATGTTTCCCTGCTCTTTTAGTTGGTTTTCAAGCCTTTTATGGACATACATTTGCGCCCCATTCAGAACAAACGGGACAGAATTACCCTCTTTTGTCACGATTTTAAGGATATTTTTAGCATAAAGCGGGAAATTACCCTTTAATTTGGCCGCTAGTTGCTCAATTTCCAAGATAATTCACCATCGCTCGACACCACCAGAGCATGTCATGGTCGTGCAGGTCGCCTCTTATTAGGTTTGCTCTAGCACAGACTAAGCGCACGTTATCCCGCACATACCCCTGCTGAGGATCTATCCGGTCTACACTAACGGACATCTCGTCTTGCAGCTTCGCCTGCATTGGTAAGCCAGTCAGCGCACAATTCATGTTCTGTTTTTTGGCCAGATCACGCAGATCGTCAATAGTAATGTTGCACGGCATCTGCAGCTTTTTTGCTCGGCTTTTGAGGACGCTAAAGCGCCGCCGCAGAAAGGCATCTGGGCTAGAGTCGCAATACCGCTGGAAAGAAATGGTACGGCAATCTTTGCAGGTCTTAAAACGCCTCTTCGGGAAATCTTCTACAGATTTACTAACCCCGCAAACCTTGCATGTGTGATAACTAGCTGCCATTCTTTTTCCTTTGTCAGAGCTTCAAACTTTTCAAGCGCAGCTCGGCTGTTACCTACTCCAATCATGTCACCCATCAAGCTAGTGCCAAGGCCAATGCAGCCCTGTACGTCTCTTGGAAAGTTGGCGACATGAATCAATATATATGTCCGGTCGGGAACGTCTTGAAGCTCCCATGTGTGTCCAAATTTAGGAGACCGTCTCCAATTAACTTGATATGTGTCTTCAGGGACGCAGGAGACGTTTGGCTGATTGTTAAGCCACGGCCTCTCAACTGTGTAAAACTTCTCGCCAGCAAACCTGATCACGCCAAGGGTGCCTTTCGGATGGTAAGAAAATCGCTCCAGTACAATGTCATTCATTTATTTGTGGACTCCTTATCCTTGGGCTTGCCATAAATTCTGTCCCAACCATCAGAGAATTTTTCAGCCTGCTCAGGGCGACGGAGATCACCCTTGCCACTTAATGTCTGCTTGTGGTCGCACTTTTTAAAACTCGCTCGCTTCACTTTTTCCTCGCTTTACGTTTTTTTGGCCGTCTTAGCTGCGTTTTTAAAGTTCTTAGCAGTAGGTCTTCCCTTCTGCCCCGCTTTCTTCATTGTCTCGCCAGAACCAGCTTTAATTCGCGCTTTTTTAGCATTAATGTTTTTGTACAGGGACATAGTTATTTCCTCGATTT
>TARA_R110002153_G_scaffold155865_2_pt1 | contig 10108 bp, 11 predicted proteins | sample TARA_R110002153 | Tara Oceans TARA_R110002153 (sample SAMEA4398193) | marine metagenome | biome: Polar Biome; feature: [SRF] surface water layer (ENVO:00010504); material: water (ENVO:00002006), including particulate matter (ENVO:01000060) such as... | depth 5 m
GCATATTCGTTTAGGAACATATGACACTGAAGAAGAAGCACGCCAAGCATATCTTAGAGGTAAAGAAATTCACCATTTAATTCCTAAAAATATTATATCAACATAACTTATATGTCGCAACTGAACCAAACGCTGAACGATCATTTACCAGATACGTTATATTTTGATTTACAGTCAACGAACTTTAAGTCAACTACGTCTCAACCAGGTATTTTTAAGTTTAACGAGACTAGAAGTAATCCTTTTGTAGAACTACCTTCACATTATGACATAAGTATTTTAAGAGCAACGATTGACACTGGTACAGTGCCGTTATTTATTCCAAGCATTCAGCCAAATCAAGGAGATACAAACGAAACCATTTACTCTGTAACCGTAGAAGGCGTTGATTCTTTAGGAGCAACTCTAACAGCTAGGACTTATGTTTCTTGGAATCCACAAGATAAAGAAGCGGCGACACCTCTTCCCCCAAATGCTAATGTGACCCAAGGCTCCATTACTGGAGTTCAAGACAACACGACTGGATACTATAACTGCTATTCTTACTCTTGGTTCTTATATTTAGTATATGTCGCTATGGGACAGGCTCTAGCCCAATTAGACGCAGCAGGTGTTGTTTGGCCGACTACTTTACCTGCCACTCCTATTATTTCATGGGACCCCACTCGTCAATGTGCTATATTACAATGTCAATTAGACAGTTTCAATGTAGGCTCACAAAGCTTTGTAAAACTATATTTTAATGCTCCATTATTTGCCTTATTCAACTCGTTTCCAGCCAAATATGTAGGATATTCCAGCGGTGACGCTTCTGAAGGCAGAAACTTCCAAATTGAGGTTGTAGATATTGGTGGAAGCAATACCTCCGTCATATTTCCAAGTGGGGTTGTAGGAGACGATAATGACCAGTATAATGTAATCAATGTAACCCAAGAATATTCTACTACGGCTTCGTGGAGTCCAATTACAGCAATTGTATTTACCTCTAACACACTACCAATTGAACCGAATCAAGTATCTACTCCTTATATATTTATCAATGGTATTCCAACACTAGGAGGAAATGACGCAAATCAAGAAAATATTATCACAGATATCGTATCTAGTGACGGTAATTATCGTCCAAATCTTGTATATTATCCTACTGCCGAATATAGACGCATTCACATGTACGGCAATAGACCTCTTCATAATTTAGATATCAATATTCATTACAGATTAAAAAGTGGACTACTCATTCCGTTCCGTTTATTTTCTGGTGGAGTAGTTACATTAAAAATAGGTTTTCTAAAGAAGGATAAACATAAGAATTAGGCGTTCGTCTTCATTTTTTTTTCTTTTGATATATTATATGTCGGATTCCTTTAAAACCATGTTATGTAAAGACTCTACCATTGCGGATATTACAAGTGATCTTGGATATTGTGTAAAAAGCGGTGCTGCCCAATCTACCTACCAAGCTTTCCCTGCGACGGCTGCTTCGTCTTCCACTATGATTTTCTCGGTACAAGTTCCTTCGGAAAATATTGTAATTGGTCGTGATGTGCTTGTTGAAACGAATATGTGTGCTACCCTAAATGTAGGAAGCCAAACAAATTACATCTCAGAAGCAAATGTATCTGCTTCTACGTCTGTTGCTGGTGGAACTCTTCCTATTGTAGAGTTTGGCGGAAATCTTGCTCTCCATGTTTTCCCTCTTGGTTCGCTAATGAACACTGCTTCGGCTACTATTAACAATACTTCGGTATCTAGCAATGTAAAAGATATTCTACCTCAAATCCTACGCCAAAATGATTCTCGTTATCTATACAAATACAACGGTATGTCGCCTTCGCTACCAGACCAATCTTACAAATCTTATGCTCAAATGGTTGGCTCCAACAGTAATGCTTTAGCGTCTTACAACAACAGTTCTTATGATTTAGACCAACAGCCTCGTGGTGTTCACCCAGTAGAGCTTGTTTGGACTCACTACGGTAATCTATCCACTTATACCATTTCAACAACCACGACCGTAACCAGCACTTCTACTCAAATTACTTATGCTGCCCACGGCATTTACCCTAACGCCCAAGCCTATTGGACGCAAGCCGCGGCTGTGGCGGCCAACGCAGCCACTGCTGTTCCAGCTGATGTCGTATATTACGCTACCCAACAATGGTGGACTCTAGAAGTACGCACCAAAGTAACGGAGCCATTATTCCTCAGCCCCTTCACTTGGTGTTCGCCTGAACACAATGCTCAAGGTTTCCTTGGTATTAACAATATGTCTTTCAACTTTACCATTGATTCTACCTTAGCTCGTATGTTTAGCGACGGTACTGGTCTATCTGGAGCCAGTGATGTAGCGGTTACCGTAAACAAAGCTGGTGGAAGTCTTCAATCCAACCTTTTTGAAAATACCCAAATGCTTCTCAAGTTCCTATCGACTCAGCCAAGTGATCGTCTAGAAACCAAAAATGTAGTGCCTTACATGGACTTTCCTCGTTATTTAACCAACGCTAACAGCTCTAACACAATGGCCGCTGCTACTCTAGCAAGGTCTGAGGATACTGGAGGTTACACTCTAACTCCTTCAACTAAAAGTGTTCTATCTAACAGCATTCAGCTTAACCAAATCCCAGATTATTTCATTATTTGTGTGCGAAAACCAATGACTACCCAAACTCTTCAAGATAGTGATTCCTTTTTATCGATTAATTCGATTAGTATCAATCTTAATAACGCAAGTGGACTTCTATCGTCGGCTTCGCAACAAGACCTATGGCGTATTTCGCAACGCAATGGCTGTAACATGAACTGGCAAGAGTTCAGCGGTCAAGCATTTGATAACAAGGCTTTAACCACAGTTGACGGTCTATCGTCCAATGACGCTCCTTCGGCTGTAGCCACGACTGGTTCGCTATTAGTCCTTTCGCCTCCAATGGACCTTTCTCTTCCAGATTATTTATCGAGCGGTTCGCTAGGCAACTTTAACTTCCAAATTACCCTAAATGTATCGAATTACGGATTAGAAGCGGTAACCCCTGAAGTTTGTGTTGTTTGTGTTAACAGCGGAATCTTTATTACCCAACAAGGTGTGTCGTCGGTCTACTCGGGTATCTTAACTCGCGAGCAAGTTCTCAAATCCAAATCCATGAAACCTGAATCTAGCGAAGCTGGTCGTCGTCTAATTGGTGGCAAAATGTTAAACAACCACCCAGTTCGCCGTATCCTCGGGGGTGCCCTGAGCGGCGGGGGACACCCTCAGGGTTCCAGCCTAAGCGGAATGTATTAAATAATAATTGATTTAAAGATAATATATAAATTAATCTAATGTCTCATAATACGATTGAAATGTGTAAATCGTATTATGAAAACCCAATTCATTACAAACATAAAAGGATTGAGAAGTGGAAAGAAAAAGGAGTTATACACCATGATTTTGACGACCTATATGATACTTATTTCAAAACAATGGAATGTCAGTATTGTAATAAACCTTTTAAGAAGTCAATTAATAGGCATTTGGACCACGACCATACAACTGGTCTATTTAGAAAGATTGTATGTAATGCTTGTAATTCTTGGGATAGTCATTTAAAATATTCACCTGATTTAACCCCAAGAGAAAAACAACTACAGATTTGGAAACGCTGTCACGATTCACATAAGGAGGAACGAAATGCTTCAAAAAGAACGAGATTAAACTGTTTCTTTTGTAGTAAGGAACTTTCTAGAAACTCACTCACAAGACACTATCAACTAGGACGTTGTATCATAAAACCAAATTAATTAATCTATAAAATTGATTTAAAGATAATCTATAAATCAATCTATAATGGATATCCGCCCTTTCTTTGGAAGACCAGAGCCTTTAACAGTAGAGCCTTTGTCAGCTTCTTACTTTGAAGACTTTGACCATAAAGAAGTGTTTACGGATATTTGTGGAAACAGTATCAAATCCAATAAGTTCTTTGGAAATCTAGCGGTTAATTACAAAATTAGTTATGAAGAAGTACTTGAACACTTTGTATATGCTGGTGGAAACTACCCCCCAAATGACTCGCAAGACCAATTCAGACATTATAATTATCACAAAATGGCGTTTCCAAAAGCACCTATTATGGAAGACGTTGACGCTTGTGTATGTAAGCACCCTATCGTTAATAACTGTTTTATTTACGATACACGAAAACCTCAAACACAACGAAATGCTTTTATTAATGTAGGGAATTGTTGTATCAAACGATTTATGCCAAACTCCAAACGTTGCTGTATGTTATGTAAAGGAGAACACCAAAACCGTAAGAACAATTTATGTAATGATTGTAGGGAACAAGGTTATGAAATGTGTGAAGAATGTGGAGAAGCAGAAATCTGTAAAGACCAATTATGTAAAGCTTGTATTGAACAACGTTGTAAAGGCTGTAAAACAGGTCGTAAAGAAATCGGCCATTATTGTCTAACTTGCTCTAGGAAATATTGTAGAACTTGTGATAATCGTTATAAACATGACGAACAAGAACACTGGCGAAAAGAATGTAAAAAATGCTGGTTGAAAAAAAAGAAACAAAAAGAACATTGTGACCAATGTAATGGTTGTAAAATTGTGAAAGGAGAACGTTGTTGGTTTTGTTAAAGGGAGAATCCCTTTAGTTAATATTTTTTTCTCTTATAGATATATAATGTCTTTGTCAATTGATAACCCATACAACGCTCATTTACGCACAATGATCAATGAGATGGACGATTCTCCTAGTGATGTGGCTAACTACCCTGAAATGATTTATGGTGGAACTCGTCCACAGAAAATGGTAACGCCTGAGTCTTTAGCTTATGCTAACCCATTACATGATGTACTTACCGCTGAAAAACAACTATCTGTTGGGTCTGGAATGTGTGGTGGCTCTCTTTTAGGTGATCTAAAAAAAGGAGTAAAAGTTGTAAAAAAAACAGCCACAAAAGCAACCAAATCTGTAGAGAAAGGAGTTGATAAAGTAGTGAAATCTAAGGCTGCTAAGAAAGTTGGAAGTGTCGCTAAGAAAGTTGGCAAAGCAGGTGCGACGGTCGCTTTTGACGCTTTAGAAGCTGCTGCTGCCCCTGCTGGTGCTGCTCTAGGAACGGCTGCTTCTGTTGCTTTAGCAAATCCTGAACTTGCCCCAATTGGTGCTGCTATTGGTGCGAAATTAGCTGGTGACGCTGGTAAAAAAGGTCGCAAATATGTAAAAAAAACCACTGGTTTAGGAGATTTAGGAAAAGAGAAAGTCAAACGTCCACCTTCGGCTTGGCTTCTACATGTAAAGAAACACGCAGCCGACAACAAAGTAAGTTATAAGCAGGCTATGAAAGAGGCAAAAGAAACTTACAAAAAATAAACCTATTTTTGCTATACTTTTTTTAAAAGTATATTATATATGCCAATGTTATTCGCCAAACCGACTGAAAGTTTTAAAAAAATAAATCAAGAAGTATATAAACGAGACGTACAAAGAAATGACGACAACCGTGAACTATCGGAAACAGTTGAGACCTCAGACCAAGTGGATTTGCTATTAAATAGCTTACAAGAAGTAGAAGGTTTTTCAATTGATTTTGCGAATAAGTTATCCAACGCTCAAGTCGTAGTATTCCAAGCAGAAGTTCCTCCAATTGGTAAGTTTTTAACGGCTATAGCGAATGCTGAGAAAGAATCACTGGTATTAGATATTAACTCCGTATCACGCAACTCGATTGATTCATTAGTAGCTAAACGCGATAAACTAGAAGAAATATTAGAGTCTATTAGTATTCAAGTCGGCTCACCTGAATGGTCTAGAATTACAACCCAAGTAAGAGAAGCATTAACCAACTTAATCGGCAATTTAAGGATTAAACTTGTAAATTACAAACAAACGGTTCCAATAGAAGGAATGTCGGTTGAAGACGTGGTTGCTCCAACAATCCAACCTCTTGTAGGTACTGGACGGTTTATATCTTTATCTGGCTATCAACCAAGACGATATGTTTAATTCTGGTCGCACGTAGGACATGGAAGGCCAAATCTTCTGGGGGCAAAGTAAAAAAATTATTATTTCTAAAAAAAAAAAATAATTTCTGGGAGAAATAAAGAGGGTCTAGATCCTACTTGCGACCTTTTAGGCATAAACATACTCGGATTGTTTAGGGGGATATACCTTCATGAGTGTATCGTCAGTTGTGATATTCACAAGCCAACGTGTATCACCAATGAATATTTTGTCTCCCATTAATTTTTTTCCTTTCAAATAATAAAAACCGACTGGCATTTCAATCACATATGTTCTACCGAATTTATCAATACCAATACAATGAGTTCTACTTATACATTGTTGAACAACAATCTCCATATAATATACTTAAATAAAATAAAAAGTATATTATATGTATTTGGACGATAAGTTATGGAAACAAGTAAACGTCTATTATAACATAAACTCTATGATTGATAAATACAGATATGTTGACGACGTAATCTATTACTATGACACACATGAATATGAGTCTATTCAAAGAAATTGGTGTTATAGATATTGGAAAAGTGTGAGGATTGAATTAGACTTTTACTTTTAATTCATTTAAAAATAATATACTGTTATATATTATGTCTCTCACAACAAATGAAAAAGCGGACGGATTTAAGATAATTGCTACTTGTGACGGAGGGAAGACAAAGATTGGAGTGGTTGAGAAAGACGCTGTAAGTGATGTAGTAGAAGAAATGAAAACAAGTATGAAGAACCAATATCGTTTAGCAATAGACAAAAACACAGAAAGACAGATTGTTTATGTTACAGCACCGAGTGGAAGTGGTAAGAGTTATTTCACAAAGCAATTCATAGAAGATTATAAAAAAGCATATCCAAAACGACCTGTATGGATTTTTAGTTCTTTAACAGAAGACCCAACATTAGACAAAATCAAAGGACTTCGTCGTTTGAAGATAATGGAAGACAAGTTTATGATGGCTGATATTACTGCTAAAGACTTTACCGATAGTTTATGTATTTTTGACGATATAGACGTTATTTCTAACAAAGAAGTTAAAAATAAAGTAATGAAAGTGTTTAATTCAATTGCTCAAATTGGCCGTCACCATAATGTGTCTGTTGTTTTCACTTCTCATAATGCGACCAATGGGTTTGAGACAAAAAACATTCTAAATGAGAGTCATGCTATTGTTGTTTTTCCCAAGACAGCTGGCAACAGAACGCTTAAATACTTATTAGACCAATATTTAGGATTCGACAAGAATCAAATTAGAAGAGTAAGAAATATGAACTCTCGTTGGGTGTGTATTTGTAAAAGTTATCCACAAGCAATCATTACAATGGACGAAGTCTATTTACGTGGGTTTACAGATTAAATCAATCCCAGCATATTTTTAGACACTTTATTTATCACTTCTTGAATAAAATCAATCGCTTTGTTGACTTTCCGCTTGTAGTTGGAAGCGTTGATTTTATTTAAACCTGCGACAAACTTATTGGATACTAACTCCGTATTTCCTAGTTTCTCTTTTAACATTTGTATGTTATTGTAAACACTTTGGAATGGTATATCATGTTTATCAGTTAAGTCCATTAATAGTTCCATATCATTCTTAATCTTGTTAATGTAGCCAATGGGTGAATTGAAATACGCTACTAATTTCTTTTGAACTCGTTTATCACGATTTGTAATCAAAAGAATAGACATAAGCCGTTTCATAGCTTTCATTGTATTACGGTGTTTATAATAATCTATTTCGTCAGTTAAGTCCTTAACTTGATTGGATACGTCTGATTGTTTATAATAATAGTTGGTAGAACATTCCATATAGGCATTCCCAATTGGAATGATCCAATCCAACTTGATAGTTGTGTTGTCTTCAAGGCAATCTACAAATGATTTATGTGTTCCGTCAAATAATACTTTATAACCACGAATCACTTCGGCAGGTGTCCAACGGATAATGTATAGTTCTCGTTCCAGTTTCTCTCGCTCTTCACCTTTTGCTTTCATAATTTTCTTTTTCATTTTTGCTGGAATAAGTGGATTGTTAATATTAAATGGATAAAGACGATTATCTAATCCGCATTTAAAATCCATAAAATATATTTTACTCATGATTTTTTTATTCTTAAATGTTTTTTTAAAATCTTGGAAAAGGGCTTCGGCTCGTCCAGACAATTTACTTTCAAAATCATAATCACTTGGGAATAGCATTCCTCGTGTCGCATTAGAACCAATTAATTTTATTTTATGTTGAACCGAAAACGAATGGGCTATATTTCCTACATTGTTATTTATTAAATTAACATTTTTCATTATATACTATACTTTTAAAAAAAGTATAGCAAAATGGATTTAAAAGGATTCTAAAAATCACGAGTATTCATATTTAAATTAGTAGGACGAATTAATTGTAATACAAGACTTTGTCTTAGAGATTTACGACCTTCACGTCCACTTCCTTCAAGTTCTTTCTTTTTTGCTATTTTTTCTAATACTATTTTATTATATCTTCCAATATATTTTTTGATTTTTGGAGTATAATCAGGATATTTGTTTGCTTTACTACTCTTAGATAATTCTTCAGCTTGTTTCTTTGACTTATATCCACCTTCTTTAAACTTTTCTAATAGGTCCTCAATTTCTTTATTTTCTTTTCTTTTTTTTTGTGCTAGGTGTTCTTCCCATATTCTTTCGTAATCGGCACCAATTAGTTCATCTTCTGAATCTGATTCATCTTTATCATTTTCATTTTCCTTTTTAAGTTTATTAATAAAGGCTTTCTTCTCTTTCTCTTCTCTTTCTCTTCTTTCTCTCTTTGGTGTATCTTTTATGTACCTCTCATCTGCTTCTTTTTGTTCTTTTTCTCTTTGTTCTTTGTCTCGCTGCTTCTTTTTCTCGTCTAATTCTTTTTTTTCTTTTTCTTTTTGTTCTTTGTCTCGCTGCTTCATTATATTTCTTTGTTCTAGGTCTTCTTTTTCCATTTGTTCTGTTTCTTTTTTTTGTCGGTCTTTTTCTCCTTCGGTTAGCACTAACCCTCTCTTTACTTCAATATCTTTTAGTTCTTTCAAACGCTTCTCTTCTGCCTTTGCTAGTTTAGCTAATTTCTTTTTTGCTTGTTCTAAATCTTCTGCTGCTGCTATTTTAGTACTTTCGCCATATCTAGGTGTGGGTTTATACCCAAACTCCATTTCACCTTTTCTATCTTTTATCATCGATTTCGATTTAACTACCGAAGCTTCTTCTCGTTTTACTTCGTTTTCTGCTGCTGATTTTTTATCACTTTCTCTCTTTTTATATGTTGGACCGAGAACTATATCTTCTTTAGCCTTTATTTTTTCTATGTCTTCTTTAAACACTTCATTAATAACAGATTTAGTAAGTTTATATTCCCTAATTAGGAAATCCATGCGTTTTTGTAATACTTCTTTAGTTGCTTCTAAAGTACCACGGCCTCTTTTGCCTGGTACGGCTAACTTTGCTTTTCTTAGATAACTACGTAGTGCTGCTTCTTCAGTTGGAACGCCACTAGGTCGTCCTACGTTTCCTTTTTTTTTGGCTTCTTCTACACATTTCTTTGCTGATTTAAGTTGATTAGAATCTAGTTCGTCTATAGCTGATTTGATTTCTTTTGAAATATCCATATAGTATTAACAAAGAAAAAATAATATATATTAATACTATATATGGCTTATTTGAACACTCTAAAAATATCACAAAACACTGGACTGATTCTGAACCTTCAAAATGAAATCAACGACTTGAGTGGAAGTATTATAAACTATCAGCCACAGATAGACGATCTTTCTGCTTCCATACTTGTATTAGACGGTCAAGTGGCTTCAATCGCTTCTGCTGTAAATATTATTAGCGACGAATTAGACGATGTTCAGCAAGACGTGATTGATTTATCAAGTGAAATAATTACTTTAACAAATGAAGTAGATAGTAATACGGCACAAATAACTCTAAACACTGGGGCGATTTCTATTATAGGTGGGGAAATAGATACATTAGAGATAAATGTAGAAGATTTATCCAGTCAAGTTTTAGATTTATCAACAAATACGGCTAAATTAAATGTTGCTAACACTTTTACTGCTAATAATACATTTAC
>TARA_R110002153_G_scaffold65679_18_pt1 | contig 10099 bp, 10 predicted proteins | sample TARA_R110002153 | Tara Oceans TARA_R110002153 (sample SAMEA4398193) | marine metagenome | biome: Polar Biome; feature: [SRF] surface water layer (ENVO:00010504); material: water (ENVO:00002006), including particulate matter (ENVO:01000060) such as... | depth 5 m
GAATGCCAGGGTGGACAGAGGGACGAATACCAGCCCCATGCCCAATCCGCCAACAATACCCGGCCATGCAAGCTGCCAGAAATCAGCCTGCAGGTTCAGGGCGCCCATCATGAAATTGCTTTGTGCCGTCAGCACGAGGCCAACAGCAGCCAACAGCCGCGGGTCAAATCTGTTGGACAGCACTGCGCCGGTAATGACCATTGAAAAACCGGCAGCAAGCCCCCGGGGGATGAATAGGTTGCCCGCTTCAATAACCGGATAACCCAGCAAGCCCTGAACAAAGAGTGGAAGGATCGCGATGCCGCCAAACATGGACACCGCAAACCCTGCGATCACAGCGCTCGCCGCCGCGAAATTGCGATCTGAAAAGAGTTTCAGATCAACGATCGATTCCTTGTTCTTGAAACTGTAAACAAAAAACGCAACTGCGCCCAAAGCCGCACAGATGGCCGCGATTTGAATAAGGTGCGAAGAAAACCAGTCCTTGCTTTGTCCCTGATCCAGCATGAATTGAAGCGCCCCGATGCCCAGCGCCATGAATGCCAGCCCAGTCCAGTCGATACGGGTGTTCTTCGGTTCGTCTTCCGGCAATTCCCCCGCCAGTAGAAGCAGCGCCATAGCGGCAATCGGCACGTTGACAAAAAACACCATGCGCCAAGAAAAATAATCCGTGAGAATGGCCCCCAAGGTTGGCCCCAGAACGGGAGCGACAACGACTCCCAACCCGAACATCGCCATGGCTTGTCCCCGTTTCTCGCGTGGGAAAGCATCAAAAAGGATGGATTGCGACAATGGAATGAGGAAGGCTCCGAACATGCCTTGCCCAAGACGAAACGCCACCATTGTCGAAAGGCTCCATGACAAACCGCACAATACGGAAAAGACGGTGAAGCCGGAAATCGCTGACAGGATAAGTTTTCGCCGACCGATCCGACGAGCCATGAAACCTGTCAAAGGCATCACCACGACTGCAGACACGATATAGCTGGTCAGTATCCAGGTACTCTGATCGGTTGTGGCCCCGAATGCTGACTGGATGTGAGGCAACGCCACGTTGACGATTGTGCTGTCGAGCACTTCAAGAACAGCGCTGAGCACCACGGCAACCACAATGGCGACGTGCACTCCTTGTGCGGATGTCGCTACCGGAGGGGCGGTTGCATCACTCATTCTGACGACGTTGATGAGCCGGTCGTGTCAACTTGCGGGTTAACGCTGGCACCAACCCGCAGTGGGAAATCCGTCGGATCGAGTAAAATTTTCACGGGGAAGCGTTGGGTTACCTTGACAAAATTGCCGCTGGCGTTCTGTGCCGGCAGCAAGGAAAACGTTGCCGTCGACCCCATGCCCAGAGAGGCCACCTTGCCGGTGAGTGTCTTCCCGGGCAACAGATCAACGGTCAGTCTGACGGGTTGCCCCGGCTTGATGTTGGGCAGGTCGGTTTCCTTGAAATTTGCGTCCACCCACCAACCCTGTGACTCGATGACTGCAAATTGAGGGGAATAAGCCGCAACGGCTGAACCGGGTCTCAGTGTCAGGTTGGATATCCAACCGTCCGCAGGCGAGACAACACGCGTCCAGTTCATGTTTGCTGCCGCAATTTCCACTTGTGCCCGGGCTGAACGGACTGCGTCCTGCTTGGCCACCAAGCCGGACTGCGCTGCTTGCAACTGAGCTTGCGCAGAAGAAAGGGCTGCCGCAGCCTGAGCCTGTGAAGATTGGGCCTGGTCCAAGGCGACTTTGGTCGCGTCACCGGTGTCAACAAGGGTTTGTGTGCGACCCAATTGCTTGTTTGCCGTGTCAAGAACGGTTTGCGCACTACTGACGGCGGAAGAGGCGGCAGAGATCTGCGCTACGAAACTCTCCGCCTCTTTCAAAGCGGAATCGAGTTGTGCGGCCGCTTGATCCTGCTCTGCCTTCATCAAAGTCGAATCGATGGTAAACAGCAAGTCGCCGGTTTTGACCTTCTGATTTTCTTCGACTTCCACTGTGGCGACCTGACCTGTGACCTGGGCCGCTATGCTGACGATGTTTGCACGAAGATAGGCATCCTGAGTGCTGGGGTATTTGCTTTCATATTGCCAATACAGATAGAGGCCAACGCCAATCGCCAAGAGCAACCCGAGTGCCGCAAACAATTTTGAAAATTTCAAATCTTCAATCCGATAAAAAGCGAACAACGGCACCTACGAAGTAGGCCTCAAACTACAATTTAACATGCCGAGACAGAAACAACTGCCTGATCATTCCGGTACCGCCCATCATGCGCGAAAACAGACCTGAAAGGCCAACCAGAATCAGATCGGCAGCAATAATGTCGTTGAGGAGCTGCGGCACTATCAGCAGTAATAATCCTGGCCAAATGCGCCAGCAAGGGCTGAATGTTGATTATCCCAGTTATTTCAATAGGCTTATTGTCCAGGTCACAGGTCAGGCCGCACCGCGCGCGCCAAGCAACGGGATCGGATTTGTTTTACTACTCTTGGCAGTATGCTGATGAACACGGATGGATGACGCGTCGAACATTTGTACATCATTGTCTTGCGCCAGCGGGTGAAACGATTCTCGCAGGTCGTATGGGGACCGCAGCGAGATGGAATGTCCGACAAGGGCACCCCCGTGTGCAAACGCAAGAATATACTGTTCAACATTCGTCGATCATCACCCCCTGCCACGCCACGTGCCTGTTCGGCGACAAGGACGCGATTACCGACCCTTCAAAATCCGTCAAATCAAAGCATGCCTTTGAATTCTCCCCGTTTGAGGAGATTGCCCCGGATTTTATCCAATTCAGGAATCCCATTCATGGGTATATGACCTAGTCCGCAGGGGGTTCGTCCTGAGGAACGGAATTGTTCAACTGGGCCAGCTTCAGTTCCCGCAACAATTTGATTGTTGGTTTGGCTGCAAAACACAAGCTACCGACCAGGAACATCCAGGTTGCTGCAAATGTGGTGGAGGGAAAGAAGAACAGGGCGCTGCCGACGACAAAGAGTAAAGCGGCAGCAAAGTCTACAAGCGTACGCAGCAGTTCGTAGCGAGCGAAAACTGCCATTTGCGCTTGCGAATTCAGCGATTTGCCGGGATGAAAAAGGTTCATGTCATTGCCCCATCATTCGCATCTGTAAGTTGGCCATGATCCAGATTGTTCCCCCTGCCATAATGGCCAGCAAGAAAGTGGAAAAGAGAATCAATTGGAGATCTTCGCGCTTTTGTTTCCCTAAATCGATGTGCAGGAAATAACGCAAGTGCACCACGATCTGCACGAGTGCGAAGACGGCGATCATGCTCAGCGCGGCTCCGGTCGACCAGTCAAGAAAAGCGACGAGTGCGAAAGGCATGACGGTCAGCACAAGGGCTGCCCCAAGCCCTATCATATAGGAGCGCAGTTCCGCCCTATATTCATGGTCGTTGGGGTTCATGCCAAGCCTCCCAAATAAACGATGGAAAAAATTCCGACCCAGATAACGTCGAGGAAATGCCAGAACAATCCAAGGCGTAACAGCCGGGTTTTGACGATGGGAGCAAGCCCAAACATTCTGATCTGCAGTATCATGATCACGATCCAGACCATGCCCGCGCTCACATGGAGGCCATGCAGTGGAACGAGACCGAAGAACGCAGACAGATAGCCGCTTCTGGACGGACCGGCACCTTGCGCCAACATGCCCGCAAAGTCCCGTAACTCCATAAACAGAAACACGGCTCCCAGAACAAACGTCACGACAAGCCAGGGGACCAGTTTGTGGCGGTGGGCGCTGTATTTCATCGCCAGTGAGGACATGCCAAAGGCAAAACTGCTGGCGAGCAAGACAAGCGTCTGGGCAAATGCACTTGTCAGGCTGAACAGTTCTTTCGGGCCTGGTCCGCCAGCCGTGGAAGGCAGCATCGTTATATAGGTGGCAAACATCAACCCGAAGATCACAAGATCGCTCATGATGAAGACCCAGAAGCCGAACACTGCTGTCTCGGCCTTTTCGTCTGCTTTTCCGTGATGATGGCCCAGATTTATACCGGGATGTCGTGCATGCGCCATTTCCACCGGGGCATCGGGCTTGAGAACGCTCATGCCGGACCTCCTGCCAACGCGTTCTTTGCAGCGCCTTTGTTGTCGCTCGATGTCTCCCGATCCCGGGTTACGGAATGTGCAGTGCGCACCGCTTCGAGCCAAATCTGGTATTCCCGCTCTACGTCTTCAGCGGGAATGATGCGGATCGTGTCCAGTTGAAAACTTCTGATCAGAACCGACCCAACCGCCAGAATAAGGAAAGCCAATGCCAACCACCAGATGTGGAAGACCAGAGCAAACCCCAGGCCGGTTGTCGCAACCATGATCATGATGCCGATAGGCGTATTGCTCGGCATTTCGATGTCTTCAAATTCGGCTATGTCCGGCGGCCATTGCTCTTCGGCCTTTGCCGCGGTGAAAGCATCTCTTGAATCGACTTCAGGAACGAGGGCGAAGTTGTATTCCGGCGGCGGTGATGAAATCGACCACTCCAGCGTGCGTCCATCCCAGGGATCGCCAGCAAAAACTTGTGTTGCCTGGCGATTTTTGATGCTGACGAATAGCTGCATGGCCAAGGATGCAATAGCGCTGAGGATCAAAAACGCCCCGAACAGAGCGACCAGCATATATGGTTCGAATGCGGGGTTATCAAACGACACCGTGCGCCTCGGCATGCCCATCAATCCGACAACATAAAGCGGGAAGAATGTGAACGAGAAGCCGAATATCCAAAGCAATGCCGCACGCGTACCCCATTTTTCATCGAGCCGGAAACCGAACATTTTCGGAAACCAGTAGTGATAGCCGGCCAGCATTCCAAACAACACGCCCGGCACCAGAACGTTGTGAAAATGGGCGACCAGAAACAGGGTATTGTGAACCTGATAGTCGATGGTCGGGTTGGCCAGAATGACCCCGGTCAAACCGCCGATCACGAACAGGATCAGAAAGCCGACGGCATAGACCATGGGTGTCGTCATGCGGATGCGACCACGATACATGGTCGCCATCCAGTCATAGACCTTCACGCCAGTGGGGACGGCGATGAACATTGTGGCGATACCAAACGCGATGTTGACATTGGCGCCCTGCCCCATGGTGAAAAAGTGATGCAGCCAGACGGTGAATGACAGCACGGATATCGCCATCGTGGCAACCACGAGGGACGTGTAGCCGAACAGCTTCTTTCCAGAGAACGTTGCAAAGACCTCGGAAAAAACACCATAGGCCGGCAGCACCAGCAAATAGACTTCAGGATGTCCGAACAGCCAGAAAATATTGGCATAGTTCATCATGTTGCCGCCAAGGTCGTTGGTGAAAAAGTGGAAATCCAGATAGCGGTCCAGCGCCAGCATCAGACTTGCAACGGTGAGCGGCGGCATGGCGAAGACCATGATTATCGCTGTGCAGAAGGCCGTCCACGTAAACAGGGGCATGCGGAAATAACGCATTCCCGGCGCGCGCTCCTTGTAGATCGTAACCGCGAAATTGATCCCCGTCAGCGTTGAACCGAAACCAGCGAACGTCACCGCCCAGATCCAGTAATCGGGGCCAGGTCCGGGTTGAAAGTCAATACCTGTAAAGGGCGGATAGGCAGTCCAGCCCCCGAAGGAAAACTGCCCAACGACCAGCGATATCATCACCAGTGCCGCGCCAGTCGCCGTCAGGCCCAGACTGATCTGGTTCAACACGGGAAAAGAGACGTCGCGCGCACCGATCTGCAAGGGCATGACATAATTGATCAACCCGGCCACGAAAGGCATGGCAACGAAGAAGATCATGATCGTGCCGTGTGTGCTGAACAATTCAGCAAAATGGTCAGGCGTGAGAAAACCGCCTTCGAGCCCAGCTGCCTGTTGGGTGCGCATCAATGCGCCCTCAATCACGCCGCGCAGCAGCATGACGAAGGCCAACACGATATACATGATGCCGATGCGCTTGTGATCGACACTGGTCAACCAGTCCCGCCACAATGGTCCCCACAGACGAAACCAGGTCAGCAAAATTATGGCACCTAGTCCGCCAAACACCACCAGCGAAGCGGCTCCAGCCCCGATCAATTCGCTCAAGGCGGGATTTTGATAGGCCAGGACCATTGGAAAGGAGTCCCACCCCAATCGTCCCGTCAGCCAACTCCATGATGACATCTCGTTCATTGGCCTGTCCCTGATGGTCGGTAAGTGGGGGATCCGGGTTGTTCGTGTGCCATCATCGGTTGGCCGGACCGGTATCGGGCCAACACGGTTTGGAAAATGTCAGCTTCAGGAAGGGTGAAATACAGCGCCCCATCCGGAGCGCCGGAAAGGCCCAGTGCAGCTTTTGATTGTTTGGCCGTCGCTCGTTCGGCAAGTTTTCCATAGGTGGGCTCGTCAAGCAGACGGCCTTTGGCAGATACCGATGCTACCCAGGCGTGAAAGGTTGCGCCTTCCATGGAAAGCGCGCGAAATTTCTGCGCATGGAAACCGGTCCCGTTGTACTGGGTATTTTCGCCCTGAAATGTGCCCGTTCCCTTTGCCAGCAGGTTCAGCTTCGTCGTCATGCCGGGCATGGCATAAATCTGACCGGCCAACGCCGAAATCATGAAAGACTGCATGACGGTATCGGTCGTCAGCGTCAGTTCCACCGGCTGGTCAGCGGGGAAGGCAAGTTCGCCCACTGAAGCAATTTTCAGATCGGGATAGATAAAAAGCCATTTCCAATCGAGACCAATCACTTGCACCTTGATCGGCTTTTCTGTGCCGGAAATGGGCTTGTAAGGGTCGAGCGCGACTGTGCTGCGCCAAAGCATGAATGACAGAACACCAATGATCGCAAACGGAACGCCCCAAATCAAAATTTCAAGTCCCGGAGACCGTTCCCACTCGGGGTCATAATCGGGACGCTTGGCCTGGTATCGGTATCGCCATAGCAAAAACGGAACCAGCACGAAGACAGGCAGAACAGCCACCATGGTCAGCGCTGTCACTTTTATCAGATGCCAAAGCTGCTCTTCCGCAATCGGTCCAGCGGGGTCTAGGAAGGATTCAATCATGTTTTCATGTCCTTCAACGACTCCATTTTTGCCTGTCGAGTAGATCAAAGATCGTCTTTATCCGCAAGCGCGCCGTCAGTGGCGTATTTGTTGCTGATGTCCCTGCCCATTTTCCAGACCTTTGGCACACCGAGGGCATCTGGCCGGCTTCAAAACACGCACCCTCATTCCCATCTCCCGCCGTCTTGAGAGCCAGCAGAAGGACGTTTTTTCGCGGCACCACCTTGACACAAACGGCCTGCTGTTTCACTCTATGGTTAGATGTTTCGCACAGTGAAACACATTAGGGAGAGAGAGTAATGAACAAGCTTGCCGTTTTAGCGGGAATCGCACTTCTGGCGTTTCCCATGTCCGCCTCTGCTCAGGAGGTGACGTTGAAGATGGGCCATGCGGCTTCATCGAAACATGTTTTCCATCAGGGTCTGGAAATCTTCGCCAGGAAGGTTGCCGAAAAGACCAACGGGAATGTCGCTGTTGAAGTCTATGGTGACCGCCAGCTCGGCGACGACAAGCAATTGCTTGAAGGTCTGCAGATCGGCCTGATCGATGGTGCGCTGGTTTCCACCGCCACCCTGCCGCTGGTCATCGGCGCAAGTTCATTTGACGCGCTGCAGCAGCCATTTGTCATCGGCAGCTATCAGCAGCTCTCGGATGCTCTGACATCGGACATGGGCGCGGAGCTGCTGGCGACGCTGGATGCAAAGTCCATCAAGGGCCTGGGTTTCGTCGAAGCCGGCCAGAGACACTTCCTGTCGCGTGAAAAGGACGTCAAAAGCGTTGCAGACTTCGCGGGACTGAAAACACGCATTGTGCCGATCCCGCTGCACAAGGCCATCTGGGAAGCGATTGGCGTCAACCCGATCGGCATGGCCTACGGTGAAGTCTATTCCGCATTGGAAACCGGAACCATTGACGCGGTTGAAATCAACCTGTCCTCGATCCAGTCGGAAAGCCTCTACAATGCCGCCAAGAAGGTCACGATGACCGGCCACTACTTCTGGCCCGGCGCCATCATGATGTCAGGCGCTGCCTGGGATCGCCTCAGCGATGCCGACAAGGCAGCCTTTGAAGAGGCCGGACGCGAGACCACGGCAGAAGCCTATGCGCTTGCCGCCTCCCAGGAAGCCGACACGCTTGCCTTTCTGGAAGCCAATGGTGTGACCATCAACAAGCTGGAAGACCTCGACAACATGCGCTCGCTGACCGAGCCGGTTGTTGTCATGTGGGCCGCAAAAGACCCGATGATCGCAGCGTTTGACGACGCTTTCGCCAAGGGAGAATGATCCATGGCGACGGCACCAAAGGTCTACCAATGGAGCCGTCTTCCCAAGGAAGTGGTTCGCGAGGGTGTCTCGCGAACCGCCTTTCGGGGAGACAATGCGATGATGGTCATGAACTGGCTGGAGCCAGGCATGGAGAAAAAGCCTCATTCACACCCCTTTGAACAACTGGCCTTCATTCTTTCGGGGCGCGTGCGCTTTGAAATCGGTGATGACGTGGTTGAAGTGGGCGCTGGCGAAGTCTTGCGCATTCCGCCTGACGTCGTGCATTGCGGAGAGGCACTTGGAGACGAAGTCGCGGTCAATCTGGATGTCTTCGCACCCCTGCGTTCCGACTACATGCATTTGACGGAATATCAGGAAGCTGATTTCGACTGAGTGAAATTCTGATTGATTGATGGAAAACCGCCGGTCCGGCGAAAATGCGCCGGACAGATGGATGGTCTGTGTCCTGATCTCAGCCTGGAAACCGGAGGTGATAACGTGAGCGTCCATGCCTTTCACACTATCTTTCGCGTCGGCCTGCAGAGCGTTCTGGTGGCGCTGATGATCGGACTGCTGAGCGTCATGAGCGCCCAGATCGTCTATCGTTACGGGTTGAACTCCTCGCTGTTATGGTCGGAGGAACTGTGCCGCTACATGTTGATCTGGATCTCTTTCCTCGCCATCATCTTCGCCTATGAACGTGGCGAAATCGCCGCCCTTAGCTTTCTTGCAGACGCGCTGCCGCGGGTCGGTGCACTGGTGCTGGCGATCCTTGGCGGTTTGCTGTCCCTGCTGCTGTGCATCACCCTGGTCCATTATGGTTTGATCTATGCAAAATTGGCCGGCGGGCAACCGATCCCGGCAATTCGTTTCATTTACGAAGACCTGTTCGGCGCCAACGCACCGACCGCACCAACGGTTTTCTGGGTCTATTTTGCTCTGCCGCTCGGCATTGGCATGCTGGGTCTGCGCATTCTGATCGATATCGTCCGCTACGCCTGGGCAATCAGGACCGGTGCAACACTTGCCGATATGGCATCCGCCCACGGGAGCGCAGAACTATGACGCTCTATCTCATCGCCTTTCTGGGTTTCATGATTGTCGGCATACCGGTGGCCTTCAGCCTCGGACTTGCCTCCATCACCTATCTGGTAATGAATGACCAGACCCACCTGCTGATCGGTTTCCCGCAAAAGATGATTGCCGGGATCGACAATTTTGTCCTGCTGACCATTCCTTTCTTCATCCTGGCCGGCAACCTGATGAATTCCGCCGACCTGACAAAGCAGATCGTGCGTTTTGCACAAATGCTGGTGGGACGTGTTCAGGGCGGTTTGGCTGCCGTCAACGTCGTGGCGAGCATGATGTTTTCCGGTGTCAGCGGCGCTGCCACTGCTGAAGCATCGGCCATTGGCAGCGTCATGATCCCGGCCATGCGGCGCGATGGTTACAAGCCTGAATATGCGGCTGCCCTGACTGCGGCCGGGTCGATCCTCGGGCCACTGGTGCCGCCCTCGCTGTCACTCATCCTCTATGGGGTACTGACCGGCACCTCGATCGCCGACCTGTTCCTTGCGGGCATTGTGCCGGCATTCCTCTTGTGCGGCGTGTTGATCATCTATGTGCTTTTCAAGGCGCGGCGCGAAGGCCATCCGGTGCCGGCGCGCGTGCCCGATGAAGAACGGCGCGGACTGGCGCTCAAGGCCCTGCCTGCGCTCCTGTTGCCTGTCATCATTGTCGGCGGCATTCGCAGCGGCGTATTCACCCCCACCGAGGCCGCAGCCGTTGCTGCCG
>TARA_R110002153_G_scaffold108219_1_pt1 | contig 10096 bp, 14 predicted proteins | sample TARA_R110002153 | Tara Oceans TARA_R110002153 (sample SAMEA4398193) | marine metagenome | biome: Polar Biome; feature: [SRF] surface water layer (ENVO:00010504); material: water (ENVO:00002006), including particulate matter (ENVO:01000060) such as... | depth 5 m
TTCTAACTGTTGACCATTTGCCACTATTACTCAACTTGCCATGTAACTTACGTGAAGCTGCTTGGCTTAATGCAGATGTAATCTGAAAATCGCCTTTTGCGTTACGTGCTTCTACTTGCCACATATTCAATCTCCTATTTGTGTTAACTTATACATACATTATAGCAAAGTAATGCCATAATGTCAACCGTTTTCTGTAAATAGGTCGCATTTTACACTATGCAAGGTAACTATATACTCATCTTTGAGCAATTCTTGAAATGAGCTTAGGCCTCTTCCACGGATCAATGACCCATAATTTTTAAGAAACCTTTGGCATTTTGCTTCTGTAGCAAATTTTTTACTATACACGTTAACAACTTCGTCGAGTTGTTTTCCGTCTGGTGCTGTGATTGAAAGACTAAACAACAGCATGAATGTAGCGACTGATGACAATTCTACCTCCTAATGTTAATTGTTGACTACACCTTACTATAACACAACTACTAGCATTGTCAACCAAATATTTTATAATAACGTATGCGGCATTAAATTAGTGCATATATAGGCTAAATAACACTAACAACAGCAACATAGGAGTTATACTGTGGCCACCCCATCTAGCATTTTGTCACTACACTGCAAGCAACGCAGTTTATTATTTGCTAGGATGGCAGGGATTGCATACCAAGAGTTGGCCCATGCAACCAAGTCAGCTAAAAAACTAGGATTTACTTCAGTCAAAATATACGACAACGGTGGCGCCCAAGCATATAAATTTATGAATAAACATGATGTTGTTATTGCTTGTAGAGGCACAGAGCCATCAGAACTTAATGACATAAAAGCTGATTTAAAAGCTTATCCTGTTAAATCAGAAACTGTTGGAAGAGTACACAAGGGATTTAAAGAAGAAGTTGACGACATATGGCCATTGGTACAAGTTGATATACAAAGTATCAAAAAACGTAAACTTTGGTTCTGTGGGCATAGTTTAGGCGCTGGAATGGCAACCATTATGGCTAGCAGATGTTTGTACTTGGAGGAACTAGCCAATCCCGAAGAACTATACACATTTGGATCGCCTCGTGTAGGCTGGTCAAAATATGTTAACCACCTAGGTGTTACACATCAACGATGGGTTAACAACAATGATATTGTTACCCGTGTGCCGTTTGCAATTATAGGCTACAGGCATGACGGAAACGAACATTATTTAAATGACAAAGGCAAGTTGCGAGTACACACCCTTTGTCAAGGAATTAAAGATCGTTTCCGTGGATTGCGCGATAGTATCAAACGGCGCGAGATTGATAGTTTTGCTGATCATTCAATTGATCGATACATTAAACATATCAAATGCCACGTTGAGTGTAGTAGACTTAAGAATCCAAGTTCTTAACTGCTGATTTTGCAATTCGATAACTCAACTTAGCAGTGTTACGACGAGCAGCACGGTATTCTTCTGCAGGCCGTATTACGCCTTTTGACGGTTTGTAACCGTGCATAAAGTCACCAACCTTAGTAAACTTATCGTTATGAACGTGTCCGTTACCTTTGTACATATTAATCTCCTTTGGTTAAGTTTTAAGCAGCTAGAATACTTTCTGCTTCGTTAGTATAATATTGTTGTAACAACATGTTGCTTGCTAGATTCTTGCACTTTGCTTCTACCATGATATCTGCCCAGTGCCAGTGCGACAATGCATAATCATTCAATGCAGCATTGGGCAGGTAATCACTGTGTTTTCTTAGCTTGCCGCGAGCGATACCACTCTCCATTAGTGCAGCACGATCAGGTCGTGTGTTTGTATCAAGTGGTAGTAGGATTTGTTCTTCGCTTTGACTGTAGTGCATAGCTGGGCGGATGCCGCGCCAACTGTCTACAATGCGTTTAATACGGTCATCGTTGGCTTCAATGTATGAACCTTCACGTACCCAATGGTGGTGGATATCTAGCACCAGAGCGAGATCGTTTGCAAGCTCAAGGCTGTTGTCGATTCCCCATTTGTTTTCGTCGTTTTCGATTGTAATAGTGTTTCTTGCCTCCGGTGTGAAGCGTTTAATTGCGTCTTTAATACCGGCTGGACCTTGGCGGCCTGAGATGTGTACGTTGCACTTGAAGTCTTGAAACTTCTTACCGTACCCCATCCAGCGTATGAGAGTGGCGTGATATTCAAATTCTTCTATGCTCCGTTCTACAATTTCAGGGTTGTCACTTGCAAGCACAACAAATTGTCCTGGATGCATGCTAAGCCTAACATCAAGTGCCCGTGCTGCATCACCCACCATGCCATAGTGTTTTTCGCCGTATGCAATCACATCCGGGCGTTGCCAGAAGTAGCGCCAGTCTGGATGAGTAGCACAAGGAAGCTGATTGCTGCCCAGGCGTACCATGCGTAACTCTACAGGAAGACTACCAACATACTCAACCAATCGTTTTGCTGCGGCGGCATTGTGAGTCATAATATCCCACAAGCGTTCTTCTGCTACTTCGCGTGTTTGTCTACCTAACCAGGTAACTGTTGTGCTGCGCTCGGTCAACGGGCGTTGCAATTCTTCAAGGATCTTTTTCTTCTGTGTTTGATCTTCGTGCATGTACTTACAAGCAAAGCCTATACGAGGTGTCATAACATGCTCCCTATTCTTTTGGCCCATTGTTCCTGGCAGGATTCTGAATGATGCTGTTTATCTAGTGCGCCACTGTCAAAGTGCCATGTTTTTCCGGGTAACTTATTATCGTAGTGCATTTCTATTCCTTGTTTCTCAAGCAACGTTTGCTCAACCCCGGGTGTATCTAAGTATATATGTATTACAGGAATGTTCTTAAGTTTGCATATACTATCTAAGTATACTATGTTTTTAACAAATGTCAATAGAAAATGTTCATTACCTTGCAACATTTTTTCTTTGTAAACTGTGCCATGACTTGCTGAATTAGTAAACTCTGATTCATGATTAAACCAGGCAGTTGCCCTGTAAACATTAGGCCATTGTGCAACTACCAGATGTGGTGTGTAACTTTGTAACCACAATGTTAAATTTTGATTTACAAAGTCTGCATTGCTACCACCTACAGCGAGATTTATTACCTGGTTATCAAGTTGTTTTTCAAGTTTTTTAACCCAAGTTTGATCAAGATGTAAACCTGTACCTTCAGTATGACTGCATCCTGCTACAACTACATGTCTGTCTTTTACACTATCAAACTCGTGTGTTCTATAACCAAAACTGTTGTAGGCAAATTCGGCTGAAAAAAATGACTCGGTGGTATTAGCACGTTTTAATGTTATTGCAGGTAATGAAAAGTAGTCTACTAACGAAAACATATAACCTCTAAGTGTCTGAATCTAAATTTAAGTCACCTAGTAATTGTAACACACTTTCGTATGTATCGCAAGTAATATTTTCAACTGTTGAGAAAATTTTATCTAGATCAGTTAAATGATCAATGACAACCCATTGTGTACTGAGATTGTTTTTAATTACTGCACATGCTGCTGCTTGATAACTCTTTTTAAGGTGCTTAACTGTTGCATCAGTATCCATTACTTCTGCTAAGTTAAACCCGAGCAGTAGCACTAAGTCGCTTTTGCTAACAAGATGCATAGCAACAATGTCTTCCTGGTTATCAAAATCTCCTGGAAATTGTCCATCAAATACTTGCACACCAGGCGGTCTTCCTAGTGCTGCATAACTCTTTTGTGGTATATAAAAGTTACACACACTATGGAATGCACGTTTAATTAGATCCCGTGCTTTTTCATCATTGGTGCACAGTACATTAGTAGTACTGTACGAACGCCAAGTTTTCCAGCTTCCCCAAGTGTTACCAATGGCTTTTAATTGCTCCGGTGTTGCTTTATCATCTTTGTATTCTGAAGATATTACCCAACTAACTTGCATTATGCTGACTTTAACTCTGACCATCTAAATGCACCTAAACATATCCAAGCAAACGGTGCATCTTGTTTATAGTTAGTATTAAACACTAAATCTCCTTTAGCGCCTTCGTGTCCCGGAACGTCTGGTGCTGTTGAAATCTTATTACGACCAACTTGTAGTTGCTTGATCCAAGTTAGTCCATCTTTGTTGATGGTTAATTGCTGTTGGTTATTAGTCACCAAGCTTAAACTGTGTGCTTTTGCTGTACCAATTTGTGCAACATTTTGACTATGCTTGCCTAGTTCAATATTAACTTCATTGTCCCAAATGCTTAATGCAGCAGTCGGCGATGATGTGTTAATCCCTACTCTATGATTTTTTACACTAAGATACGTGTTTACTTGTAAATCATCAAGTTTGCCAACTTCAGTAATACTAGTACGTGTAACGTGCGAACTAAGAGTGTCGTTGTCAACTAACAACTTGCCTCCAACACTTAGTTGTTTGATATCAATACCATTTTGTAGTTGATCAAACAGTTGGTCACTCATAGTTTCAGTAAAATTAATTTTAAGTTTATCTAGTGCACTTTTTTCAATGGTTTCAGAAAGTTCTACAAAACTTCTGTTGTTTACGTTAATACGGCCCTTGATTGCTAAATCGCCGTCAATTGTAAGTGACCCATGCACAAATGCATCCTTGGCAATGTCTAGTTCGTCAGTGTTAATACTATCTGCACTTAGGTGTTTTCTTACAATAACTAGACCATCTTCAACTGTGAGTTCTCCGTTGATGTCCTTAGTAAGTGTGTTTGCATTTTCAATAACCACTTCGCGCAATACATCTTTGATATTTTCTTGACGAATAGTCTTGGCAATGCGATCGCTCATTTCACGAGCAATTTGATTTTGAATTTTTGATATCCATTTTTCATCAAACAACAAGTTTTCAATGGTGCTTGCTACTAACTGTTCTACTGCCTGATCAACAGACTGTTTAAGTTGTACTTCGATCAAGTCGTTGATTGCATTTTGATCAATCATTTTCTCTCCAGGTGTCTAGTGTCACGCAGTGATGTCCACCGCCAAGTGTTCTGCTATGACGTAGTGTGTGCGGTATTACAGTGAACTTGTGCTGCTCCAATGTATTTATAAGGTCTGTCTGGGCAGCATCCATTATTACGGTGTCGCTATTAACGGCCAACATGTTAAGTCCGATCCACTTGCTAGCATATGGGTATTCATGAAAGCTTTGTGGAACCATATCGTCAACCCAAATAATATCCCAATTTTGAAGACACGGCGGCAGGTTATCTTTTGATTTTATACGAGGTTGGTTACAAATTACGAGCCCTTCGCGCAATGGTACAATTGTGCTGTCAATGTGTACTCCAGCATAAAAATTAACTCGTTCGATGTTAATGTGCGGTAAACGGTCACACAGCCAATCGTATGCAGTTCTATTGCCTGATTCGCTTTCAAGATAGATCCAAGTATCTCCTAGTCTGCATATATTTGCAGCATCCAGTGTCATACCTGCACCACGTGGCATTTGAATAACAGTGTTGTTTGTTAACATTGGTTCGTAGCACACTTCTTCCAGGTCTCTGCAAGGATACATCATTGCTGGGTCAATTATTTTATCTCCGGCAATTAGAAATCTATCACGTGGGCAATAATTGTACATTCCCCCGGCAGTCTGGAAGTTAAGGTTTGTGTGAGGGCGATTAACTGTCACGCCTTCGCCTTGGAGTAACTTAGTAAGAGCATCTAAATCTTCGTTTGCTTCGTTAATAATCCAGTCTGGCACTGGCCCACTAGGAATTGGAGTTTCTTTCCATAATGTTTTTTCACTTTCGTTAGCAAACACTGGATCATCACTTGGCCAGTTAGCGTGGGTAGCTACGCCAACATAGATTTCTCTTAGTTGATCCCACTCGTTGTAACTATGAATTTTCATTCTATAACTCCGGTTATTTGCAAACTGTATCGGTTTGTTTTACCAACGTTAGCAGCCATGTGTTCAGTATCATTTCGCCATGCAAAATAATCACCAGCTTTCCACTGTGTTTGAGGACTGCCATCAATTTCAAATACATGCCCGCTTTCCCAGTCTTTCATAAAGAAAATTGCTCTATGAATAGTGTTTGTATCCTTGATGTTGTGATGCTTAACAAACCGTGCGTAGGTGTCGCCGTGCGTAGGAAGGCAACACCCAGGTCCCATGCGATATACACTCCAGGAAAAGTGTTTCCACGGTAGCACGTCTCGAATTGCATCCATCCACTTGGGTTCAGGATTGCGCATGTCGTACATGTCACCTGTGAACTTGGTTTGTGTGTAGCCTAACTCGCGCCACTCTGCTAAACTCACAGGATCGTTAAAAGGCTCGTTACTAAAAGGTAAATCCTCAAACGCAGTTTGCCAGACTGGTGCCGTATTACCGGACCACCAATTTGTATTATTCAGGACGTGTGTTTCCATAATGTACTACTTCTATATCTTTCAATGTTTTAGGTAAACGTCTCCACGGATCAATAATTGTGCTGCCTTCCGGGATTGGGCAATAGAAACTATCATCACGAACGTCACCAGTGTAACCATATGTAATAAATCTGTTGTGTGCCATAAGCACTACACTAGCTTCATTGATACTACCAACTACGTTAGTTGGATCATCAGCAATTGGATCTAGGTAAACTACATTTTTGCCAAGTTCTTCTACATACCACCCAATTAGTGTACTGTAACTGCCAATACAAAACGGAACATCAGGTTTGTATGCTTTACCGTGAATTACAATTGGGCGGCCTTTACTGTGATCAACTAAAAATTGTGCAAGATTTTTTGCTTGTACTTCTCTAGCTCCCATGATTGTGTTAAACATATCATAACCAACATCATATTCTTCAGCTAGCCAACGCAGTGCAATATTATCACGTGGATGACAAGCACCTGCATCTCCCATGCCTGCTGTCATGTATTTGGGTCCCATAATACGCATGTTACTTTGCGCTAATGCATCAGTAACAACATCAACATTAATGTTGCCAATTTTCATAGCAAAGTCTTGAATCATGTTTACCAAGCCAACTTTTGCTGAAATAAATGTGTTATAGAAAATCTTAATTGCTTCGCATTCATCCCAAGTACCTGTGACATATCTTGGATTGTTTTTCATTAGTGGACTATACAAACTAATAAGGTCTTGCATTTCGTTGGGCTTGCCTGTTTCTGTACCGATCATTACCATTTCAGGATTAGCAAAGTCCCACTTGACACTACCCATAGCAATCAAATACGGATTATATAGGAACTGATGTTTTTCATCTAGCATGCTGTAAAACTCACGGCGTGTTGTGCCCGGTAGTACTGTTGAAATAAGAACAACACGTTTTGATTCTGTAGCATGCTCGTTTACCATGCGGATAGCATCTTTAACAGCATCATGTCCAAAGTCTTTTGGCTCCATGTGTGCGCTAGGCGTGCTACCATCGTAACCTTCTGCGTGTGGTGTCTGTACAGCAATAAAAATCCAATCGCTGTTATCAATCATCTCCTTGGGAGTTTCATAAACTTTTACCAACTCACTTGTACGTGGGTAAATATCATAGCCACACACGTTATACTTTTCTGCCATTACTTCCGCACAATCAAGCCCAAGTTTGCCGAGCCCGATAAATCCAATATTCATAATTAAGGTACCTTCCTGAATGTCTATCCCTACTAATAATTTATACGATTTTGTCCACCAGGTGTTAAAAAGTAAGTTTTTGCTTCGTTACTTTTATCCTTGGGGTGAAAAGCGCCTAGAAAATATAATTGAACACACTGACAATAGTTTTAATGCAGATTTTGCTGAGACATTAGTTGCTGGCAATCTGAATCCTGTGCGTTATGTTCCTATGTTATTGTGTCACGACCAAGAACCTCTAGACTTTGAGTTATACGATGATCATATGTTGAAACTACTAGATGATGATATCCAACCATTGGTTAAGCACGGTCTCAAAGATTTAAATCTTAGATGGCGTTTTCCAAGAAGTAGCACTGATACTTGGATATTGTTGCACAGTGAATTAAACAGCAATCAAGTGCAAAAATATAATGATACCGGATTATTTAAATGTGCATACTGGTGGAGCCATGCTATAATTGCACGAGATTGGTATAGGTTTGCTGAACATGATCAGCGCCTCAACCAAAGCCTACCCAAAATTGCTAACTGGTTAGTTTATGCCAGGGCTACCTCTGGCAAACGTGAGTACCGACAATGTTTCTTAGATCAACTCAAAACTGTAAAAAGTGCTCAGCTCGGTAGTATTGATACTAGTAAAGCAGTTAGCAGCGATAGCAGTGCCGAGTACGATTGGAAAGACTATACACAAACAAATTGCAGTATTATATTGGAAACTGTATACGACAATCGCATACACTTAACTGAAAAGACATTGCGCCCAATTGCTTGTGGGCACCCTTTTATGATTCTTAGCGGCCCAGGCACATTGGCGTATTTGCGCAAGATGGGGTTTAATACGTTCGGTCCATTAATTGACGAAAGATACGATCTCGAAACAGATCCAGACAAACGCATGCAAATGGTACTGGAGGAAATGCATAGGATCAATAACCTAAGCGAGGGGTACCAACAATATATCTGGAGAGAATGTCAAGCAATAACCACATACAACAAGAACTACTTCTTTGGTAAAAAGTTTCAACAGAGCGTAGTTGCTGAATTAAAGGAAAATGTAAATGCTGTTGGCATGCCAATTGTTGACTGGAAACTTGTACAAAAATATCATTTAATGAGGGATGTTAACGTTCGCCGGGCTGCTCCTGACAGACTGTCAACTATAAAATTAATAAAGCATTTACGCAGCGGCGGCACGGTGAACGACTTTGTTGTATAATATAAAGTCTTTAGCAAGATAATCATCAATCCATGTTGTGTTTTTAACAAACCAAGCGTTGTATTGTTCAGTAAACTGATCTGTGTAGCCACTGCGGTTTTCCGTTAACCACGGCAACTCAACTCTACTAATTGTACTAAGATATTGATGTAGTTCTCGTATTTGCCCAGTATGGTAGTAATGATCAACCTTAACCGGTGCCCTCTTAATAAACACATGCTGCGGTACAAAATGAGTTAATAACCCTTCGTGTCGTTGGACTGGGTTTTGTTCTAATAGTAATGCGCCTATACTATCAACTGTGTGTTCATAATAGAAACGTTGCCCTACACCATATGCAAACGCACTTTTTAATCTTCCATATGGATCACGAAGTATTGTAAACCTAAAAGGGTCTTGTATACGATAAGTTTGTTCTTGTGTTTTAATTTTCTGTGCCCAATAAAGAACTGTGGTACTAACATTTTTAGGAATATTAACAAAATAAAAGTTTTCAACTCTAGGATACTTGGGCCAGCAGTAATAATCTATCACCTTGGGTTGCCAAACTTTATCTTTAATGAATAGTTTTTTTATTCGATTGAGCATTACTTCTTGCTAGTGCCAGTATAAAGACCAAACCAAGCAGCGCCAGCACCAACTACAATACTGATTAATCCACTTTGTTCCATACTTGGATCTGGTAAGTTCATGTACCAAATAACACATTTGTATAACAACACAATGTATACAGTTAAGAACAGGCGCGGAAAAATTCTCCAAGCATCAACTGCTTTTGCTAAGTGAATAAGTTTAGCATATGGGTTAGGACCCATATCTTTTACACTAGTATCTACTTCTAAGTCTAATCTGACTTTGCGTGTTGTACTATCTTGCGTAGATACTACCGTATCATTATAATCTTCTTCCATGGTTGTTCTCCTATCAATTGAATTATATTAAATCTTCTTTTATTTTTACTATTTTCTTCCCATTCCTACAGCACTACCTGTTAGTATTGCACCAAATGCTAAGTGAAATAATCCACCGCCCATTAGAGTAAATGGCGAATGTTGAGAAGTAATCATACTCATTAGTTCAAGTTGAACCAGAACTTCATCAGTATCTTTAACCAGCATCAATAATGAAGTTACGTCAGGTCTAGTAAGTCCATACCAAATAGGCACAAACATAAAGTCGTAAAAGCAGATTAGAAGGTAGAGCGACAATGCCGCCCACCGCCAGATCATCGTGCTTCGTTCTAGATCACTTAGAGACACAATTAAGTGCTTCTTTACACATAGTTGCTTCAACGCCCCAAATCATGAGAGCGACAAATCC
>TARA_R110002153_G_scaffold91145_4_pt1 | contig 10092 bp, 8 predicted proteins | sample TARA_R110002153 | Tara Oceans TARA_R110002153 (sample SAMEA4398193) | marine metagenome | biome: Polar Biome; feature: [SRF] surface water layer (ENVO:00010504); material: water (ENVO:00002006), including particulate matter (ENVO:01000060) such as... | depth 5 m
AGGTTCAACAGGTACAAGTGGTGTAGATGGTGCTTCTGGACTATCAGCTGGAAGTAAAACATCAGGGTCTTCAGGATCTTCAGGATCAAATGGTACTAATGGTAATAATGGTTCCTCAAGCTTAAGTAGAACCTCAGGATCAAGTGGTTCAACAGGTTCATCAGGTTCGAGTACTACAAACGGTACTTCATCAGCGAGTAAATCATCAGGATCTTCAGGTACATCTGGATCATCAGGTGCAAGTACTTCAAATGGTGCTTCAAGTATAAGTAGAACATCTGGATCTTCAGGATCATCAGGTTCATCAGGTACTGCTGGTGCTAAAGGTGCAAGTAAAACAAGTAACACTTCAGGATCAAGTGGTTCAAGTGGTTCATCAGGTAATACAGGTGTAGCAGGTGCAAGTAGATCAAGTAATACCTCAGGATCAAGTGGTTCAAATGGTTCTAATGGTAATACAGGTGTAGCAGGTTTAAGTAGAGCATCAAATACAAGTGGTTCATCAGGATCAAGTGGTTCTAATGGTAATACAGGTGCAGCAGGGGTAAGTAGATTAAGTGCTACATCAGGAACAACAGGATCAAGTGGTTCTAGTGGTGTGGGGGGTGCAGGAGGTATTTCAGGAGGAACAGGTACATCAGGAACATCAGGACAAGATGGTGCTTCAGGTGCTGGGGGTACACCATTAGAAATATACTTAGATGGAGGTGCAGGTGATAATGAAGGAAACATTCGGATTGATGGTTCCGATGCTGATTTTACCTTAAATCAAAGCTTTTCATTAGGTATTAGAAACCCATTACAAATTGGTTTAAACCAAACGGGTAATGGTGGGTATATAAATTATAGTTTACCTTCAGCAAATTTCTACGCAACAGGTGAAATTTACTTAGCAGGGACATCTGTAGGATCCACAAATTTCGGTGATTTATTATATATGAATAATTCTGGGAATTGGAGTCTAGTAGCCAATAATAGTAGTAATGCAACAAGATTACTAGGTATAGCTTTAGGTACAAACATTGCTACCCAGGGAGTTTTACTGAGAGGAAATGTTAGGTTTTCAGGATATTCTTTCCAAGAAGGAGACCCTCTATACATTAGTAGTACTTCTGGTGATATATCATCAAACCCTAGTGTAGTAGGATCAGGAGATTATGCAAGAATTGTAGGGTATGGTCTTCCTACAAATACAATTTACTTTAATCCAGATAACACATGGGTACAATTAGCATAAAATAAAATATTATGGAATATATATCTCAAAGTTTAACATTTGAAGCAAGTGAAATAAAATTCCCAAACCCAAATAATGCGAGCGAAAACTTCCAAGTAATGATGGATTGGGAAGATGTATTAATGTCAGCATCAGCAGCTTATGTTTGTGAAGGGGGAGGAGATATTTTAGAAATAGGATTTGGAATGCACATATCAGCTGATTATATTCAATCCCATACTATAAATTCTCATATTATAATAGAAAACCACCCAGATATAATTCCAAAAGCTCAAACATGGGCCGCAGATAAACCTAATGTAACCATAATAGAAGGGAGTTGGTATGATATAAAAGATACTTTAAGCACATATGATGGGTTATTTATGGATACTTATGGGGATGAAAATATGGGACAGTTTGCAAGTGTATTACCTTCTCTAATGAAAGAAGGAGGAAAATCAACATGGTGGAATGGTATCCCTAGTAGTAGTAATTGGTATGGGATTGAAAATGTCACTTATGAAGAATATGATGTAAACCCCCCACAAAATAGTTATTATAACCACAGTAAATATTATTTACCTAAAAAACAGTTTTAAATAATGGCAGCATTTACAGTACCAGCAAACGGGTTTGGGGCAATTCAGACGGGTTCACCAGCAACAGGGATATGGAATTCTTGGAATAACGCCGTTAATGCTCCTGATGGGATTGTTTGGCAATACCCAAACCAACTAATTAATACTTTGACGGCACAAGCAATAGCTAGTAGAGGTCTCCCTCAATATCGTTTATCAAGAGTTTTTGCCTGGTTTGATTTATCAGCTTATGCACCTAATATAACTTCAATTGAATTTGAATTTGAAGGACTTGCTGTGTACATTGCTCCTCAATTTGGTATTCTTTGTAAGAGTTTTGCGTTCCAAAATGCAACTTCAACTGTTTTAGGCCCACAAGATTTCCAATCATTTGTAGGGTGGGACCCTGGAGTTACATACTCATCAAATTCCGCATTATCTTCAACTACTTTTACTATTTCAGGAAATGCAACTTGTGTATCTGAAGCGAATGCTCAGGGGTATATTAATTTAGCATTAATACAATACGATAACGATTATAATAATGTATCCCCAGGTACTATAAGCGTTGTAAAAGGAGGAGAGATAGATTTAGACCCTAACTTAAATTTTTCAAATGGTGTATACTCAACAGGTTACGCAAATATAGTTAATGGTTTTAGTGGAGCTAATTTCGACAATGTTAATACTATAAGTTCTGCAGATATTAGTGTAGTAATTGGAGTGTAGCTTGGATACACCATAGTTTGTTTTTATATTTAAATGTTATAGAAAAAATACTAGTTATATGAAAAAAATCTTATTTTTAGCCCCACATCTATCAACTGGGGGATTACCACAATACCTAACCAAAAAAATTGAACTTATTAAAAATGAGTTTGATGTTTATCTTATTGAGTGGGTTGATTGTACCGGGGGCAGGTTAGTAGTAACTAAAAATAAAATCTTAGATTTAGTAGATAAAAATAATTTTTTTACATTAGGGGAAGACAAGACAGAACTATTTAATATAATAGAGAAAATTCAACCTGACATCATTCATTTAGAAGAAATACCAGAGTATTTTATGGATGATGACATAGCAAGAAAATTATATTCTATAGATAGAAATTACTTCTTAGTAGAAACATCACATGATTCATCAATGAATACTGATAATAAACTCTTCTACCCCGATAAATTTATGTTTGTATCTAACTGGCAAATAGAACAATATAAAAACATAGATATTCCTAAAGTACTAGTTGAATATCCAATTGAATATATCCCACGTCCTGATAGGACAAAGGCTTTAAAAGTTTTAAATTTAAATCCTTCAAAAAAACATATATTGCATATTGGTTTATTTACTTCTAGAAAAAACCAAAAAGAATTTTTTGAATATGCTAAATCATTACCTGAATATGAGTTTCATAGTGTAGGAAATCAAGCAGATAATTTTAAATGGTATTGGGAACCTTTAATGGAAAGCAAACCAGATAATTTAACATGGTGGGATGAAAGAACAGATGTTGAAAATTTCTACCAATCAATGGATTTGTTTTTATTTACCTCTAGAGGTACCAATAATGATAAAGAAACAATGCCTTTAGTTATTAGAGAAGCATTATCATATCAAATCCCACAACTATTATACAATTTAGAGGTTTATCAAAATTATTTTGATGATTATAATGCAATTAATTACTTAAATTTTGATAACTTTGATGAAAATATTTTAAAAATAAAATCACATTTTGGGGATTTAACCCAAAATACTAAAGAAAAAGAAGCATATGTTGTTTGTGCTTACCCAAACACTCAAGCATCAATCAATACTACTATAGAGTGTATCAAATCTTTAAAAAAAGATAAAGATAGAAAAATAATATTATCATCCCACTGTGCTGTTCCTAAAGAAATACAAGATATGGTTGATTATGTTTTCTATGAAAAAAATAATCTTTTAACAAAACATACTTTTTATTCTAACTACACATATTATACTGATTTATTTAATACTCATGTAAATTTAAAAGGAGAGGATAATGATAGATATCATGGCCCTGCCTGTTACACATCATTTTACAATCCAGCAACTTTTGCAAGTTCTTTAGGGATAGATAAACTTCATTATATTAACTTTGATTACATTTTAAAAGACAAAAAATATATAGATTATATATCTTCTAAATTAGACACTCATGATACTTTCTTTGGTGAGTTTAATGCCCAAGAAGGTAAGTGTTATTATACTTATTTCTTTAGTGCTCGTCCGGAGGCAATTTTAAAACATTGTAAGTTTATAGAAAAAGAAGAAGATTATAATAAGTTAATGGGTGAGTATGGTTCAGAATCTAATGGAATTGAGAATCTATACTACCACATTTTTAAAAACAATAAAAATAATTACATAGAACCTACAGAAAAATTTGATTCAGATGCTTTAAAATATTTTGATTTTGAAGATTATTCTATGGTTGAATATTATTCAATATTACCTACTAATATACCTAATAGGTTTTGCCCTTGGGTAACAATATCAAATAATACTGAAAGTAAATTAATACACTACACAGTTACAAGGAATGGGTATTTAATTATTGATAGAAAGATAGAAGTTAAGGGTAAGTTTACATTCTGGGATTTAGTTCCATATTCTATAGATGATGATACTATAGTAGATTTCCATATATCAGACTTAGAAACAGGAAATTTTATTAAAAATCATACATTTAATCTTAATAAAGATTATTTCCAAAACAAAATGCCTAATAATGGTTCATTTGAATGGAAAGGAGAAATGGATATGGGGTATGATAAAAAAATAAAATTATTACATTTAGTAACAGAACCTGAATCTAATGATAAAGAAAAAAGATCAATAGAAAATTTAAAATCATATTGCAACCGAACAGGAATTAAATATGATATGAGGGTTAACAAAATATGGAAAGATTTACCACCATCAGATAATTGTGTAAGACCTGAACATATAGACTTTACCCCAGCCCCTATAGGAGGCGGGTGGGGTAAATTAACTCCTGGACATTATGGGTGTTATTTAGCTCATAAAAATGCAATAATTTCTGATGATAATAAAGATTATGATTTTGTGTTAATATTTGAAGGTGATGTTATTATTAATAAGGATTTAGAAGATGAATTATTTAATTCATTGCTTAGATTCAATAAAATAGCATGTAATGAGAATTTAGACTTAGTTGGGTTTGGCAATCCAACCTCTTCCACAGAAATATTAGGACATCAAGTAGAAGATGTATATATTAAACCTATGCATTTTGTACCAGCACAATCCTATTTAATTCCTAATCAAAGTTTAGATAACTGGAAATTTAAATTAGAAAATGAAAAATGGGAAGCTTGGGATTTATGGATTATGAATATAGCTAGAATGAAAACAGCAATTGCTGATAAGGTTTATACTAAACACCTTCCTGGGTTTAGTTTAGTAGACCAAGTAGATAAAAATAAAAATAACGATAACCCTTTAATATTTGTAGACTAATGAGAATTTGCCAAGTACATCCTGGTTGTGGAATACCAGTACCTCCACCAACATGGGGTGCTATTGAAAAAATAGTATGGGAATTTACAGTAAATTTAAAAAAACTAGGACATAAAGTTGATATTAAATTTTTAAATAAAATTAATCCCCAAGAATATGATATAATTCACTGCCATGTAACTAATTTAGCATTAGAATTAGCAGAAAAAAACATCCCCTATATATTTCAACTTCATGATCATCATGTTTACCATTATGGTAAAACCTCACCAACATATAAATCAACTGAAATAGCAATAAACAATTCAGTAAAAACATTAGTCCCAGCAAAATTTCTAGTTGATTATTTTGATAACCCAAAGGTTGAATATTTTGCACATGGGGTTAATATTGAAGAATTTTATCCTATAGATAAAATAAAACCTGAAGAGCCTAATCTGTTAATGATAGCTAATAATGGTTTAGCTGGTGATAGTACATTTGATAGAAAGGGTTTTACTTATGGAGTTGGGCTAGCAATATTAAATAATCTTCCAATTACTATAGCAGGACCTTCAAATAATAAAGCATTTTTTAATCATCATTTATGGATGTTAAATTATCCTAAATTAAATTTAATATTTGATACACCTAATGAAAAGTTACTTGAACTATACCACCAGCATGATATTTTTATTCACCCTACAATGTTAGAAGCAGGACACCCTAACCTAACAATGATTGAAGCAGCAGCCTCTGGTTTACCTTTAATTGCAAATTGGGAAAAAGAAACAGATTTTCATGGGGCTTGGAGAGCTCCTCGTAATATATTTGATATGGATAATGGGTTAAAAGATATTATGTCAAATTGGGAATCTTATAGAAACCAATCAATTGATACAGGAAAAGAATTATCATGGTATAATCGTTCTAAAGAAATAATTAAAATATATGAAACGTTCAACTAGACTAATCAGTATTAGAAATACTCCCATGATGATATTTGAATCACCCGAATGTATTTCGGATGACATTGTCAAATACAGAGATTTTTGGGAATTTGAATTATTTACTGAATGGAGTGATTATTTTCCTAAAAATGGTTTAATGTTAGATATTGGAGCCAATATTGGTTCTCATTGTTTACAATTTAAAGAAAATTTTCCCAAACTAGAAATATACGCTTTTGAACCATTCCTCGAAAACTTTAATTTATTAAAACAAAATACACAACGTTATAATGATGTTAAATGTTTTAATTTAGGTATTGGAAGTAGAAATAGTATAGTCCATTTCAATAATGGACATGAATTTAATAGTGGTGTAGTATCAATTGTTGATAAAAGTGAAAATCCTAATATTGTATTAGCTTTAAATACCTTTACTTTTGATAAAAAAGTAGAATTTATAAAAATTGATGTTGAAGGACATGAATTATCTGCTTTTGAAGGAATGAGAAATTTATTATTAAAAGATAAACCTTTAATTTGGTTAGAAGATAATGTAGGAAATGCAGTACCTTATCTTAAATCATTGGGTTATAAAATTATCAATCAAAAAACAGAAACTAACGATTATTTAATGATATGAAAGAAATTTTAATAAAAGAATATAATAATTTAGTTAAATCTCTAATAACCCCTTTAATAAAATCAAACACTTTTAAAGTAAACTTTATTAAGGGTTGTAGGTTTGAAGTAATTGGAGACCAAAAAGCAAAATACTCAGTTAATTTTATAAACCAAGCAAACGGAGATGTAGTTTATGAGAGTGTTATTACAAACAATATGTGGTGTCAAACAAACGTCCAATATTTTGTAAACTATTTAGTTAAAGTTACAGATGTAAGTACAGGAGAGGTTGTATTTGAACACAAGTATAACGGTAAAGATCAAAAAATATATGTACATCTTGCTTCAAATGCTTTAGGTGATACTTTATCATGGGTTCCTCATTTAGAAGAATTTAGAAAGAAACATAATTGTGAGTTAGTAGTATCTACATTCCATAATTCTATGTTCGAGCCAAGATACCCAGACATTAAGTTTGTTTCCCCTGGCACCGAAATATTTGATTTATACGCTATGTATGAAGTAGGATGGCATTATGATGAAGAAGGTAAAATAAATTATTCTAGAAACCCTGAAGATTTTAGAAAAAACCCATTAAGTAAAACAGCTTCCGATATTTTAGGGTTAGATTATAAAGAAATAAAACCTAAACATACTTTTAAAAATACAGGGTCTACAATTGATGGTGATTATGTTTGTATAGCCCCCCATGCATCTGCCCATGCCAAATATTGGAATTATAAAGGTGGATGGCAAGCAGTTATTGACCATTTAAATGATAAAGGTTATAAAGTTGTAATGATTACACAAGAACCTCTAGGGGATAAATGGCATGATTCTAAAATAGGGGGAACATTAAAAAATGTTATTGATAAAACAGGAGACTTTCCTTTAAGTGAAAGGGCTAATGATTTAATGAATGCTAAATCTTTTATAGGGTTAGGTAGCGGGTTAAGCTGGTTAAGTTGGGCTGTAGGATGCCCCACAACATTAATATCAGGTTTTAGTGAGGCTTACAGTGAATTTGAAGACTGTCAAAGAATATCTCCACCTAAAGATAAATGTAGTGGATGTTTTAATATTACAAGATTAAATGCTGGGGATTGGGAATGGTGTCCTGAACATAAAAATACTTCAAGGCACTTTGAATGCACTAAATCTATAGAACCAAAAACAGTAATAGATGCCATAAATCGTCAATTAGGAAAAATCTCCTGATATTTATAATAAAAATCATCATAAATTATGGCATTATTATTTACAAATACTGGAGTAACAACAGGTCAACCTGTGGAAGCTTCCCAAGTGTCTCAATCATTTGACGCTTTTACGGGTGCTGAAGCCTATGATATTTCAATATCTGGATCTTTAACAGTAAATGGACCAGTTGATCTAACATCTGTTAGTGGAAGTTCTTTTACTGGCAGTTTTACGGGTAGTGTAGAAGGTACATCATCTTTTGCTGTCAGCTCATCAAATACAATTTCCTCATCATATGCAAATGCTTCTGAAATTTCCAGAACTAGCTCTTATATACTAGGGTCTAATGTTGATGGGAATGTTGCACTTGCAGATAATGCTATTTCATCATCATATGCTTTATCTTCTTCAATAGCAGATAAGTCCAACATATCATTCTCCTCATCTTATGCTTTATCCTCATCTTATGCTTTAACAGCATCTTACGCCGAAAATGGTGGTGGTGGTGGTTCAAATGTTTGGTTTGATGGGACTACTTATATTTCATCTTCAGTCCCTGTAAGTGCCTCAGTATTTAAAGGTGAGAGTTTTACAGCTTCAGTTGCTATTATTACCCCCAAATTTGGTAATATTGGAAATACAGCAAATGTAAGATTCAGTGGAAATGATACCATTTTCACAAATAATGGAACTACAATAGGTAAAATTAGCCCAAATGGTTTAGAAGTAGATGGTAAGCCTGTTTCGGCTTCAGGTGTGTTTGTAACAGGAGGTGATATTGTACCTCGTGATACTAGTATTAATGTAGGATTACCACAACAACCTTTTAATAATATTTACTTATCGGAATCATTATATATAAGTGGTTCTACCAACTTTATGACAGCAAGTTATAATGATAGTCAATTATTAATTAACGGCAATCCTGTAGTCCAGTCATCCCAAACATCATCTATGTATACCGGTGGGGTAGATACCCTTATGACTGATAAATTTGGTGTAGCTTCAGGACCAAACCCATCCATAATATTATTGGGTGCTGTAACTTTTCCCGCAGGTCAACAAACCCAACTAATTACAACTTATACTACAGAGCTATTAGGAAAAGAATTTGGTGTTGATGCGGTTGGTACTTTTAGTTATTTTGGTTTAACAACCCCTTCAGGCCCAATCTTTAGTAATCTTAATTCAGCTACAGGAGAAGTTTCTGTAAAATTAGTAAATAGTTCAGGAACTACAACAACCGTAAATTACATAATAATCACATTTTAACAAAAAAATTAAATACGTATAACAAATGGTTAAAAAGTTAACACAGGAAGAAATTGATAATTTAACTAACCTAAAAGCGGGTTATGAAGAATTAACAAAAGTTATAGGTAATACGGAGGTTCAAATTTTAACCCTCGAATTACGAAAAGAACAATTTAAAGCTAATTTATTTAAATTCCAACAGGATGAAGCAAGATTAGCTAAAGAATTAGAAGACAAATATGGAAATGGGTCAATTTCATTAGAAAAAGGCGAATTTCTTGCAAACGAATAAGTTTTTGACAAAAACTCATATATTTATTATCAAAATAAAACAACTACAATAACATGGCAGAAACATTAATTTCCCCAGGAGTATTAGCACGAGAGAACGATCAGTCTCAAATAACTTCTCAACCCATTCAAGCAGGAGCTGCTTTAGTAGGTCCTACAGTAAAAGGTCAAGTTGGCATACCAAAGCTTATTACTACCTATAGTGAGTATCAAGCAACTTTTGGTACTACGTTTGACAGTGGTTCAGATGAATACACATTCTTAACATCAATTTCAGCTTATAACTACTTCCAGAATGGAGGTAATACTTTGCTAGTAACAAGAGTCGCTTCAGGGTCATTTACCCCAGCAGATTCTTCAGTAATATACAACGACCAAGAAAGCGGTGCTGTAGTTACTGGAACTAATTTATTAGGTTCTTTTACTAGTGGAGGAGAAGGAGGTACTGCCGGTACTTTTACTGGTGAAACTACTACTACTTCCGGTGGGGGT